>Ga0081455_10006702_pt1 | contig 12304 bp, 5 predicted proteins | sample TabmetS3T2R1_FD_70207 | JGI IMG/M metagenome (GOLD analysis project Ga0081455, IMG submission 70207) | Tabebuia heterophylla rhizosphere microbial communities from the University of Puerto Rico - S3T2R1 | ecosystem: Host-associated > Plants > Roots > Rhizosphere ... | reverse complement strand
TATACTTTGCGAGAACAGACCGCCGGTCACTACAATCTAGCCGTGGGATACATGTTCTGACGGAGGAGTCGTTCATGTCGCGAGCGACGTCCTGAAACGGTGAAAACGCGGTTCGTAGTCCCGCCTTTAAGCGGAAGCGTTTGGAGTCACGGAATGGCTCGGTGTCTGACGCTTCCGCCTAAAGGCGGGACTACGAACTGATTTTTGGAGGAGGGAAGATGAAGCGTCGCAATGTCCTGTCGTTGATCATCTCTACAATGCTTGTCGCGCCGATGGGCGTCGCGGCATATGCGCAGCAAGCCTATCAATTCGGCAAATGCGAAGTGGCGCAGGCGAACAGAGATGCGGATTTGCGCGCTGTTTACATCACGATGCCCGACGGCGTGAAGATCGCCGCCGACGTGATATTGCCGAAGGATTTGTCCGCCGAGGCGAAACTGCCGGCCGTCTTAACGCAGACCCGTTACTGGCGCGCCACGGAAGGGCGTCAACCGACCGGCGCCGACCGTTACTGGGTCAATTACGGCTACGCCGTGGTTAATACGGACGTGCGCGGCACCGGCGCATCTTTCGGGCGCTGGCCGGCTCCATGGTCCCGAGATGAAGTCCGCGACATGGGCGACGTCGTCAAATGGATCGTCGCGCAGGCGTGGTCGAACGGCAAAGTCGTTACCATCGGCACTTCGTACACGGCGAATACCGCCGAGCTGACATCCGTCAGTAATCATCCTGCGGTCAAAGCCGTCATGCCACGCTTCAGCGATTTCGACCTGTACAAGCAACTGGCCATGCCCGGCGGATTTTTTAACGACTTCTTTGCCCGTGAATGGGGAAACGCCGTCGCCGCAATGGACCGCAACGATAAACGCGGCAATCCGCCGATCGGCGTACGCCCGGTTGATGATGACAAAGACCGTAAACTGCTCGAAGCCGCAGTGCGGGATCATCGGCAAAATCCCGGAGTTTACGAAGCGAGCAAAGAGATCTCATTTCGTGACGACAGGCCGAAAGGCTGGGACGCCTCGATGGACGACCTCAGCACGTTCAGCTTCCGAAAAGAATTCGAGCGGTCGAAAGTTCCGATCTACGGCTGGGCGAGCTGGCTTGATGCGGGAACCGCCGAGGGCGCGCTCGCGAGATTTATGACTTTCAACAATCCGCAGCGCCTGGTCATCGGCCCCTGGAGCCACGGCGCCGGATACCACGCGAGCCCGTTTCTGCCGCCAAACACGCCGACCGATCCGAGTCGGGACGCGCAGATGAAAGAAGCGATGTGCTTTTTCGATCAATATTTGAAGGGCGATGCGAACGCGCCGGGCGGAAAGGAGCTGATCTACTACACGCTTGGTGAAGAAAAGTGGAAGACCACAAAGGTCTGGCCGCTGCCCGAAGCAAAGACGCAACGGTGGTATTTCGCGGCGGACAACGGCCTCTCGCCGAGCGCCCCGGCGTCACAAAGTGGCGAGGACAAATACCCCGTGGATTTCGATGCGACGACGGGGACGAAGAACCGCTGGTACACGCAAATGGGCGGCGGCGATGTCGTCTACACGGATCGCGCCGAAGCCGACAAGCGCTTGCTGACTTACACCAGCGCGCCGTTGGAAGCTGACACCGAACTTACAGGCCATCCAGTCGTGACGCTGCATGTGACTTCGACGGCCACAGACGGCGCTTTCATCGTTTACCTGGAGGATGTAGATGAGGGTGGCCGCGTGACGTACATTACCGAAGGAATGTTGCGGGCGGTTCACCGCAAAATCTCCACCGAAACGCAGCCTTACAAACTGCCGATCCCGTATCACTCGTTCAAACGTAAAGACGCTCAGCCCCTCGTCGCCGGCCAAACCGCAGAAATCACATTCGGTCTCTATCCGACTTCGGTCTTGATCAAAAAAGGCCATCGCATACGCGTCGCGCTCGCCGGGGCGGACAAAGACACCTTTGTGCGGCTGCCTGCGGAAGGAACGCCTGTCATTACTGTGGCTCGCGACAAACGCCACGCGTCGTTCATTGATTTGCCGGTCGTGAGAGGAACTGCTTCTTCCGGCGCGAGAGCAAGAACTCACTGATCAGAGACACGACCGGCATAGATGATTTCAGGCATCACTCAAATTTCGGGTTTTGCCTATCGGAAGTCTCATGTCAATTCTGATTTCGTCTTCCCTACTCAATCCTGTCCCCACGGGTCAAGGCCATTCGTTTTACAGAGCTTCGAGAATGCTTCAAACCCCAACACCCGGCAAATATCTCTAGAGCGGATGCAAATCAGTATAGGGGCAGACCTGTGTATCTGCCCCGGTTTGGTTTTACACGCAACCACCAGGGCCCCACACACAGGTCTGCCCCTACCGCACACGCAATTGCAAACCGCTCTAAGACTGTCAGAGTAGGCTTACTTCCTCCCGCGTGACTTGACAGGCGCGTCAAACCTGCGTACCTTCTCCCATACCTTATCTATGGGAAGATAATCTATGGGAAGTGACGCGAAGAAAACCGAGTTGATGCCGGGAACGCTGGAGATGCTCATCCTCAAGACCATCGAGCGCAACGCAGGGCCGATGCACGGCTACGGGATCGCCCGCTACATAAAGCAGATCTCCAACGACGTGCTGCAGGTCGAGGAAGGCTCGCTCTATCCGGCGCTGCAACGACTGGCGATCAAAGGCTGGGTCAAAGCGGAGTGGGGGCAATCTGAGAACAACCGTCGCGCCCGCCTCTACAAGTTGACGCCTGCCGGGCGAAAGCAACTCAAGCAGGAGGTCGCCGACTTCGAGCGCGTGCTGGAAGCGATCCTGCGCGTGGTGCAGCCGACGTAAGTTGACGCCCCCTGATGAAAATGATGGACAAGCTATCACAACTCTGGCGCAGGCTGCTCTTCTACGCGCGGCGAGATCGCTTCGACCGCGAACTGGAAGAGGAGATGCGGTTCCATCTTGAGCTGAAGGCGGAAGAAAACCTCGCCGCGGGAACATCGCCGGAGGAAGCTCGCTATGCCGCCGAGCGGCAATTCGGCAATCAAACACTACTTCAGGAGGTGAGTCGCGATATGTGGGTAGTCAGATCAATCGAGACGCTCATTCAGGATTTGCGATACGGCGTGCGTGTGCTGCTGAAAAATCCCGGGTTCGCGTTGATTGCTGTGTTCACATTGGCGCTCGGCATTGGGGCGAACACGGCCATCTTCAGCGTCGTCAACGCCGTATTGATCAAACCACTGCCTTACCGTGAACCGGAGCGCATTTTTCAGGCGCTAAGGCGTTATCCGCAGGGCCTAGGGCAAAGCGTTTCTGCTACGAAGTTCTTGTTCTATCGCCAGCATAACCAAACCTTCGAGGCTTTGGCGGCATGCGACATCCTCGGCGCCGGCGTCAACCTCCTCGCTGGCGACGAAGCGCACTTTGTCAGCAGCCTCCAGGTTTCGGCCGATCTCTTTCCGGTCCTGGGTATCAATCCGCTGTTGGGCCGGACATTCACGGCGGCGGAAGACCAACCTGGCGCCGGCCGCGTGATTGTCATCAGTCATTCGCTCTGGCAGCGGCTCTTCAATGGCGACCGGCGGATCGTCGGCCGGACCGTCACTCTGGGCGGCGCCGGTCACATGGTTGTGGGCGTCATGCCGCCAGGATTCCAAACCAGACCTCCCGCAGAAGTCTGGATGCCGCTTCGCGCGATCTTCGATGTGGCGGATAAGGGCAAGAACTATCTGATGCTCGGGCGGATCAAGCCCGGCGTCACCCCAGAGCAGGCGCAGGCCGATTTGGAACGGGTGCAGGCATTGATGCTCAAGGACTATCCCGGCCACGTAGACGACAACGAAACGGCGGCGGTCGTCGGATATCAGGATCGACTGGTCGGTGACGCGAAGCTGCCGCTACTCCTGCTTCTGGGCGCGGTCGGCTTCGTGCTGCTGATCGCCTGTGCGAACGTGGCCAATCTTTTCCTCTCTCGCGCCGCCGCGCGTAGTAAGGAGATGTCAGTCCGCGCCGCGCTGGGGGCAGGCCGTTTACGACTGACCCGCCAACTGCTGACCGAAAGTCTTTTGCTGGCGGCCGCCGGCGCAGTCCTCGGTCTACTGCTGGCCCACTTCGGCCTGAAGACTCTTATTGCGATAACACCGGACAGCCTGCCGAGCGTGAGCGAAATCGGGATCGACCCGCCGGCGCTCCTGTTCACGCTCGGCGTCGCGACGGCGGCCGGAATTTTGTTTGGACTCGCTCCGGCGCTGGATGCCGGCAGGTTGAATCTGGTAAATGCATTGCGCGAAGGCAGCGGCCGGACTACAGGTTCCGCGTCACGCGCGCGCTTACGCAGCTTGCTCGTCGCCTCCGAAATCGCGCTCTCGGTGGTCCTATTGATCGGAGCCTCGCTCCTGCTGCGCACGTTCGCGAACCTTCGCAATGAGAACCTCGGCTTCGATCCGCAGAATTTGCTCACATTGAAAATATCCATGAGCGATCCGCGCTATCAGAGCACAGCGGGAACCGAGATGTTCCTTCGCCGGGTTTTTGAACGGCTGAGGGAGCTATCGGGCGTCGAATCGGCCGCCTACATCACCACCCTGCCGACAGAACTTTGCCCGGACATGCTGTTTCACATCGAGGGACGACAACAGAACGACTTTGAAGACTCGAACTATAAGCACATCACACCCGATTACTTTCGCACGATGGCCATTCCATTGCGGCAGGGCCGCCAGTTTGAGGAACGCGACAGCGAAAGTGGCGCCGGCGTGATGATCATCAATGAATCGTTCGTGCGGCGCTTCTTCCCAAACGAAAATCCGATCGGCCGGCATCTCACGATCGGCGGTAATCTGGGGCCGGACTACGCGGATAGAACCCGTGAAATCGTTGGCGTCGTCGGCGATGTGAGGGAGGAAGGCGTCGATATATCTTCGGCGCCGATGATGTACATTCCCCTTGCGCAGAGGACGGATCGATTGACGATGCTCACCAACAAACTCGCCCCCGCAGCTATCGTCGTGAAAACGAGACAGAACCCGTTGAAGACAGAACCCGCCGCGCACGCAGCGGTGCGTTCCGCTGACGCAGCCCAAGCGGTCTCCAACTTGCGGACGATGGAAGAGGTCCTGTCGTGGTCGCTGGCGCGACGGCAATTCAATATGCTCTTGTTGTCTTTGTTCGCGGGACTCGCGCTGCTGCTCTCGGCCGTGGGCATCTATGGGGTTGTGTCGTATTCCGTGCAGCAGCGGACGCACGAGATTGGTATTCGCATGGCCCTAGGCGCGCAAGCGCGTGACGCGCTGTGGTTGATCATCCGCCAAGGGCTGGGGCTGACGCTGATCGGAGTGACGGTGGGCCTGGTGGCGGCTACCGCCTTGACGCGCTTAATGAAAACCCTGCTGTTCGGCGTCAGCGCGACTGACCCGCTGACATTTATCACAATCGCGTTACTGCTGACGTTCGTCGCCCTGCTGGCGTGCTGGATTCCGGCGCGGCGGGCTACGAAAGTCGATCCGATAACGGCGCTCCGATTCGAGTGAGGCCGCCCCTGTTCGACAAGCTTTCACAACTCTGGCGCAGACTGCTCTTCTACGTTCGGCGAGATCGATTCGACCGCGAGCTGGAAGAGGAGATGCGGTTCCACCTCGAGATGAAGGCGGAAGAAAACCTCGCTGCGGGAATATCGCAGGAGGAAGCGCGGTATGCGGCGCGGCGGCAATTCGGCAATCAAACCTTACTACTGGAGGTAAGTCGCGATATGTGGAGTTTTAGATTTCTGGAAACACTCGCGCAGGATTTGCGCTACGGGCTGTGGATAATGATCAAGAATCCTGGCTTCACAGCGGTGGCCGCGCTCACGCTGGCGCTCGGCGTCGGAGCGAACACTGCAATATTCACCGTTGTCAATGCGGTATTGTTGCAACCGCTGCCGTTTCACGAACCGGAGCGGCTAGTGAGAGTGTGGCGATCCTCCGCCGAAGAGGATCGGACCGCGCTCTCGTTCCCGGATTTCGCGGACATTCGCGCGCAACAAACAGTTTTCGAGCGGATGGCCGCCTGGCGCAGCGGCGATTGCACGTTGACCGGTCAAGGCGATCCGGTGAATTTGAGCGGCGTGGTGGTGACGGCGGAGCTGTTTCCCCTGCTCGGCGTGGCGCCGCAACTCGGCCGGGGATTCACGCCCGAAGAAGATCGGGCAGGCAATCGCGCCGTGGTCCTGAGTCACAGCCTCTGGCAGAACCGCTTCAATTCCGATCCGAATGTGGCCGGGAAGACCGTCACGATCAATAGCCAGAGTTACAACGTCGCTGGTGTGATGCCCGCCGAATTCAAATTCCCGATTCGAAACGATCCGGTTGATCTGTGGGTGAGTCTGGCGGCGGTCGCGGAAGGCAGAGAGTCGGTCACTGTCCAGCGCGGCTGGCTCGCATTCGGCGTCATCGGTCGTCTCAAACCGAACGTCACGGCGCCGCAAGCAGAAGCCACATTGAGAGTCATTGTGGATGATCTGGCGAGACAGCATACCGAATCCAGTGACTTTGTCAGCGCCAGAGTCCTTCCGTTTCATCAGGAAGTGGTGCGCGATGTTCGGCTGGGATTGCTGCTGATGTTCGGCGCGGTCGGCTGCGTGCTGCTGATCGCCTGCGCGAATGTGGCGAACCTGCTGCTTCAGCGGGCGACGACGCGGCGCAAAGAGATCGCCATCCGCGCGGCGTTGGGCGCTGGACGCTGGCGCATCCTTCGACAACTACTGACGGAGAGCCTGCTGCTAGCGCTCGGCGGCGGAGTGATCGGGTGGCTGCTGGCAGCGTGGCTCACGAAGCTGTTGATCTCGTTAGCGCCGAAAGGACTGCCGCGCGCGCCGGAGGCTGGAATGGATGCGCGCGTATTAGGCTTCGCCGTGCTGGTCTCGTTGGCCACCGGCGTCATCTTCGGGCTTGCTCCCGCGTTGCAGGCGGCGAAGACAGATTTGAATGAAGCGCTGAAAGACAACTCCAAAGGCGGCGGCGCACGGAGCAACCGTTTTCGCAATGCGCTGGTCGTCGTCGAAGTCGCGCTGACGTTGATTCTGCTGGTCTGTTCTGGTTTGCTCCTGAACAGTTTTCTACGCTTGCAGCGCGTCGATCCGGGCTTCGACTCGCACAATGTATTGACGTTCAGAATCGAGCTGCCCGCCAACCGCTACTCGCAACAGACGCAAGTCGCGCCATTCTACCAACAACTGATTTCACGGCTCGAAGCGGCGCCGGGGGTCAAAAGCGTCAGCGCTATTTCGCACTTGCCGTTGAGTTCGCATAGAGGAACGACCGGTTTTTCGATCGAAGGCAGTGCGACGCCGCCGGACAACCCCGTCCCTTACTTAACAGATTTTCGCGCCGTCACGCCGGGCTACTTCAAGACAATGGGCATGCAGTTGATCAAAGGTCGTGATTTCACGCCACGCGATGAACTCCGATCCGCACAGGTGGCTGTCATCAATGAGACCCTGGCGCGCCGTTATTTCCCGAACCAGGACCCGCTCGGCAAGCGCGTCAGGCCGGGCATCGGGATTGGCGAGCGCGGATGGTTGATGCGCGAAATTGTAGGCGTCGTCAGCGACTCCAAACACGGCAGTCTGCGCGAGGAGCCGCCGCCGTACATTTACCTTCCCCACGGACAGTTCCCTCGTCATGGCATGACGCTGGTCGTGCGCGCCGCAAACGATCCGAAGGCGTTGATTGGCGTTGTGCAGAAGGAAGCGCATGCGCTCGACAGCGAATTGCCGGTTTTCAACATCAGTACGCTCGATCAGTATATGGCGTCTTCGGTCGCTGAGCCGAAGTTCAGCGCGCTTCTGCTGGGCCTCTTCGCCGGCCTTGCGCTGATACTGTCGTGTATCGGACTGTACGGCGTGATGTCTTACGCATTCGCACAGCGAACGCGCGAACTCGGCATTCGGATGGCGCTGGGCGCGCAAACGCGCGACGTGTTGAAACTGGTCATCAGGCAAGGAATTGGATTGACTCTGTTGGGCGCCGCTATCGGCGTAGCCGGCGCCGTCGCGCTGACGCGAATGATGAAGAGTTGGCTCTTCGGCGTCAGCCCCACCGACCTGTTAACGTTCGCGGTGGCTGCGTTGCTGCTGACCATCGTTGCGCTGCTATCCTGCTGGATTCCGGCGCGACGGGCTACGAAAGTCGATCCAATGACAGCGCTGAGATCCGAATGACGCCGCTCTTGTTCGACAAGCTATCACAACTCTGGCGCAGATTGCTCTTCTACGCGCGGCGAGATCGATTCGACCGCGAACTGGAAGAGGAGATGCGGTTCCACCTGGAAATGAAGGCGGAAGAAAACCTCGCCGCGGGAATATCGCGGGAGGAAGCGCGGTATGCGGCGCTGCGGCAATTCGGCAATCAAATTTTACTACGGGAGGTGAGTCGAGATATGTGGAGTTTTAGACATCTGGAAACACTCGCGCGGGATATGCGCTTCGCGATGCGAATGATGATCAAGAATCCCGGCTTCACCGCAGTGGCCGTGCTCACGCTCATGCTCGGAATCGGAGCCTGCACAGCCGTCTTCAGCGTGGTCAATGCCGTAATGTTGAGGCCGCTTCCATATCGCGATCAGGACCGGCTATGCGTCCTCTGGAAGTCCGTTCCGAAGAAGGGACTGGAGCGGGATTGGACTTCTTATCCCGCATTCAAGGATTGGAAGGATAATAATCACGTCTTTGAGGATCTGGCGTTGGTCTTTCGACCGGAAGCGGCGCGGGTGACTTTGAACAACGGCGATCAGGCTGAGAGGATTCAATCTGCCGTCGTCAGCGCAAATTTTTTCACGGTGATGGGGATTGAGCCGGTTATTGGGCGAACTTTCCTGCCCAGGGACAGCGAACTCGGCGAAGACCTCGCCGTCTTGAGCTACGGTTATTGGCAGAGCCGATTTGGCGGCTCGCCCGACGTCCTCGGCAAAAGCCTCAGCTTCGACAATAGAACCGCGCAGATCATTGGCGTGGCGCCGGAGAAATGCCAATTCCCATACAAGGAGGCGCAGTTCTGGTTATTGAATACCGCAGACCATCGCTGGCCGAAAGCCCTGAATATCCGGTTGGCAGACATGTTCTACGCAGTGGGTCGATTGAAACCGAGCGTCTCCATCACAGAGGCGCAGGCGGATATGAATGTGGTGGCCGGCGCCCTGGCGCAATTGTACCCGGAGTACAACGCCGATTTAGGAATATCGGTCATCCCTTTGGAGCTTTATGTAACGGGAGTAAATCTGAGGCTCGCATTGTGGCTTCTCCTGGCGGCCGTCATGCTCGTGCTGATGATTTCGTGCGCCAACGTCGCGAGCCTGTTACTGGCGCGAGGGTTCGCCCGACAGAGCGAATATGCGATACGAGCAGCGCTCGGCGCGGGGCGTATCGCATTGCTGAAACAATTGGGCGCCGAAGCCGCCATGCTCTTCCTGATCGGAGGCTCGCTCGGAGTGGCAATGGCGGCGATCATCATCAAGGTCTTGCGAGCGCTGGCGCCTGCGAACATACCTCGCTTGGAAGACGCTGGAATCAGTTCGGAAGTTCTGGCCTTCGCACTCGCGCTGTCGGTCATTACCGCAATGATCTTCGGCATGGCGCCCGCCTGGAAAATATTGAGGAACGATCCGCAGGAATTTCTGAAACATGGCGGACGAACCGACGCCGGTCCTGGTCGCAGGCGCATCCGCGAATTGCTGGTATCCCTTGAGTGCGCTTTATTGGTCATTCTGTTGGTGGCAACCGGATTGCTTCTGCGGAGTTTCCTGAAGCTGCAGGACGTGAATCTGGGATTCCGGCCCGACCATCTTCTCAGCGTCTGGATTGATCTTCCATTTGAGAAATACGGATCCGGAGACAGCAGCCTGCTCTTCTTTCGTGAAGCGATCGAACGAATAGAGGCGCTTCCGGGAGTCGAGTCCGCATCGGTGGGCAGCGCCTTCATCGGAGATCACATTCCGAATTTTAACGTCCTTGTAGAGGAGCATACGGGTTCAAGACAAGAGAGCATCGCTGTGGCGGGCGGTACAGTCAGTGGCAATTATTTACAGACCATGGGCATTCCAATGTTGCGAGGCAGGAATTTCTCGGAGCAGGATCCGCCGGGGGCGGCGATCATCAATGAAATGATGGCGCAGCGGTTGTGGCCGGGAGATGATCCGATCGGCAAGCGATTCGGGAGCAATCTTCCGGGCCTGCCTATTGCGCTTGACACGACTGTGATCGGCGTCGCGGGAAATACGCTGCGGAACGGACGGGAGAGCGATGTATTGCCTGCGTACTATACGCCTGTGCGGGAATTACCCTGGTGGTACGGTCGAAAGCTAGTGGCGCGCACGATGGCGGATCCGGCGACGCTTGTGGCTCCGATACGAGACGTCATCCGGTCGATGGACAGAACGATCCCGAAATACGAGATCACGCCTGTTGAGAACGAGCTTTATAACCTGGATGCGCAACGGAGATTTCAATTACAGACGCTGAGTTCATTTTCAGTGATCGCGCTGATCCTGGCGGCCGTCGGCATCTATAGCGTCCTCTCGTATTCGGTAGAACAGCGTACGCGAGAGATCGGTTTGAAGATAGCTCTGGGAGCCCAACCTCACGACGTGGTTCGATCAGTCCTGGCGCAGGGAATGAAGCCTGTTCTCCTCGGTCTCGGGATCGGTCTCATAGGCGCGCTCGCTGGCGCCAGAATAATGAAGTCACTGCTTTATCAAGTCCCAGCCAACGACCCGACAACATTTGCCGGGATCGCGGCGGTGTTGGTAATGGTTGCTTTTCTGGCGGCCTACCTGCCGGCTCGGCGCGCCGCCCGAGTGGATCCGATCATAGCGCTGCGATTCGAGTGAGGGCGTCCTTGTTCGACAAACTATCACAACTCTGGCGCAGACTGCTCTTCTACGCGCGGCGAGATCGATTCGACCGCGAACTGGAGGAAGAGATGCGGTTCCATCTGGAGATGAAGGCGCGGGAGAACGCTGAGGCCGGGATGAAGCCCGAAGAGGCGCGCTACGCCGCGCTGCGGCAATTCGGCAATCAAACACTACTTCAGGAGGTGAGTCGCGATATGTGGGTAGTCAAATCAATCGAAACGCTCTTTCAAGATTTGCGATTTGGCGTACGAATGCTGCTCAAGCACAAAGGCTTTACGGTCGTGGCGACGCTTACGCTTGCGCTCGGCGTCGGCGCGAACACGGCGATTTTCAGCGTCGTCAACACAGTGTTGCTGCGCCCGCTGCCATTTCAGGAAGCGGACCGATTGATGATGCTCGGGGCGGTAGACGCCCGCAAAGACGGCGGCCTCAGCAGTATTTCCTATCCGAACTTTGTGGACTGGCGCGCGCAGAGCGGGAGTTTTGAGCGATTGGCGGCTTTTCGCGTCCGCAACTTCACGTTCACGGGTAGCGATGAACCGGCGCGCTTGAATGGCGTAGTCGCCTCGGCGGAGTTGTTCACGTTGCTCGGAGTGGCGCCCACTCTGGGGAGAAGCTTCCGTACGGAAGAGGACAACGCCGGCGCGTCCGTTGTGATCATCAGTCAAGGCTTGTGGCGCCGCCGCTTCAGCTCCGATCCGCATGTGATCGGGCGAAACATCACGCTCGACAATCGCAGCCACACCGTCGTCGGCGTGGCGCCTGCCGGTTTTCAGTTTCCCATAGCGGCGGAGCCGGCCGATTTGTGGACGACGATCGCTTACGACGCGACCGGCGACGACCCGATGACGGCGCAGCGCGGGTTGGGCTACCTGCGCGTGATCGGGCGGCTCAAACCCGGCGTAAACATAACCCAGGCTCAGGCGGAGATGGATGGCATTGCGCGCCGCTTGGAGCGGCAATATCCCGATGACAACGCTCATTGGGGACCGCGTCTTGTACCCGCGCTCGAGCAGTTAGTGGGCGGTGTGCGGAGGCCGTTACTGATACTCTTCGGCGCAGTCGGATGCGTCTTGTTGATCGCGTGCGCCAATGTCGCCAATCTGCTGTTGGCGCGCGCGACGGCGCGGCGGCGTGAAATCGCGCTGCGCGCAGCGCTGGGGGCAAGTCGCGGGCGCATCATCCGGCAACTGCTGACGGAGAGCGCGCTGCTTGCGCTGGCCGGGTGTGTGTGTGGCTGGTTGCTGGCGTTGGGCTGCATGGAGACGCTGCTTTCGCTCATTCCGGAAAACATTCCGCGCTTGCAGGAAATCCGCCTGGACGGTCGCGTCTTCGGTTTCACCTTGATGGTCTCGCTCCTGACCGGGGTGATCTTCGGGCTGGCTCCGGCGCTGCAAGTCGCCAAAACAGAATTGACTGAAACGCTCAAGGAAGGCGGGCGT
>Ga0081455_10006701_pt1 | contig 12305 bp, 9 predicted proteins | sample TabmetS3T2R1_FD_70207 | JGI IMG/M metagenome (GOLD analysis project Ga0081455, IMG submission 70207) | Tabebuia heterophylla rhizosphere microbial communities from the University of Puerto Rico - S3T2R1 | ecosystem: Host-associated > Plants > Roots > Rhizosphere ... | reverse complement strand
GACCCTCGGCGTCTGCGCAGTCACCGGCTCCTATATCGAATCTGGGCACGCGGTCAGCGGGGTTGGCAACCAGGCCGTCGGCGTGGTGGTCATGGACGCCTCGAAGGGCCAAGCCCACAGCATCGTCCTCAACCGAACCGGCCGTGTCATGAACATCGTCGACGCTGCGCAGCCGTCAAAAGCGCTCCCGATAAGCGACGTGGCCAAGGCGCTGGGGCAGGTCAACAACGCTCAGTGCGGCCCGGCGGGCGGGGAGTGCGGAGGCACCGCAGACGTTAAGAAGGGCCCTCCTCCGATGGGTGGTGATGAGCCAGGGTTCCTAGCCACCGGAGACCTTCCCCCTCCTGCTGGAGCCAAGATCGCGCCGTGGGTGGCCGCGCCCCTCGAGTCGCCGAAGGATGAGTTCAAAGGATCGCAGTGCGAGAACGTGAACTGGGAAACCGTCTGGGCGAAGTCGAAGAACTCAAGGGTCTACCTGATTCAAGAGAGTGGAGCGAACTTCTTCGGCTTGAACGAGATCGTGCTGACCATGAAGAGCGCTGGGGCCGCGAGCAAGCAGGTCGCCAAGATCAAATCCAACCTGACGGATTGCAAGAAAACGGTGCTCACCGCAAGTGTCAAGAAGCCTAGGAAGGTCACCAGCGTTGGCGCCCAGAACACCAAGGTCGTCGGTTGGACGGCGTTGGTGTCGCAGAGGTCGACCCAAGGCACTGCCAGGTATCGTGTCGGAATTGTCGCCGCCGGACCAAAGGTGGTTTACACCTTCCTGAACCCACGAGGTGACTACGACGTCACCGGTGATCAGTGGAACACGGTGGCCGTGCGCGCCGGGGAGCGTGCGACCCAGGTGAACTGAGACGCTCTTTCAGGAAGGTTGCGCGTTCTGTTTGCAGTTCGCGAGTCGCGCCGGGCAGCTAGCGACGTCGTCAGTCCTCGCGAAACTTGTCTATTGCCGAATCTGACCTTCGGTCGGAGAGCTCGTTTCGCTCCTCGCTCCTCCGCTCGCCAGCGCGCCAGCACCGAGACCTGTCATGATCTCGCGCATCAGAGACGCGGTCTCGCTCGGCGTCTTGCCGACCTTGACTCCGGCCGCCTCCAAGGCCTCTTTCTTGGCGGCTGCAGTCCCGGATGAGCCGGAGACGATTGCGCCGGCATGTCCCATGGTTTTGCCTTCGGGTGCGGTGAACCCGGCGACGTAGCCGACCACCGGCTTGCTGACATTGGCGGCGATGTGATCAGCGGCCCGCTCTTCGGCATCACCGCCGATTTCTCCGATCATCACGACGGCGTCGGTATCAGGGTCGTCCTGAAACGCCTGAAGCGCGTCGATGTGGGTGGTGCCGATGATCGGGTCACCCCCGATGCCCACCGCTGACGAGAAGCCGATATCCCGCAGTTCATACATCATCTGGTAGGTCAAGGTGCCCGACTTGGACACTAGGCCGATACGCCCTGCCTCGGTGATGTCGGCCGGGATGATGCCGGCATTGGACTGTCCAGGTGAAATCAGTCCGGGGCAGTTAGGCCCGATGAGCCGAGTCGAGCTTTCCTGTGACAGTGCAAAGAACTTCGCCGTGTCCTTCACCGGCACACCCTCGGTGATCACCACGGCAAGCGGGATCCGAGCCTCGATTGCCTCGACGACCGCGGACAGCGTGAACTTCGCTGGCACGAAGATCACGGTGACATTCGCTCCAGTCGCGTCCATCGCCTCGCCCACTGAGTTGTAGACCCGTACGCCGCCGTGTGCGAACTCCACCACCTGTCCACCCTTGCCGGGGGTGACGCCGCCGACGATGTTGGTACCGGAGTTCAGCATCCGATGCGTGTGCTTGCGACCCTCGGAACCAGTCATTCCCTGGACAATGACCTTGGAGTCGGAGTTCAGAAAGATTGCCATGATCACGCCTGCCCTTCAGCTCGCGGCCAGTTCGGCGGCCCGGCGGGCCGCACCGTCCATCGTGTCCACCTGCTCGAGGCCCGGCAGGTTCGCAGACGCCAGGATCTGCCGCCCCAACTCGGCATTGTTGCCGTCCAGGCGCACCACCAAGGGGACATCGACATGCTCGTCGCGACTTCCCAGCAGCTCGAAAGCCTGCACGATCCCGTTCGCGACCGCGTCGCAGGCTGTGATGCCGCCGAACACGTTGACGAAAACGCTCTTGACCTGATCGTCGCCGATGATGATCTCCAGGCCGTTAGCCATGATCTCGGCGCTCGCGCCTCCTCCGATATCGAGGAAGTTCGCTGGCTTCGGTGAGCCTGGGAACTCCTCGCCGGCGTACGCGACAACGTCGAGGGTGCTCATCACCAGGCCAGCGCCGTTGCCAATGATCCCCACTGAGCCGTCGAGCTTGACATAGTTCAGGCCTTTGGCTTTCGCTGCCGCCTCGAGCGGGTCCTCGGCCGACGTGTCGGCCAACGTCGCATGATCGGGATGACGGAACGAAGCGTTCTCGTCGAGAGACACCTTGGCGTCCAACGCGATGATCCTGCCGTCCGCGGTCTTGACCAGCGGGTTCACCTCAACCAGCGTCGCATCCTCTTCCTCGTACACAGTGCCGAGCAGTTGCAGCACGCGCGCGATCTCGGCGGCATCGGTCCCTGAAAAGCCGGCTGCAGCGACAATCTGATCCGCCTTGGCCTGGTCGATGCCGATTCGGGGATCGACCGGGATACGGGCCAGCGCCTCGGGGCGTTCAGCCGCGAGCGTTTCGATGTCCATCCCGCCCTCCTTCGAGCACATGGCGAGATATCGACGCTCAGCTCGGTCGAGCAACAACGAGAAGTAGTACTCCTCCGCAATGTTCGCGCCTTCAGCGATCATGACGGTCTTGACGACATGTCCCTTGATGTCGAGACCGAGGATCTCCGCCGCCCGAGCCTCTGCCTCATCGGGACTCTTAGCGATCTTGACACCGCCTGCCTTGCCCCGGCCTCCCGTCTTGACCTGTGCCTTGACGACCACCACGGGGGTATCGATGGCTGCGGCGGCTTCCTTCGCCTCGGCAGGGGTAGTGGCCGTGATGCCGCGGAGGACTGGAACCCCGTGGGCCTCGAAGATGTCTCGCGCTTGGTACTCGTACAGATCCACACTTGCCTCCGTGCTCGCCTGAGGTGGGACAACCAGACTCATGGCGGAAGAACCCGCTCGGGTTCGCCGCCAGACAGACGCTCCGAAGCCTATCCGTGACCGCCGTGCTGAATGCGAGGTGCCGCGGGCTCCTTGTTGAAATTGAACATGAGTCTCGCCAACGTCTGCCATTGTGTTGTGGGCTGATCGCTGGCCACCAATCGTCGCCGCCTCCTCGCGCGGAGCACGAGCCGGGAGGATCGGTGACCGCGACAGCTACGTAAGTGTGACCGAGATCGATGGCCCAACGTGTGGCCCGTAACGGAACTCACGACAAGAACCGAGCTGGCCGGCACGGCCATGTCCACGGGTCTAGTTGCACACTAGAGTGACCGGCATCCTATACCGACCGTTCACAGCGAAAGGGATTTTTCATGATCAATGAGGATGGAGTTCGATCCCTTGGCTCGGCCACTATCAGCCGGCGTCGGCTGCTGGGTGGGCTGGCGGGATCGGCGATTGTGCTGGGCAGCGGATCACTGCTTTCGGGCTGCACTGGAACGTCGGCACCGGCTGGTGGAAGTAGTGCCTCGGCCTCCAAGTCGGCCACCTTCGGCTCCTCGGCGTCCGACGACGTGCCGAAACGAGCGATTGCGGCCATGATTGACGCCTTCTCGAAGAAGTCTGGCGACACAATCACGATCAACACGGTTCCGCATAACGACTTCCAGAACAACATCAACACCTACCTCCAAGGCAGCCCCGACGACGCCTTCACCTGGTTCGCGGGTTACCGGATGCGGTACTACGCCGCCAAGGGCCTGGCGGCTCCGCTGGACGATGTTTGGGAGGGCATCGCCAGCAACTTTTCCGAAGCCATTACCAAGGCGTCCACCGGCGACGACGGCAAGAAGTATTTCGTGCCGAACTACAACTACCCATGGGGGTTCTTCTACCGCAAGAGTGTCTGGGAAGACAAAGGCTACGAGGCGCCGGCGACCTTCGACGAGTTCAAGGCCCTCTGCCAGAAAATGAAGTCAGACGGGCTGATCCCCGTAGCTTTCGCCGACAAGGACGGCTGGCCGGCCATGGGGACCTTCGACTACCTCAACATGCGGCTGAACGGCTACCAGTTCCACCTCGATCTGTGTGCCCACAAGGAATCCTGGGATCAGCAGAAGGTCAAAGACGTCTTCGACAACTGGAAGGCGATCCTGCCCTACCACGACCCGGCTGCCCTCGGCGCCACGTGGCAGGAAGCGGCTCAGACCCTCGCAAAGAAGAAGACCGGTATGTACCTGCTCGGGTCGTTCGTTACCCAGCAGTTCACCGACAAAACCGTGCTTGACGACATCGACTACTTCCCATTCCCGGAAATGGCAGTGGAGGGCACCGAGGCCGTTGAGGCACCGATCGACGGATTCATGGTGTCCAAGAAGGGCGGGGAGAATCAGGCCGCCAAGGACTTGCTGGCCTTCGCGGGCACCGCCGAGGGACAAGACGCGTACGCCGCTGTCGACAGCTCCAACATCGCCACAGCCAAGGGCGCCGACACGTCGAAGTTCACACCGCTGAACAAGAAGTGTGCCGAGGTTATCGCCAACGCAAAGTTCATCAGCCAGTTCTTCGACCGGGACGCCTTGCCCGCGATGGCGAACAACGTGATGATCCCGGCCTTGCAGGGCTTCATCAAGACACAGACGATCGACACAGCCAATCTGGAGGCCCAGGCCAAGTCGCTCTACGCCCAGCAGTAGGCCGCCATGGGCGCGCAGGTTGCTTCGCCCGAGGCGCCGCCCCGAGCGAAGCTGCCGGTTCCTCGCCGTAGCGGGCGCTCCCACAAGTTGTCGGCCCGCGACAAAACCGTCCTCGCCGTAATGGTGGCGATCCCCACGCTGATCCAGCTCATCCTCATCTGGATCCCGATGGTGCTCTCCATCGCGTTGTCGTTCACCAAGTGGAATGCGCTCGCCCTGTCCGACATCAGACCGGCCGGATTGAGCAACTACGACTTCGTCCTGAACAACTACCCGCCGTTTTGGCCGGCCGTCCAGCACAACATCATCTGGCTATTGTTCCTGGCGGTGGTGGCCACGCCGCTCGGCCTGTTCATGGCGGTGTTGCTGGATCAGAACATCCGCGGCAGCCGAATTTATCAAAGTATCTTCTTCACTCCGGTGATGCTGTCCTTGCCGCTGGTGGGGATCATCTGGCAGCTGATGTACGCCCGCAACGAGGGCTTGATCAACAACGTGCTCGGCACGGCCAACGGCCCAAACGCCATCGACTGGTTCGGCGATTCGAGCATCAACCTATGGGCCGCACTCATCGCGGCCACGTGGCGGCACGCGGGCTACATCATGGTGCTCTACCTGGCCGGACTGAAGGGCATCGATCCGTCGTTGCGCGAAGCCGCTGCCATCGACGGCGCTTCGTCCAGCCAGACGTTCTTTCAGGTGGTGTTCCCGTCAATGCGACCGATCAACATCGTCGTCGTGGTGATCACGATCATCGAGGCACTGCGCGCCTTCGACATCGTCTATATCATCAACCGCGGCACCAACGGCCTGGAACTGATCGGTGCGCTTGTCGTGCAGAACTTGGTCGGTGAGGGACAGGTAATCGGAGTGGGCTCGGCCCTGGCGGTGATGCTACTGGTGGTGTCCTTGGTGCCCATCACCTTCTATCTGGCTCGTACCTTCCGTCGAGACGACTAATCATGAGCGCGAACACCCTCGTCACTCCCGATCACATCTCCGACCCCATCCCGGTCGAAACCCAGGGCCGGGCGAAAAAGCGACACTGGGGTACACATCTGATCTTGATCGTCTTGGCTGTCATGTGGCTCGTGCCGCTGCTGTGGACGCTCTACACCGCCCTGCGCCCCAAGGCCGAGACGGACAAGTACGGCTACTTCAGCGTCGGAGGCAGCTACAACCTCCAGAACTTCTCGAACGCGTGGGAACAGGCCAGTCTCGGCACCTACTTCGGCAACTCCCTCATCATTACCGTGCCGACCGTGCTGCTCACGCTGTTTTTCGCCTCGATGATGGCCTTCGCGGTGAGCCGGTTCTCCTGGCGCTTCAACATCACGCTGTTGATCATGTTCACCGCCGGCAACTTGTTGCCGCCCCAGGTGCTGGCCGCGCCCCTATTCAGCATGTTCAAGTTCGTTCCGCTCCCGCTGTCCATCAGTGATTCCGGGAACCTCTTGAACACTTACTACTCGGTGATCATGGTGGACACGGCTTTCCAGATCGGGTTCTGCACCTTCGTGTTGAGCAACTACATGAAAGCCCTACCGCAGGAGCTCACCGAGGCCGCGCTGGTGGACGGCGCCAGTGTATGGAAGCAGTACTACAGCATCGTGATGCCGCTCTGCCGGCCAGCCCTGGCCGCCCTCGCCACACTCGAAATGATCTTCATCTACAACGAGTTCTTCTGGCCGCTGCTCTTCATCCAGAGCGGAAGTCGGCTGCCGATCACGACTGGGATCAAGAACCTACAGGGGCAGTTCCTCAGCGACTACAACCTGATCGCGGCGGGCGCTACCTTTACGATCATCCCAACCCTGATCATCTACATCCTGCTCCAACGACACTTCGTCGCCGGCCTGACCCTCGGGGCGAGCAAGGGCTAGCGGGCTTGATCGCCAAGCGACTCGACGGCGTTCCTTTAAGCAGACCAACTAGCCTGATAAAAGAGAGGTCAGTGACATCAGGCGCGTCGAGCGGTCCCGACGTTCGCACGCACCCAGGAAACGATCTCACTCATCGTGGCTCCTGGCGTAAAGACCTGCGCAACGCCCATCTCAGCAAGCGCCTGTCGATCGGCGTCCGGAATGATGCCACCGCCAAAGAGCACGATGTCGTCGGCTTCGGCAGCCCGTAGCAGGTCCTTTACCTTCGCGAACAGGGTCATGTGGGCGCCCGAAAGGACTGAAAGTCCGATGGCGTCAGCGTCTTCTGCAATGGCTGTGGCCACGATCTGCTCGGGCGTTTGGTGCAGTCCTGTGTAGATCACTTCCATGCCTGCGTCACGGAGCGCGCGGGCGACAACCTTGGCGCCGCGATCGTGACCGTCAAGTCCAGGCTTTGCCACAACGATCCGCAGTGGAGCCGAGGACGAAGACGCCACGTCAGATTCCACAGATGCCAAACTACTACCGAGTAATATTTTGTTGTGCGGCAGAGTGCCGATGGAGGCATTTCACCTGCGGCGCTCTCACGCATTGTGACGCGAGACATGCCGCACATTGCATCGGGACTCGTTCTCGAGGCAGCCTGGGCCACAGCACACCTGGTGATGTATCCACTGGGATTTCTCTCGCCGCCGACTCGTGTCACCAATCGCCCCCGCAATCACAATCTCAGCGGCCTCAGCCCGGAACAACGCGGGCTTTTCCATTTCGACATGGACGCGGCCGCGACGCCGATTCTGCTGGTGCACGGAATGATCGAAAACCATGTGATCTTCACCATCATGGAGCGCGCCCTCCGCCGGCGTGGCTTCCAAACACTGTCCGTCTATGACTACCGCTCACTCACCCACAGCATCCCGCGAGCAGCCGTACGGTTGGGCGAGGCCATCCAGAAACTGTCCGCAGCTACCGGATACGAACGCATCCACGTCATTGGCCACAGCTTCGGCGGGCTGATAGCCCGTTACTACGTGCAACGCCTCGGGGGCGACAGCCACGTACACACCCTGGTCACCTTGGGCACGCCGCACAAAGGTACCCAACTAGCGTGGGCAGCGCCGCTGCTGCCACTGATCCGCCAGCTCACTCCGAGCTCGCCGGCGATTCAGGAACTTGCGCAGCCGGCCGTAGGCTGCCGCACTCGATTCATCGCGTTCCACAGCGACATCGACCATCTGATCGTTCCCAGCCGCAACGCCCGGCTTGACCACCCTGACCTCAATGTGCGAAACATCGCCGTGCACGGCATCGGCCATCTCTCGATGCCCAATAATGGACGCATCGCCTTCACCATTGCTCGAGCATTGCAAGAGCTTGATCACGCCGGAACAGCGGCAGCAGTTAACGCTTAGGCCCGACAAAATTCGACCCGGCCGTTGAGCTTCCGTAACCTTTTTGTTATCTTTCTCACGTTGTCTGGCCTACTTCGGGGGTCCAGTCAAGAACGGAACTAGATCAGACACAGTTGGCGCAACCGGTCCAGGACATTCTTGGATCTCCTGGATGCCAGATCGGCCTATGGGGCTCGATCGCGTGCCAGCGCCGATCGATGAGGGGCGAGGGAGCTGTCCGGGGAACAGCGAACCGAACACACAGAAGATCCAGATGTCAGTGCTCCAGCCGAGCCCAGTGCCGGCCGGGTCTGGCTTTGGCATGGATTCGCCGCACTTGGCATTTCTGCCTTGGGCCTCGTCGTAGCGGGCGCAGTAGGCCTTACGACGAAGGCACAGACCAGCGACGGCGAGTTGTCGGCACTACCCGAAACCTCGACCGTTGTTGCGCCGATCGAGGAGGCAGCCGACCGGCATTCTGCTCCCAGGACCGAGACGTTTCCGGCCTTCACCAGGCGGGAAACACCAACCGATCGGCCCGCCAGGACTGCCGCTCTCCGGGACGCCATTGTGAAGGAGCAAGCCGCTCAGCGAGACGAGTTACTGGCCAAGACGGCAGAGGAGGTGAGCCGAGCAGCCGAACTGGCGAGCGGCAATGCGCGTCAAAGAGAACTTACGGCGGTGGACCGGGCCAGTCGTGAGGCGGCAGCCCAAATCGCGGCTGAGAACCTGCGGCGGGCAATCGCTGCTCGAGTGGCGGCCGCGGGCAGGCGACAGGCGGTCGAACGCTCATCGACCGATCGCGGGTTGTCTTCGTCCAAGTCAGATCAAGGAAGCGGGAATGGTGGCCCGGAAAGCTCCGGCACCGGCAATGGTGATTCCGGAAGCGGTTCCGGCAGCGGAGGCGTCTCACCCGTTCCGGGAGCTGTCATCGGTGCCCACTTCGGTGAGTACGGCAGCTGGTCGCGCTATCACACCGGAATTGACTTCCGTGCCGCTTACGGCACCCCGATTCGCGCAGTGAAGTCAGGCGTCGTGCTCTACGCCGGGAACTCCGGTGACTGGGCCGGAAACCATGTCGCGATCAAGCACGGGGACGGCAAGACCACCATGTCCTCGCACATGTCCTCGATGGCTGTCCGCGCCGGCGAGACTGTGCACGCTGGGCAGGTCATCGGCCGCGTCGGCGAGACCGGACGCGCATTCGGCGCCCACCTGCACTTCGAGCTCTACCCCGAAGGGGTCAAGTACGGCGACGTGTACAAGGCAATCAATCCGCAACCCTGGCTCAAGTCCAATGGAGTAACCACGCACTGATTTATTTGGGAGCTGCTCGCGCATCGCGCGGTGTACCCGCCGCCGTCGTCGTCGCTCGCAGAGGAAAGAACGCCTCCGCTCACGCCTCCGCCGTGCGCGGCGCGCGATTCCCGACGCTCGCAGCTCGGCTCTGCTCGTAGTCGACTGCAGACTTCTTGTGCGCTTCTGGCCGTGTCTGCAAGAAGACACGCCGCAACTTAGCCAGATTGGCTTGCGTCCCGTTACTAATCCGTTATTGTTGCCGAAGCGTCCACCGTTTGAAATCAAAACGCGGGCCTCCAGCAGCAGACGATCACTCAGCTTGTACTGCGGCAGAGGCAGGACTCGGGGAACCTGTCGTAGTACGAGGAGATTTGGAGTGCCCAGCTCGTCGTCAGAGCGCACTGCGCGTCGTGTCTTCATCGAGGACATCAAAGAGGACAAAAAGAGCTGGCTGCGCCATGGGGTAGCGGCATTGGCCGTGTCTCTTCTGGGGCTTGGCGTTGCCGGATCAGTGGCTTTGACAGGCGCTGCACAGCACACCACCTGGACGACCACGGTTGCAACCGACGAGCTACCCAAGCAAACGAGTCGCGCAGCCGAGCGCGGCCGCCTCGATCCAGCCAGGGTCCAGAGCCTCGCTGATCAGCGGGCCGAGGAACTCAGCAAGATCGATTCGGAAGTGTCCGAGGCCTCCATGGAAAAGTCGGCGAATGCGCGCGACAAGGCCCTTGAAGCCGTCTCAGACGCGACACGGCGGCAGGCCGTACTGCTCGCACGCGGTCAGGCGAAGCGGAGCGACCCGCAGTCACCGCAACTTGACGCCAATGCCGGCTCCAGTGGCAAGGGCTGCTTGCCGGTCACGAGCGGCTACAGCATTGCCGCCCGCTTCGGCCAGGTCGGCCCATGGGCGCGTTATCACACCGGCTTGGACTTCTCCTCCCCCGTCGGCACGCCGCTGCACGCTCCCGCGACGGGCGTCGTCACCAATGCCGGGATCGGATCCGCCAGCGGCTGGGCCGGGAACTACGTTGCTATCAAGTACCCGAACGGCACCCAGACGCTGATGGCGCACATGTCGAGCGTCTCGGTCAGAGTCGGCCAGACGGTGTCGGCATGTCAGATCGTCGGAGCCATCGGTATGACCGGACGGACCTTTGGGCCACATGTCCACCTTGAGGTCTATCCGGCGGGCGTGAAGCCCGGCGATATCTACAGCGCAGTCAACCCAGTTCCATGGCTCAACGCCCATGGGGTGAATCCGTAGCCGCCCTTCTTAAGAGCCGGTCGCGCATCGTGTTAAGAGCTGGTCGCGCATCGTGCGCAGCTTGCTAGAGCTAGAGCTTCTCCAGCGGTGCATACCGCAGGGACAGTCGCTTGAGCCCTGCGGACCCAAAGTCCACGTCGGCCATCGCTTTGTCACCTTCGCCGGACGTTGCGACCACCGTGCCCATGCCGAAGGTGGTATGCAGCACCCTGTCTCCAGCCACCAAAGTCGGAATTTGGCGGACGGTCGGCTTCGTGCCGAACCCCACGGTGTTGCGCCAGGTCTGGGTTGCTGTCGCGGATGTGTTTCGCCAACTGGTGACTGCAGCTTCCGTACGCCGCCAGTCGACCAGCTGGCTCGGCACCTCGTTGAGGAACCGGCTCGGCGGATTGTGTTGCGGAGAGCCCCAGGATGACCTGGCGATGGCGCGGGAGATGTAGAGCCGCTTGCGTGCTCGCGTGATGCCGACGTACGCGAGCCGCCGTTCTTCCGCCAGCTCGTCGCCGGTGCGGTCGGCAATCGCCCGCTGATGGGGAAAAACGCCGTCTTCGCAACCAGTGAGAAAAACCGTATCGAATTCCAGGCCTTTCGCAGTGTGTAGGGTCATCAGGGTCACGACACCGGTATCTGACTCGTCCGGAGCATGTGGTATCTGGTCGGAATCCGCGACGAGCGCCACTCGCTCCAGGAAGGCGCCCAATGTTGCATCCGGCTCCGCAGCGCCTGCTGCGAGGTCGGCCTCTGGGTCCAGTGCCACGGCAAGGTCGCCTTCGGGCGTTCCAGAGTCGCCCGGCAATCCGAAGGCGTCGAGTTCCTCCTCTGGCACGGTCAGAGTTGCGACGCCAGTGACGAATTCGCGCGCAACTGTGATCAGCTCCTTGAGATTCTCCAGCCTGGTCTCGTCCTGAGGATCGGTGGAGTTGTGCAGCTCTGCGAGATATCCCGACCGATCCAGCACGCTCGTCAAGATGGCATCAGCCGGCATTCCCTCCGCAACCATGGCCTCGTGGTCGTCAAGGAACCGAGCGAACGCCTTCAACTGATTAAGTGAGCGGGACGCCAGACCTGGAATCTCATCCACCCTGCGCAGTGCATCACCGAAGCTGATCCCCTCCCGAGTCGCCAGGTCGGCCACGGCGGCTTCCGCCCGATCACCGATCCCCCGCTTGGGAACGTTCACGATACGTCGGAGCGAGACATCGTCAGCTCGGTTGGCAATTGCGCGCAGGTAAGCGATGGCATCGCGCACCTCGCGCCGCTCGTAGAACCGAACGCCACCGACCACCTTGTACGGCATACCCACTCTTATGAATGCCTCTTCGAAGGCTCGGGACTGGGCGTTGGTTCGGTAGAACACCGCTGCATCGCCGTATTTGTGCCCGCCCTCCTCATTGAGCCGCCTGATCTCGGCAGCCACGAACTGCGCCTCATCGTGCTCGGTGTCAGCCACGTAGCCGACGAGTTGCTCACCGTCGCCGGCATCGGACCAAAGGTTCTTCGGCTTCCTGTTCTCGTTGCGCGTGATGACGGCGTTAGCAGCACTCAGGATGGTCTGTGTCGACCGATAGTTCTGCTCGAGCAAGATCACCCGGGCACCCGGGAAGTCGTACTCGAAGTCGTTGATGTTGCGAATCGTCG
>Ga0081455_10006700_pt1 | contig 12308 bp, 8 predicted proteins | sample TabmetS3T2R1_FD_70207 | JGI IMG/M metagenome (GOLD analysis project Ga0081455, IMG submission 70207) | Tabebuia heterophylla rhizosphere microbial communities from the University of Puerto Rico - S3T2R1 | ecosystem: Host-associated > Plants > Roots > Rhizosphere ... | reverse complement strand
ATGCGAGGCTGAAAGGTCCCGCCCGATCACCGGCAAAGAATGGATGCCGCGCCGAGGCCTCGATGACCTTAACGCCCATGACTTCGGCCAAGCGGAAAGCGTTCAGCAGCTGCGTCACCGAATTGCCAAAACGAAGCCAACGCGTAATTCGCAGCGTCTCAATCCTGGGATTCAGCTGAAACAGCACCGGTTGCGGATCAAGCAGTCGAAACGTGCCGCTGTTTCCTCTGGCGTTGGCAGGCACCTTCCCTCGGAAAATATCCAGGTCCCAATTGTACCGGGCGCAAATCCATCGGTCTGCCATCCGTTCGGTCAGCGGGATTCGCGGCGGCCGCTGATAGCCCCAGCGCACTGGATTCTGTTTCGATGCGGATTCCGGAGCGCGCTGAGTAGCCGTCGGACGACCGAGCGTCTTTGGCCGTCTTGCCGGGGGACGAACACGCTTCTTAGGGATGGCTGTCCGCAGCTCCTTCGCAAACTTGCGAAAGCGTTTCTTCGCACGCTTCCTCAGTGACCTGAGCTGCTCGCGCCAAGATTTCCTCCGCCGCCAAGCCCAATCGCGGATCGTGCGTAGCGACCCCACGCTGTCGCGTTCAACGATCATGAAGGCGCAGCTGGCTCAGACTTGGTTGATCGCGCTGGTGGCCGGCGCCTTAGACGCAATGCTCGCGCGCTCCTTGTTTCGATTTGGCTTTCGACCACTTTGCGGACAACCATCTGCTCGCCGGAAGACAACTTCTCATACTCACCTTGGTAAGCAAGGAGAAATCCGTCGATTGCCGACGTTGGGCGTTCCCAAAGCGGACGGCCGGCCTTGTAGAAGCGATAGTCGTCCCAGATCAGCAGGCCGCCATTTCTCAGCATCGGCCATGACAGAATGGAATCGAGCATGACGGCTTCGCGTTCATGGTTCCCGTCGATACAGATCAGGTCGAAACAGCTCCTGGCTTGGCGCAACGCTACGAGGGCCGGGAAGGAATAGTCGCGCATCTTGACGACGCGCACGCTGAATTCGGCGAGGTTCGCATCGAAAATTGGTTCTCGGTTGCTGAAGAAGGGGTCATCCCATAGGCGCATGCTCCAGCACTAACCAAGCATCCAGAATGGCTTGATGGCGTAGTGAGGCTTGAAAAGCGGATCGCAGGAAAAGCGGTCAGGCACTCCCTCGAACCCAGCTAGCTCGCCGTAGTGATCGCGATAGGCCCAATAAAGCGGGAAAAGACGCGTTTCATCGAAGGGCGCCGTCTGCGCAAATGGCCAGGGCTTGCTGGAGAAACCTAAGAACCACTCCAAGCCGGCTTTGAGGGGCGGCCCGCTCTTATCGCCTGAGTTCCACAGGTCGGTGCCGCAACTTTCAGCAAGCACCGCAAGATTGACCCAGCCTTGGAGATTGAAGCAGCAATAGTGCTTGGCCGTGGCACGATCGAGCTCATGCGGCTGGCGACCGCCGGTTTCAAACTGCTGCAGCATGCGTTCGCTGGCTCGCCGCAATGTGGGGACGATAAGCTCGGCATCCTTGAGGTACGCGGCGATCGCCGCGACTTGCAGGTCGTATAGGGTCCCGTGGTTATTCTTTGCGGCGCGTTCCCGCTTCCCTTGCCGGCTGGTAAGGAGCCATTCGAGATAGGCGCGCAGCCAATCGTTTAGGCCGGTCTGATCCTCCTCGGTGAAGCTAGAGCTGCGCGCGAGTAGTCTCGCCGCATCAAGGAAGAAATAGAGATCCTTCATCTCGATAATCCCTTGCGCCACGCCCTCGTTGTCGTGACGCCCCATTTGCACCTGTGCATAGCGAAGATGCGGGCTCATCCGGCTTTCGGGGTCGAGAAACCAGCGGCGAACCAGGCGCGCCCCGTGCTCGGCGCAGCGCTCGTCGCCGGTGATCCTCCACGTCAACGCCAGCACCGTCGTGTCATCGAAGAGACGCTGCAAGCTGGTGCGGTCGTATTGCTCGCTTCCGGGTTCGTAGAGTTCGGTGCCGGGCACGCGCTGTCCATCCCGGTTCACATATGGCAGCCCATCGGCCGTGTCGGGATTCGGCCACCAATAGGGCGCTGGGTGCCAATAGTCGTGGGGGTCTCCGCTCGGGGCGAGTGTCGTCTTGTCGGTGACCGAATACGGGCCGCGCTTGAGCGCCTCCTCGGCTTCGAAGCAAAGACGCTCGACAAGGCGGCGTGACGCAGGCTCCCCACTTGCTTCGCCCCGTTTGAGGGCTTCGATCGTGTCGTCCGCGTAGCTCAGGAGAAGGGTGGACTTGAACTTGCGCGAGACAGCTTCCCTGTCGAGCCAATCGAGCGTCGCGCGAATGGCTTGGGTTCGCGCGAGCCCCCGATCGGTCCGCGAGCGAGGGCCCTTTGCTTCCAGATGGGCTTGCCCGGAATTCAACCGCGCGACCCAGCCGGCCGAGCCGACCTGACCGGCTTCCTGTGCGTGATCAGGCCGCGGCAGGTCCCACGGATCGCCTTGCCAGAGGTCCCAATCGCCGGGTACGTCGAGCCGCCAGAACAATTCGACCTTCGGCCGGCGCCCGTAGGGATAGGCTTCGTTGAAATGCTCCAGAGCGTCTCGGCGAAAGAGAATTTGAGGCTCCTCCTTGGCCGCGGGTGCAAACCCTGCTTCGAGCAGCTTCGCGTTGTCGGTGATGCGAGCCATGGGCACGGTGAAATATTTGAGGTAGGGGCGCGCCTTGACCGCGCTGCGGATTCGATTCCACGCTCCAGAGGTCAGAAAGCAGTTTCCATCCCAGGGAAGAATCCACTTGGCTGCGCTACGCCCATCGCTGAGGGCCGCGTTGCGGGCCCCGTTGTTGTTCATGGCATAGTTGTTCTTGAGCCGCCGAGCTTGGGCCTCGGCCCTCGATTTCTGCTGATCGCCCAACTTCGCGAACGACTCGCCTCGAAAGAAGCCTCGCTCGGGAAAACTTCCCCAGTCCCAACCCGTCCTGCCATAGGCCTCCCAATCGAAGGGCAGGTGCAAAAAGCTTTGGTTGCGCTCACGCAACAGGCGAAGGATCGCTTTTTCCTGCTCGGCGTCGAAAATTCGATTGACCACCCACCTCTTTTCGCAGGCTTCGAGCGGCGGTTCGTGCGCGAGGGTGAAGGCTAGGTTCTCGAGGGTCTGCCCCTGCTTGTGACGGGGGTGGAGGTCGTTTCCCAGGATGCGATACAAGACGAAGCTGTCCGGCTCGCGGTCTAGCCCCTTGGCGTGGTATTCGGCCTTCAAGAGTCGAATGTTGGGCTTCGGCGCCCGCTTTACCTGCTGCCTTGCGACGAATCGTTGGAGGTCCTTGGAGCGATCTCCAATCTGCTTCACAACCGGGCGGGCGCGCTTCCTTAGGGCCGCGGGACGAAGCTCGCGCGTGAGTGGGCGGAGTCGTCTGCGCAGAGCGGAAGGGCGAAGATGTTTGGTGAGAGGGCGGGCGCGCTTCCTCAGCGCGGCAGGGCGAAAGCGCTTGGCAACCGGCCGGATGCGCCTCCTCAGGGCGCCTGGCCGCAGTTTCCTGGCGAAGGCACGGACAATTCGACTCGCGGTGCGGCGCTGTTGCCAAAACCAGACATGAAGCGACCATCGCTTTTCCAAGTCGTCAGATGCGATTGCCAGCCCGGTGCCCGGCTGTCGTTCCCTGAGCAGGGAGTCGGCAGCGCTAGAGCTGTCTGCAGCAGAGGAGTTTCGCCTTCGCCTTTTCTGCATGGACAAGGCCGATCCGAGAGGTCAGGCAGGAACGGTGCGTCGCTTGGCCATGCCGGCTCCTACTCTCGAAGCCGACAGGTACTGCGCCATCTTCGTGATCGGTACTATTTCAGGTTCAACGCCGAAAACCTCCCGCGCGCAGGCAATCGCCCGCTTCGAATCGGATTGCCTGCCGCTGTCGGTCGTCGAGGGCATCAGCTCTGCCAAAATCACGCAGGCATTCGTTTTGATGCGGGGAAGCAGATTCGGAACGCAGGCGAGAATTGCCGGCTGAGCAACAACGACCACGTCGCATTCGAGCTCTTCGCCCGCGACGACGCAGTCGGCAATTCCCTGATGCAGCAGATCGCGCACCGTGTGATGCTGAAGCGAGAAGGCGTTATCGAACAGCGGCCAATGCAAGCAGGCAATGCGCAAATCGAGCCGGTGGGCCTCCTTCAACATGGCAATGGTAGAATCGTCGGCATCGCTTCCCAGTGAGAAGTCGGAAACGAAGAGGACGTTGTAAGCGAGAGTTTCGTTTCTCTCCGTCCTGCAAATCGAGGGCACTGGAAACGGCCTCGCATGGTTCGTCATGCGCAGGTTGGGCTGCGGCTTTGCGACTTCCACCGAATGCCAATGACGAAACGCGTCCTTGTATTCGCGCCTCGCGCCATAGCTGAGACTTGCCAGCCCGACAAATGCTCGCGCCGTGAGGCTGCTCTGCGCTAAAAGATGGAACGCCAACGGCACGGTCGGATGAAGCCTTCTCGGCGCTGCCCGATGCAGGACCATGAGGCGATGATAAAGCTCGGTATCTGCGGCCATACGCACCTCGTCCCAGCCGCCGAGCGCGGCAATGTCCTCGCGTCGCGCCATCAGGGAGGGGGTCGACTCGATAAGCATTCCGCCCTTTTTCCACGATCGCGTCAGCACCCTCATCCCCGCGTCGACGCGGACGCAAAAGGTCGTGTTGAATGGAGAGCCGGTCTCGCGGAGGTCCGCGAGCTGAACCGCGAATTTTTGCGGATGCGACCAATCATCGGCATCGTGCACGGTGATGTACTCGCCGGTGGCGTGGCTGAGCGCGAGGTTACGCGCCGCATAGGCACCCCGATTCTCGCTATGCTTCAGGCAGATGACGCGCCCATCGCTGCGAGCAATCGACTGTGCAACAGATCCTGTCTCGTCCGTGCTTGCATCGTCTACGACCAAGACCTCCAAATGCCCCCAGGTCTGACGAAGGATGCCGTCAAGGGCAGTGGCAATGGTCGAGGCCGCATTGTGGGCGGGCACGATGACGCTGAGCTTCGGACCAGTTTCAACGCCTGGGCTCGCAGCCGGGGCGCCGACGAGATTGTCGAACGCAAGCGGGTGTACCGGATTGCGGAGCTCAAGCGGCGCCAAGCCCGCTTTCGCAAGGCATTTGTTGATCCATTCCAGGCGGCTTCTGTCCGAGCCCTCGACGCCAAGGAGCGCATTCGCCGCGGCGAAGCAGAGGTCTGGCGTCTCGCCAAACTTGTCGATGCCGTGGTGAGCAGTGGCGATTGCCTCTTCGGGCCGCCCCAATTGCGAGAGCGCTTCGGCGGCGAGAAGAAGCGGCAACTCGCGGTTTGCCATTTCCGGCAATCCCGAGCGGCGCGCTAACTCGAGATTGAGAAGCGCGTCCCGATGGCGATCTTGAGAAACGTCATACCGTGCCAGCGCCCAAGCGACGGCGCCTATCTCGCCAGAGGTTAGACTCGCGTCCGTCTTGAGCTGCTCGAGTTCGAAGGCTGCCTGCCTCGCAAAGCATCCCCACAAATTTCGCGTGAGCGATCTTAATTTGGCTAAGTTCGATTTTCGTGCAGGAGACTTGTCGCTTGCACTCTTTCGCAAATCGCTGCGCTTGCCCCTCCCCTGCTTGGGCGACGCTGGCTGCTTCATGGGGCTCAGAGCACCGAGGATATTGCCAGGGGAAAAGCCCTGCTGGGCGAGTCTCCGCAGCAGGCGGCGCGGGAAGGACACCAATGCGCTGACCCCCCAATTTCCAGACTGAAAGTCCAGTCCAAGCACAGCCAACGCTAGAATCGACCACGGGTCCGCGCGAGTTTCAATCGCTTTTGCGAGCACAAAAAACTCGCTCGTCACGCTACTCAGGGCCTAGCCGGCGCTTCCCGGGAGACAGCCAGAAAACCCGCGACTAGGTGGCTGTGCTGAGAGGCTGCCGCGAACTTGTCTCACGGCGCAAATTCCCTGATCTACGGGAAAATACAGGGAATTTCACCGAAATCCGGCAAATCACGCGCGCTGGAGGCCCACCGTACACAGGGGATTGGCGGTGGAATTCCCCGCAAGTGGAACAGGGAATGTGTGGATGCGAACGGCGAATTTCTCATAAGTAACTGCGAACTGCCCTTGCCTCTCAACGGGCAAACGCAGACGTTAGCACCTACTCGAAAAGCGGACCTTCCGAACTCGAGTGCTGATAACTTAGAGGGGGGCGAGGTCCGGCGGTTCACTTCTTCGGCTTCAGCCCCAGCGCCCCGTCGATATGTCACTGCCTATTGTGAAGAGGCTGATCGTCACAGCCGACGACTTCGGACTCTCGCTTCCGATCAATGAGGCGGTAGAGAAGGGTCATCGCTTGGGAATTCTCTCGGCGGCAAGCCTGATGGTGGGTGCCCCTGCCGCCGAGGATGCGGTTTCGCGGGCCCGCGGCCTGAGCACCCTTGGCGTAGGTCTCCATCTGACGCTGCTCGAGGGGCGGCCGGTCTCGCCACCCGACAAAGTACCGGGTCTCGTCGGGCCCGACGGGCGGTTTTCGAAAGATCCCTTCCGCTTCGGGGTGGCGCTCTTCTTCTCGCCTGATCTGCGTCATCAAGCAAAGGTAGAGATCACCGCGCAGTTCGAACGCTTTTGTGAGACCGGCCTCGTCATGGACCACATCAACGGCCACAGGCACTTCCATCTGCATCCCGTCGTGCTGCAAGCCATTATCGAGCTGGCGCCGCGTTATGGCTTCCCCCCGGTACGCATTCCGCTTGAGCCCTTCAGCACGTCATCCGAGGCGAGCGGCGATCGCTTCCTGGGGCGCATGATGAGCTGGCTATTCTATTTTGGGCAGACTCTTCACCTGCGCCGGAGCCTGGTAGCTGCCGGCATCCGCTCGAACGATCATGTGTTTGGGTTATTTGATAGCGGTGCGATGATCGAAGATCGGCTCCTGAAACTGGTCGTCCATTTGCCGCCCGGAATTTCCGAAATCTATTGCCATCCGGCGACACGGCGCTGGGACGGTCCCGACAATCTTCCATCTTCCTACAAATGCGAGGAAGAGTTTCGCGCTATCGTTAGTCCAGCCATAAAGGAGAGACTCGACGCCCTCGGTTTACGGCCCGTGCCATTCCGTGTAGCGCTTGAGGAAACCTGCTGAACTAGATACTTCGAGTCGCCTGCGCGGGTAATCCGGCTAGAATCCGGTATTGCGAGGCTTGAACCTCACCAAGCGCCATCATTGCGGTCCTAACAATGCTGCTGGCGTTCAGTCCTGCCAACTCGTACATCTGGTGCGGATGTCCATGGTCGAGGAACGCATCGGGGAGAACCATGGTCCGAACCTTGAGGCCCCCGTCGAGCAGCTGCGCTTCGGCAAGAGCATGCAACACATGACTGCCGAACCCGCCAATCGAGCCTTCTTCCACCGTCACCAGCACTTCGTGCTCGCGCGCCATGTCCAAAATGAGATCCCGGTCGAGCGGCTTCATGAAGCGAGCATCAGCGACCGTTGCGGAGAGACCAAAGGCCGCAAGTTGCTCCGCGGCCTTTAAGGCTTCGGCCAGGCGCGCGCCGAGCGAGACAATAGCGATCGAGGTGCCTTCGCGAAGGAGGCGACCCTTGCCGATCGGCAGCACCGAGCCTTCGGCCGGCAATTCGACACCCACGCCCTCGCCTCGTGGGTAGCGAACCGCCGAGGGCTGGTCGTCGATGGCAACTTGGGTGGCAACCATGTGCCTCAATTCTGCCTCGTCAGCAGCGGCCATGACGACGAAGCCAGGCAGGCAGCCGAGATAGGCAAGATCAAACGAGCCAGCATGAGTAGGCCCGTCGGCGCCAACAAGGCCAGCCCGGTCAAGCGCAAACCGAACCGGCAGCCGCTGAATCGCCACGTCGTGCACAACCTGGTCGTAGGCGCGTTGTAAGAACGTCGAATAGATCGCGGCGAATGGTTTCATGCCCTCACATGCCAAGCCTGCCGCAAAGGTCACGGCGTGCTGCTCGGCGATGCCTACGTCAAAGGTACGCTGGGGAAACTCTCTGGCGAATCGATCGAGGCCGGTGCCGTCCGGCATCGCTGCCGTGAGGGCGACGATCCTCTCGTCCTTTCTCGCCTCGATGATCAGACTGTCGGCAAAGACCCGAGTATAGGAAGGAGCTTTGGATGGCGACTTCATCTGCGCGCCCGTCACTACGTTGAACTGGCCGACGCCATGATATTTGTCACTGGAGGCCTCGGCCGGCGCGTAACCTTTGCCTTTTTGGGTGACCACGTGCACGAGTATCGGGCCCTCTTCGGCATCGCGGACATTCCGCAACACGGGCAGCAGCTGGCTTAGATCGTGCCCATCGATTGGACCGACATAGTAGAATCCCAATTCCTCGAACCATGCTCCGCCTTGCCAGATGTGGCGCGAGTACTCCTCAAGCCGAGCCAAACGGCGTTCCCAGCTTTTGTGGAGGCGTTTTGCGAACTTCTTGGCGAGCTTGCGCCAAGAAAAGTAGGACCGGCTTGAGGTAATCCGGGCGAGATAGGCCGAGAGCGCGCCAGTCGGCGGCGCAATTGACATACGGTTGTCGTTGAGAACGACAATCAGGCGTGTGTCGAGTGCGCCCGCATTGTTGATGGCTTCATAGGCCATGCCTGCGCTCATGGCGCCGTCCCCGATGACGCATATGATGCGGTTGTCGCCGCCGGTGAGATCGCGCGCCACAGCCATGCCGAGGCCCGCAGATATCGAAGTGGACGAATGCGCAGCACCGAAAGCGTCATATTCGCTTTCGACCCTGCGGGTGAATCCAGACAGGCCGCCGGGCTGGCGCAATGTGCGGATGCGACCTCTCCTGCCGGTCAGGATCTTGTGTGGATAGGCTTGGTGGCTAACATCCCAGATGAGTCGATCGCGAGGCGTATCAAACAAGTAATGGAGCGCCACCGTCAGCTCGACAACGCCAAGGCCGGCACCAAGATGGCCGCCAGTTACGGAAACGGCGTCGATTGTTTCCTGCCTAAGCTCTGCAGCGAGCTGCGGAAGATCCATCTCAGGCAGCGCGCGCAAATTCTCTGGCGTATGCACGCTGTCCAGCAGCGGCGTCTTTGCTCCTGCCGGCGCACTCATCTGAATCCCCCCGCCTATGTAACCTCACCCTCGAATATCGGTGATCACGCGTATCCTCAGCCTCCCGCCAAGAGCTTGTCGCCCTGCTTCATTAGGGCGCTTACCAACGCATTAGGACCGCCGGACTTGAGGATCGATCCAAATTCGGCGCGGCGGCTTGCGAGCTCGCTAATAGTCCCGTTGAGATACACGTCGATGATCTTCCATTCGCTACCCGTATTACGCATGAGATAATTGAGCTGAACCGCCTTTCCGTCAGACTGGACGATGTGGGTCTTTACGATCTTGTCCCCGTTCGGCTGATCAGCCGTCTGCAACACCTCGAAACGCTCACCGGAGAAGTCATCGAAGCGGCTAGCATAGGTGGCCGTCGTCATGCGCGTGAAGGCGTTGACGATGCTTTCCCGCTGTGCCGCCGAGAGCGCGCCCCAGTTTTGGCCGACGGCAATCTTCGACATCAAGGGCAGGTCATATGCTTTGCCAAGAACCGGGGCGAGCTTGTCGTAACGTCCCTTGATTCCCAGCTGCTTAGCCTGCTTCATCGTGTCGAGCAGCGCAGTGTAAAGATTATCTACGCGCACCGCAGCGGGATCGCCGCTCGCGCCAAATCCGTTGACTGGCACCAGGATGAGAAGGGCTACGGCGACACTGGCAACCACGCGACGGGACAACATTGCTCGCAACTCATTCAATTGGCATCACCTTGGAACGTGTTAGCCATGAACTCCTCACTCGCCGTCTTCGGCGCCGGGGCTTGCTGGAAGGGAACGAGCGCCGTCGATCCCGTGCCCGCGGCTCCGGCTGAATTTAAGCGATATTTGGCAGCGGTCCAGCCGCTCGTTTCGAGCGCCTCCCGCAATTCCGCTTGCCGCTTCTGATCCACGACGCTGCGCAGCATGGTGTAAAAATCCACCGAGCTAGCTTCAAGCTCTTGCATGTCTCCGACATCGTCGAGCTTGGTGAACGGACTCGCAATCGTTCCAGCCACAGTGATGTTGTTTGCCGCCGAAGCAATTTGCGTCGGGAGCAAGTTGCCCGCGGGAATGGAAGCGACGACCTCGACAGTAGTGCCGAACAGATCGCGCAGGTTGGTCGGGCCAATGATCGGCACAACCAGGTAAGGGCTCTTGCGCACGCCCCAGACGTAGAGCGTCTGTCCGAAATCGCCGGACTGTTGCGCCAGATTCTGGCGCGTCGCAACGTCGGCAAGGCCAGCTAAGCCGATCGTGGAGTTGATGGCGAAGCGGCCGACAGTCGTGGCGGCGGCATTCAAGCGCAACTGCAACAGGTCGTTGGCGAAGACCATCGGCTCGGCCAGATTCGAGACGAAGTTCTCGATCGAATTGCGGACCGGCTCGGGCACGTTGTTGTGGTAGCCAGTGGCTAAGGGATAGACCACCGCGCGGTTGAAACGCTCGTTGCGCTCGAAGGTTGCCCGATTCATCCGCTCAAAAGGATCGTAGGCATCGCCCGGCTCACCGGGCAGACTCGCCGCATCGGTCGGTGCGTCGAGTGCCGTGTTAGTCGCCTTTGCTCCGGCGGAGGAATCGCGGGAGCCAACGAGGTCAGGTGAGGGAAGCGGTCCTGTGGAGGCACAAGCAGACAGTGCGGCGGCGAGCACAATCGCTGCCGCCTTCCCGAAGCCGGAAAGCGCGTCGACCCTCATTCCCCACCCTCTAGCGGGGCAAGTTTGCAGGAAGCTCCGCCCTGCATGTGAGCCTTTCCCGCACGAGCAACTTTAGCCTGAAATGCCGCCAGGCTTCGCTTATATTTTTGCTCGGCTCGCTTTTGCGGCACCCTCTGCGCCTACTCTGTTTAAGGGGGTTCCTCGGGCCAAATTATCTCGAAATTGCGTTTTCTTGTTGCAGAAGCGCCACAGTCCGTTCGCAATCGCCGACTCGTTGCTACACCTTGCTTACGCTTCACGTTTCAGCTCTTGCGGAAGTGGCTTGACCGCATGCCCGTTTCACGGGCTAACTGCCTGGAGAAGGGCCTAGATGGGCGGGGTTTCACATAACCCGACTAGTTTATGAAAGTCATCCTGGCGCAGCCGCGCGGGTTTTGTGCCGGCGTTGTGCGAGCGATAGAGATCGTGGAGCAAGCGCTCGATCGATTCGGGCGGCCCGTGTATGTCCGCCACGAGATTGTTCATAACCGCTACGTCGTCGAAAGTCTCAAGGCCAAGGGCGCACGTTTCGTTGAGGATCTTTCCGAGGTCCCCGCAGGCGCGGTGACGATTTTCAGCGCGCATGGCGTCTCGCGCGCCGTCGAGGAAGATGCCGAGGCGCGCGGTTTATCGGTGCTGGATGCTGTCTGTCCTCTCGTGGCAAAGGTCCATCACCAGGGCCAGAAGTATATTGACAAAGGCCGGGTTGTAATCCTGATCGGCCACGCTGGACATCCCGAGATTGAAGGCACGATGGGCCAGCTCAAAGGAGAGGTACACCTCATCCAACGCAAGGAAGAGGTCGAACAACTTGACATCCCCATCGATGCTCCGGTCGCTTACATCACGCAGACGACCCTGAGCGTCGACGACACCCGCGCGACAATAGAGGCGGTCAAAAGGCGATTCAAAGACGTCGTCGGGCCAGAGACACGCGATATCTGCTACGCAACGCAAAACCGGCAAACAGCCGTGCGCGAACTGGCAAGACTCGTAGAGCTGATCCTCGTTGTCGGCGCAAGCAATAGCTCCAATTCAAACCGCTTGCGCGAAATCGGATCGGAGTCTGGCGTGCCCAGCTATCTCGTCGCCGACGGCAGCGCGCTGAGAGCCGAGTGGTTTGCCGGCAAGAGTACAGTTGGTCTTACCGCAGGGGCCTCGGCTCCGGAAGTGCTGGTCGACGACGTCATTGCGGCTCTCCAACGCTTCGGCCCGGTGGAAGTATCCACGCTTCCCGGGAAAGAGGAGAAGATCCAGTTCCGGCTTCCGCGCGAGCTCGTCGGGGCCTAAGTTCACTTCGGACGCTCGCATCGCATAGATTGGCACGGGGTACTCATGGGAATTCCTCTCGGGCAGGCCGTAGCGGTCGGTGCCTATATCGTGCGTCAACACTTGCGGGGCAGAAAGCGGCACCCCCTCGTATTGATGCTCGAGCCGTTGTTTCGCTGCAATCTGGCGTGCGCGGGCTGCGGCAAGATCGACTATCCGGATCCGATACTCGACCAAAGGCTGTCGGTTGACGATTGCATGCATGCGATCGATGAATGCGGTGCGCCAGTCGTGGTGCTCGCCGGCGGCGAGCCGCTTCTGCATCGAGAGCT
>Ga0081455_10006699_pt1 | contig 12309 bp, 11 predicted proteins | sample TabmetS3T2R1_FD_70207 | JGI IMG/M metagenome (GOLD analysis project Ga0081455, IMG submission 70207) | Tabebuia heterophylla rhizosphere microbial communities from the University of Puerto Rico - S3T2R1 | ecosystem: Host-associated > Plants > Roots > Rhizosphere ... | reverse complement strand
ACAATCTCGTAGTCGTCACCCGCGTTGAGCAGTGCGGCTAGCAGGTGCGGTTCGTGACGAACGGCCTTTTCGGCGGCCCGAGACAGCGGCACCCGCCCCGCCTCGATCACGGCGCCGACATGGCAGACGCTTGCGAGCTTGCCGACGTCGCCGGCGAGACCGTCAGACACGTCAATCGCGCCTTGGGCGAAATTGCGCAGGATGACGGCGAGTTCGTTATGCGGCCGGGGACGGCGATAGCGCTCGATGACGTGAGCGAGGTCCTCGTCCGAAAATCCCCAGCCGCGGGCGAGCGAAGGCTCCGTCAGCGCGCGAAGGCCGAGATAAGCATCGCCGATCGTGCCGGTCACGTAGAGACGGTCGCCGCGTTTTGCCCCGCGTCTCAGCACGGCATGGCCTTGGGGCACGAGGCCGAGCGCGGTGATGGTGATGCTCAAGGGACCAGGCGCGTGCGTGGTGTCGCCGCCCGCGAGTGCGATCCCGGCCTCGCTTTGGAGCGCCCGCAAGCCCGAGGTAAAACCCTCAAACCATGAATGAGACGGCTCGGCCGGGAGCGTCAGCGCCAAGAGGTAGACGTAGGGCCGCGCACCCTTGGCGGCGAGATCCGACAAATTCACCGCCAACGCCTTGTGGCCGATGCTGTCGGGCGGATCGTCTTTGAGAAAATGCACGCCCTCCACGATCGTGTCGCAGGAGAGCACGATCTCGTGGCTCTCAGGCGGCCTGAGCACGGCGGCATCGTCGCGCAAAGCAAGCGACGCGGCGTCGGTTGCAAGCGGGGCGAAATAGCGGGCGATGATCTCGAATTCGCCGAGGCGCTTTCCACCCTCCCGCTCGCCGCCGTCAACCATCGCGGTCGCCCCCGGCGGCAAATTCCTGCGGCCGCTCCTTGTGCCCGAGGCGGTCGAGGATGCCATTGACGACCTTTGGCTCCTCCTCGCCGAAAAACGCGTGAGCGATATCGACATATTCGGAGATGACCACGCGTATCGGCACGTCACCGCGAATGAGGATCTCATAGGCGCCGGCGCGAAGGATCGCGCGAAGAATGGAATCGACGCGCGTGAGCCGCCAGCCTTCGGCGAGCTGCTTGTCAATCAGGGGGTCGATGCGAAGCTGCTCGCGCACCACGCCTTCGACGATGTCACGGAAGAATTCCGGCTCCGCCTCGGCATAGCGGTCGCCTTCGATCTCCTGGCCCAAGCGATGGGCCGCGAACTCGGCGATCACCTGGTTGAGGTCGATGCCGGTCATGTCCATCTGGTAGAGCGCCTGGACGGCGGCGAGCCGCGCGGCGCTGCGGGACGAAGCGCGAGGGGTGATATCGCTGCGCTTAGCCATGGCGGCTAGCGCCGGTTTGCCGAAGAGAAATGTTGTTCGAGCCGCATCAGAGTGAGGCAAGCTTGTGCCGCGTCGCGGCCCTTGTTGCGCCCGTCCACGCTCGCGCGCTCCCAGGCTTGTTCGCGGCTTTCGCAGGTCAAGATGCCGAAACCGATCGGCACGGCATGCTGCACGGCGAGCTGATGCAGGGCTCCGGCCGATTCCCGCGCCACGATATCGTAATGCGTGGTCTCGCCGCGGATGACGCAACCGAGCGCGATGCAGCCGCGATGACGGCCGGCCTTGCCCACGAAGCCATTGGCAAGCGCGAGGCTGAGCGCGAGCGCGATTTCGAGCGAGCCGGGCACGGCAATGCGCTCATAAGCGATGCGATGTGCCTCGAGCTCCTCGATGGCGCCGCGGGCAAGCTCGTCGGCGATGTCTTCGTAGAAGCGAGCCTCGATGACGAGAACCGAGCGCGGGTCTTTGCGTGCCATCGCCGCCTACTCCAGGCTCCGGTGGCCGGCCACCGTAAGCCCATATCCCTGCAAGCCCACGATCTTGCGGGCGGGAGAATTGCTCAACAGCACCATCTCGCGCACGCCGAGATCGAGCAAGATCTGCGCGCCGATGCCGTATTCGATCAGGCGCTGCTGGCCCTGCCCTCCGGTTTCGCGATCGAGGCGGACGGAAATCGCGTCCGCGCGGGACTCGCGGATCAGCACGAGCACGCCGCGGCCCTCGCGCCCGATCGCCTCCATGGCCTTGTGCACCAGCGTTTCGCGGTGGGTTCCGACAGAGACGACGTCGTCGATGGTGTTGAGCGCGTGCACGCGAACGAGGACGGGGTTGCCCGAGGCAACGTCGCCTTTGACGAGCGCGACATGCTCGGCGGGATCGACCGTCGTGGCATAGACCTTGAGATCGAACGCGCCGCCGAAGGCGCTCTCGATTTTGCTCTCGGCCACGACCTTGACGAGATGATCGTAGCGGAGCCGGTAAGCGATCAGGTCGGCGATGGTCGCGATCTTGAGGCCATGGCGGGCGGCGAAAGCGATGAGGTCGGGAAGCCGCGCCATGGTCCCGTCGTCATTCATGATCTCGCAGATGACGCCGGCCGGATAGAGTCCGGAAAGGCGCGCGAGGTCCACCGCCGCCTCGGTATGGCCCGCGCGTATCAGCACGCCCCCTTCCTTGGCGACGAGCGGGAACACATGGCCCGGGGTCATGATGTCCCGATAGTCCTTGGTCGGGTCGATGGCGACGGCGACGGTGTGGGAGCGGTCATGCGCCGAGATGCCGGTCGAGACCCCCTCCCGCGCCTCGATCGAAACGGTGAAAGCGGTCGAGTGGCGCGCGCGGTTCGAGCGCGACATCAGTTCGAGGTGAAGCTGCTTGGCGCGCTCCGGCGTCAGCGCAAGGCAGATGAGGCCGCGGCCGTGCTTGGCCATGAAGTTGATGGCGTCGGGGGTCGCCATCTGCGCCGGGATGACGAGGTCGCCCTCGTTCTCGCGCTCCTCGGCATCGACCAGAATGAACATCCGGCCGTTGCGCGCATCCTCGACCACCTCCTCGATCGGGGAAAGGAAGTGATGGTCCTTGGCCTTTGGCGCAATGGTCACGGGGCAAGCCTTTCGTTCTCTCTGAGGCGGGCGAGGTAGCGCGCCATGAGATCGACTTCAAGGTTTACCAGATCGCCGGGGCTGCGGTCTCCCCATGTCGTGTGGGCGAGCGTGTAAGGAATGAGGTTGACGCCGAAGCGCGTGCCCTTCGCATCGTTAACGGTGAGAGAGACCCCGTCGAGCGCGACCGACCCTTTGGCGGCAATGAACGAAGCGAATTCGGCGGGGCTTTCCAGCACGAAGCGGACGCTGTCGCCGTCGGCCTCGCGGGCGAGGATGGCGGCCGTGCCGTCGATATGCCCCGAGACGAGATGGCCGCCGAGTTCATCGCCGAGCGCGAGCGCCCGCTCGAGATTGATGCGCCGCCCCTCCCGCCACGAGCCGATTGTGGTGCGCGCGATCGTTTCGTTGGAGACATCGACGGCAAAGCGCGCGCCTTCGCTCTTTGCCTTGGCGACTTCGACGATGGTGAGGCAGCAGCCGTCGCAAGCGATCGAAGCCCCCTCTTCGAGGCTCCGGCGTTTGAACGGGCAGACAATGACGAAACGTGAGCCAGCCCGCTCCTGAAGCGTTCCTACGCCGCTGACAATGCCGGTGAACATCGCTCTACTCGCCGCCACAAACTCATCCGGTCCGGACCGAACGACCGGGTTTCGATCTCGATGAAATGCCCGCTTGCGGTCAGCCGATCAAGCCCATCGCCCACGAAAGGCAAAATTCCGCTTTCACCGACGCCCTTCGGACCCTGATAGATAACGGCCTCGTCAACCATGTCGGCATCGACAAAGGCGCGCGCCACCGACGGCCCGCCCTCCACCAGCACGCGGGTGATGCCGCGCGAGGCGAGCGTCTCGAGCGCGTCGCGCACGGCAAGGAGGCCGTGAGAATCGACCGGAACCGGAACGATCTCGGCGCCGCGATCCTGGAGTGCGTCGGTGTTCGGATGCTCTTCATCGGCGGAGCAGACGAGCCAGACCGGCACCATCAAGTCGTCGAACAGCCGCGCCTTCGGCGGCGTCCTCAAGCGGCGGTCCAAGACCACGCGAACCGGAGAGCGGCAGAACATGCCGGGAAGCCGGCACGTCAGGCTCGGGTCGTCGGCGACGATCGTGCCGCGGCCGACCAGGATCGCGTCGTGCCGGGCTCTGAGGAGATGGCCATGGGCGCGCGCATCGGGGCCGGTGACCCACACCGGCGCGCCTCGCCCTTGCGGGACCAATCCGTCGGCGCCGATGGCGAGCTTGAGCGTCACGGCGGGACGCTCCTCGGTGACGCGAAGGATGTGACCGAGCGTCACGGCCTTGGCTTCCGCGGCAAGCACGCCGTCCTTAACGTCGATGCCCGAGGCGGCGAGACGTTCGATGCCGCGGCCCGAGGTGCGCGGGTCTGGATCGCGGAGCGCGATGACAGCGCGCGCAGGCTTTGCGGCGGCGATGATCTCGGCGCAAGGCGCCCCCCTGCCCCCGTGATGGGCGCAAGGCTCAAGCGTGACATAGAGGGTGGCGCCCTTCGCCTTGGCGCCGGCGCGCTCGAGCGCGATTGCTTCGGCATGGGGCCGGCCGCCGGGCGCCGTCGAGCCGCGGGCCACGACCTCGCCGTTTGCGCCGACGACGATGGCGCCCACCGACGGGTTCGGCCAGGTCTGCCCGAGCCCCCGCCGCGCAAGCTGGAGCGCCTGCGCCATGTGGTCCTCGTCGCTCAAACTCATGGGCTTGATGTGGGGTCTTTGCCTAGTCTTCGACAGGGGCGGCCGCCTTGCCGTCGCCCGGGTCGTCATCGTCGGTCGCGGCAAGCTCGCCGAGCAGCGCCTCGAAATCCTTGGCCTCGCGGAAGTTCTTGTACACGGAGGCGAAGCGCACATAGGCGACGTCGTCGAGCGCCTTCAGCGCCTCCATCACCAGGCGGCCGATGGTCTCCGACCGGATGTCGTTCTCGCCCATGTTCTCGAGCCTGCGCACGATGCCGCTCACCATGCGTTCGACCCGCTCGGGATCGACCGGCCGTTTCCGGAGCGCGATCTGCACCGACCGCATCAGCTTGTCGCGGTCGAAGGGCATGCGGCGTCCGTTGCGCTTGACGACCGTCAGCTCGCGGAGCTGCACCCGCTCGAACGTGGTGAAGCGGCCGCCGCAATCGGCGCAGACGCGGCGGCGCCTGATCGTTGAGTGATCTTCGCTCGGACGCGAATCCTTCACTTGCGTGTTGGTGCTGCCGCAATAAGGGCATCGCATGGGCGACGACCCTCCCCTTCTGTCACCTCACGCGGAACTATCGGTAGATCGGATAGCGCTCGCAGAGTTCGATGGCACGCTTCTTCACGCTCGCTTCCACGGCGGCATTGCCTTCATCGCCCTTGGCGGCAAGGCCGTCGAGCACTTCGATAATCATGCCGCCGATCTGCTGGAACTCGGCGATGCCGAAGCCGCGCGTGGTTCCTGCCGGTGAGCCGAGGCGGATGCCGGACGTGACCGCGGGCTTCTCCGGATCGAACGGCACGCCGTTCTTGTTGCAGGTGATGTTGGCGCGACCGAGCGCGATCTCCGCCGCCTTGCCGGTAAGCTTCTTCGGCCTGAGATCGACCAGCATCAGATGCGTGTCGGTGCCGCCGGAGACGAGCGCGGCGCCGCCCTTGACCAGGCTTTCGCCGAGCGCTTTGGCGTTGTCGATGACGCCCTTGATGTAGAGCTTGTAGTCGGGCTTGAGCGCCTCGCCGAAGGCCACGGCCTTGGCGGCGATGATGTGCATCAGCGGGCCGCCTTGAAGGCCGGGGAACACCGCCGAGTTGATCTTCTTGCCGATCTCCTCGTCGTTGGAGAGCACCATGCCCGCGCGCGGACCGCGCAGCGTCTTGTGCGTCGTGGTGGTGACGATATGGGCATGCGGCAGCGGGCTCGGATGCAGGCCAGCGGCGACGAGCCCAGCGAAATGCGCCATGTCCACCATCAGAAGGGCGCCGACGGAATCGGCAATCTGGCGGAAGCGCGGGAAGTCGATGACGCGCGGATAGGCCGAGCCTCCGGCAATGATGAGCGCCGGCTTGTGCTCCTTGGCGAGCCGCTCGACCTCGTCGTAGTCGATGCGATTGTCGGTCTTGGTCACGCCGTACTGCACGGCGTTGAACCACTTGCCGGAGAGATTGGGCGGCGCGCCGTGGGTGAGGTGGCCGCCATGGGCGAGCGACATGCCAAGCACGGTATCGCCCGGCTTGATGAGCGCGAGCATCACCGACTGGTTGGCCTGCGACCCGGAATGAGGCTGGACGTTGACGAAGGAGCAGTTGAACAGTCGCTTGGCGCGGTCAATGGCAAGCTGTTCGACCACGTCGACATATTGGCAGCCGCCGTAATAGCGCCGTCCCGGATAGCCTTCGGCGTATTTGTTGGTGAGCAGCGTGCCGGCGGCGTCGAGCACGGCCTGAGAAACGATGTTCTCAGAAGCGATCAGCTCGATCTCGTGCTGCTGGCGACCGAATTCTTTCTCGATCGCGCCCCAAACCTCGGGATCGCTATCCGCTAGATGCTTGGTGAAGAAGGCATTCTCGCGCGCCGCCGCGCGTCTTGCATCACTTGCCGTCATGGCCCACTGCTCCTCGAGCTTAACTCGCCGGGGTGTTTGGCTCGCTCTACCACATGTCGGGAAGGCGCGCTAGCAACAGACTAGGCGTTGGCGCGGGCAGAGAGGCGCGTGCCGCGTCTTAGCCGGCTGCGAGCCGTGGCCCGCCAATCAATAGGCTGAAGCGGTGGTGGAGGCCCCATCAAGGCCGTAGATGTCGGGCCGGAAGTTCACCTGGCCGTCGGGCGTTCCCCAGGCGCTGATATAGGCGAGATAGACTGGGACCGGCTTCGAGAGCTTGACGTCCATCTGTTCGCCCGTGTGCTTCATCGAGACGATCCGTTCGTAGCTCCAGCCCGGCGTGTCGCGCAAAATCCACTCGACCACCTGCTCGACATTATAGACGCGCACGCAGCCGGAGCTTTCGAACCGCACGTTTTGGCCGAACAGCTTCTTGAGCGGCGTGTCGTGCATGTAGACGCTGTCCTTGTTCGGGAAGTTGATCTTCACGAAGCCAAGCGAGTTCTCGCCATGCGGAAGCTGCCGGAAATTGTAGTTGTAAACTTCGGGGCTGTTCCAATTGATCTGGCGCGGGTCGAGCGGATTGCCGGCGGCATCGAAGGCCTGCATGTGGTAGGACGCGAGCATGTCCTGACCTCTGCGGGCGAATTCACGGCCCTTGGGCACGAGGTCCTTGATGATAATGGTGCGCGGCACATACCAATAAGGATTGAAATTGATCTCCTGAATCTTGGCGGAGATCTCGGGCGTCGGCCGCTCGGGCTTGCCGACCACGGCGATTTGCCGCAATGCGACCTCGCCGCCCGCGACCGCTTCGACTTGCGCCGCCGGGATATTGACCACGACGTAGCGGCCGGTCGCGTTTGGCGTGAGGCTTTGCAGCCGTCTCAAACTGGCTTGAAGCTGCGCGAGCCGGGTTTGGGCCGGAGTTTGCAGCGCCTCGATCACCGCTTTGGTGTCAACGATGCCGGTTGCGCCGATTCCATGGCGCGTCTGAAATTTCTTCACGGCGACGACGACAGCGGCGTCATACTCGCCCGGCACGCTTTGCCCGACGAGGTCGCCCGTGATCTCGAGCCGCCGCTGCAAGATTTCGATTTCCTGGCCGCGCTGGCCGGGCTTCATGGGCATAGTCGGGACGGTCGGCCAGCCGCCTTGCGCGACGATCGCCCTGTATCGCTCGATTGCGGCCTTGGTTGCCTCGATATTGCGCGCGGCGAGCGTCGGCGAGCCGACCGGCGGGTTGGTGATGAGCAAGGCCTCGTCGCCACTGGGAAGCTCCGAGGCATGCGGCGCCGTTACGGGGTCGGGCCCGGCACCCTGCCATTTCTGATTGGCCCTGCCTCCGCCGAAGAATGGAAACAGTCCAGAGCGGCCAGCCTGCTGCGGCGGCGGCTGTTGCTCTTGCAGCTGTTGTTGCTGTTGCTGTTGCTGCTGCTGGTTCTTGCCGGTCAGCCAGGAGAACGGGCCGGCATTGGCCGGAACGAGGCTTGTTGCAAATAGCGCAAAAGCGAATCCCGCAGCCGCGGTGATCGCTCCGCCCCTCTTACCTTGTCCCTTCAGCATTCGCCGCTCCCCGTCACCTGCGGCTTCATCCCACTCGAATATAAGCTCTTTTGCCCTGACACTCTAGCGCGAACCCTCACATGGAAACGTCACAATCCAAGATTGACAATCGCGCGTGCCCTGGCGAAAGCGATTCAGGTCTAGCCCGCGAATGGGGCAATTTTGGGCTGAAAGACCGCAAGCCGCCAAAGACTTAAAACCCCGGAGGCCTTGTTCTTCCTCCGGGGCCGGTCAACCCTTGGCTATGCAAATTTGCGGGCTAGAGCTGGTAGCGAATCTGGTCGGTCCAGAAGCGCTCCAAACGGACGAGCGCCTTGTTGAGCACTTCGAGGTCGTCGCTGCCGATGCCGCCGACCTGTTCGAGCGACTTGAGCTGGCGCTGATAGAGCGTGTTCACCAGCTTGCAGATCTCCTGCCCCTTGTCGGTGAGCTTCACCCGCACGGAGCGGCGATCGACGGTCGAGCGCTGATGGTCGATGTAGCCGGCGTCGACGAGCTTCTTGAGATTGTAGGAGACGTTCGAGCCGAGATAGTAGCCGCGGCTCGTGAGTTCGCCCGCGGTCAGCTCGGCGTCGCCGATATTGTAGAGCAACAGCGCCTGTACACTGTTGACGTCGGTCCGGCCCAAGCGTTCGAACTCGTCCTTGATGACGTCGAGCAGTAATCGATGGAGCCGCTCGATGAGCTTCAAAGAGACGAGGTATCTGGTCTTGAGGTCGTTTGCTTCGCCGACGTTCTCGCGCATCCCCATGTTCAGGGCCATACCCATCGCCTACCCATTGTTAGTTGTTAAATACCCAACTTGGCCAAATCTATAGGCGCGGCAACCTAAAATCCGCTTAAGCGAGACGCTTAAGATTGCATGAAATTCTAGCATGAAGTTGCAACGATGTTAGCTCGTGTTTGAGCCCACTCCTCACAGCCCCGGAGTCAAATCCGCAAGCACAAGTTCGTCCTCGGCCGGCGTGGTAAACAACCGCTCAACCGCTGCATCGTCTACGGACGCAAGCGTGGCCGGTTGCCACTCGGGGGAGCGCCCCTTGCCGGCGATCCGCGCGGCGATCCCTTCGCGATAGTCATGGCCGCCGATGAGGTGCGAGGCGAGGCGGAATTCGAGCTTGAGCGCTTGGGCGAGGTCGAGCGACTTTCCGCGCCGGTACTGACTGAAGGCGACCTTGAGCGCCGTCGGCGACTTCGCGCGGATCGTCGCCGCGGTCTCCTCGGCGAACGCCTTGTCGTCGCCCTGTTCGGCGTCGAGCCGGGCGAGGATCGCTTCGACGGAAGACGCGGCGAAGGCGCGGTCGATCAGCGGCGTGTGGCGCACGAGCTCGCCTTCGCCGGGATCGCGATGGAGGCCGTCGAGCAGCCGGTCGATCGGATGATTGTCGCTGAGCGCGTCCTTGATCACGGGGAAATGCGCGGCCGGGATGGTGTGGCTGACGAGACGCTGGCGAAAGGCTTCGGCCGGTCCGATGATGCGCCCGGTCAGGGCAAGATAGAGTCCGGTCCAACCGAGCAGCCGCGGAAGGAAATACGTGCCGCCGATATCGGGCAGGAATCCGATGCCGACTTGCGGCATGCCGAAGCGGTAGCCCTCGCCGGCGACGCAATGGGTCCCGTAAAGCGTGATGCCGACGCCGCCGCCGAGCACGAGCCCGTTGATGAGCGGCACGTTCGGTCTGATGAATTTCTCGAGCAGCCAGACATGGCTGTAAGCAGCGCGATAGAACTCACGGATCGCGCTCCGCGCACCCTGCTCGCTCCATTCATGCAAAGTCTTGAGATCGCCCCCGCTCGAGAAAACGGTCGGGTGCGCCGATTGCATCACGACGCCGTAAATGTGGGATGCGGGCGCCCAGACGCGATATTTTGCGCTCAAAGCTTCGAACATTTCGCGCGTCAGCGCGTTTAGACGTTCGGGGCGGTTCAAGGTCACCACGCCCGCGCGGTCGTTTTCTTCGAAGCTGACGCCCGGCGCATCGGACAAAATGCGATGTCTCCCTACTCGAATTCGGTGTACTGACGCGCCATATCAGCGCCGACAGGCGCGATAAAGGCCCGCGGCAGCTAGCACCCAATCCTTGAAACCACAAGTTTCGCAACAAAGGCAATCGCCGCCTGACATGACCTTGAACACGCTCGCCCGGCTGACGCTTGCCCTCCTCATCGCGCTTCCGGCTGCGGCCAGCGCCGAGGTCGCCGACCTTCCGCCCTTGCCGCAGCGGAACCCGTTCCGCGCACCGGCCAAGCCAAGGCCGGTGTTGCCCAAAGACCAACCGACCATTCCGTGGACCGCGGCCGAGATCGACGCAGCCACGGCGAAGTGCGAGGCGCTTCTGACCGGAGACCCGCTCGACTACGAAATGCTTCCGCCGATCAAGGAAGGGCTGTGCGGAACGCCGGCGCCGGTCTTGCTCCGCGCCGTGGGGCACGATCCGAAAGTTGTTCTCGATCCGCCGGCGACACTGAGCTGCCCGATGGCCGACACGCTCGGCGAATGGCTGAGGAAGACCGTCCAGCCGAAAGCGCAGGCGTTGTTCGGAAGCCCGGTCGTCAAGCTCCAGAACGCGTCCTCCTATGTCTGCCGCAACCGCTACAACGGCACCAACACGCTGTTGAGCGAGCATGCGCTTGCCAATGCGTTCGACGTCTCGCAATTCGTGCTTGCCAATGGCACGCGCATCACCGTGCTCGATCACTGGCCTCGCGTCGCGGCGCTGCCTCCGCCCTCGCCAAATCCAGCGCGCGTGGACGACAGCGCTGCGTCGAACAGTGTAACGAAGCATGAAGGCGGCGATCGCGGCCGCGACATCTTCACCCCGGCCAAGGCCGAGAGCGCAGCTCCGCCCTCGACGCCTGACATCGCAACGGAAGAAGATTACGCGAGCGGCCATCCGTCGAACCCCTTCATCAAGCCCAACGGCGGCGATCGCGGCAGCGACATCGTCACGGCAGAAGATAACGCGCGCGGCGATGCGACCGCGTCGTCGAATCCTTTCGTCAAGCCCAAGGGTGGCGATCGCGGCGAGGATGCCGTCGCCCCTGCCAAGGTCGAGAGCGCACCGCCACCGCCGCCTTCGGCCGCAACGGAGGCCGCGCCCGACGCCAAGAGCCAATTCGTCACGTTCCTGTTCGAGGACGCCTGCCGCCATTTCGGCACGGTGCTCGGCCCGAACGCCAACGAGGCGCACAAGGACCATTTCCATCTCGACATGAAAGCGCGGCGCAAGTCGAACTTCTGCGAGTAAGCCGGTCGAATTGGCAAACCATAGCGAGCGAGAGACATTGGCGCCGGAAACGGGCCGATGGTAGTTTGCCGCAAAGAGTGAGGCCGAGCGGCCGAGACGCGCAAAATGACGGCTCCGAAGGACAGACCCATTTCACTGCGGAACGAGCGGGCGAAACGCACGCGCGCGACGTCCGAGCAGGCGAAAGGACCGGGGTTTCCCGCGACAAGGATGCGGCGGAACCGCCGCGCCGCCTGGTCGCGCAATCTCGTGCGCGAGACCACCCTCGCCAGCTCGGACCTCATCTGGCCAATCTTCCTGATCGACGGCGTGGACCTCCGCACCCCGATCGCCTCCATGCCGGGGGTCGAGCGGCTCTCGGTCGATCTTGCCGTCAAGGCAGCCGAAGGGGCCCGCGCTCTCGGCATCCCGGCGATCGCGGTCTTTCCGTATACCGAGCCCTCTTTGCGCGACGAGGCGGCGAGCGAAGCGGTCAATCCGGCAAACCTCGTGTGCCGGGCCGTGCGCGCCATCAAGCAGGCGGTGCCCGAGATCGGCGTCATCTGCGACGTGGCGCTCGACCCTTACACCAGCCACGGCCATGACGGGCTATTGATCGGCGGCGAGATCGACAATGACCGCACGGTCGAGGTCCTCATTCAGCAGGCCCTCGTCCAGGCCGAGGCGGGCTGCGACATCCTCGCCCCGTCCGACATGATGGATGGCAGGATCGGCGCCATCCGCGCCGCGCTCGAAGCGAACGGCTTTGCCAACACGCAACTGCTCGCTTATGCGGCGAAATATGCCTCGGCCTTCTACGGACCGTTTCGCGACGCAGTGGGTTCCGGCGCGCGGCTCAAAGGCGACAAGCTGACCTATCAGATGGACCCCGCCAACGGCGACGAGGCGCTCCGCGAGGTCGCGCTCGACATCGCCGAGGGCGCCGACATGGTGATGGTGAAGCCGGGGCTGCCTTATCTCGACATCGTGTGGCGGGTCAA
>Ga0081455_10006698_pt1 | contig 12311 bp, 13 predicted proteins | sample TabmetS3T2R1_FD_70207 | JGI IMG/M metagenome (GOLD analysis project Ga0081455, IMG submission 70207) | Tabebuia heterophylla rhizosphere microbial communities from the University of Puerto Rico - S3T2R1 | ecosystem: Host-associated > Plants > Roots > Rhizosphere ... | reverse complement strand
GTGAGAGATTCGTTTTCCGTCAGGGGCTATGGATTGAGGACTTACGAATCCCGCCAGGGCAGGAATGCAGCAACGGTAGTTTGATCCTCCTTGCCGTAGTTCTCTGGCGGGCTTTTTTTAGGGTAGGCGCAACTGCCAGGCGCGCCGTTACCCGTTGAGTTATGAAGCTGCTCAAAACGAAGAGGGTACGCTTTTCGCAGATCATTGAGAAATGCGGCAAGCCGGAAGTTTACACTCTTTGGCAGAAACCATCTGCTGATCGTCATCTGCAGGCGCAACTAAAAAACAATCGAGTCATGACCATTCTGAAGACCGAAAGCGGAACGGATTTTGGAATTGCAGGGTTCAAAGAAGAGAAGGGCGCCACTTATCTCGTTTTTCTTAAATCATTGAAACCGTTCGCGGACCAGCGTGTGGTAGGAATCGATTGGAGTCTGATCAGGCAATAGCGGTCTGAAAGTCGACGGCCGTGCGAGCTAAGTTTAAAAGCAGCTTATTTGCTCGGCTTACCCAGGCGGCCACGCCAGCGCACGCTTGCCAAGAAGATGCACATGCAAGTGCGGAACACTCTCGCCTGCGTCTGGCCCGCAGTTGATCACGACGCGATAGCCGCTGGATAATTCCAGTTTTTTGGCCAGGTCTCGCGCGACCAAAAGTAGCTTGCCGAGGAGCCCGCGATCGTCGTCCTTCGCGTCTGAAAGACGAGGGACTACTCTCTTGGGTACAATCAGTACATGCACGGGTGCTTGTGGATTAACGTCGTAAAAAGCGACGGCATCGTCATCTTCCCAGATAATTTTCGCTGGAATTTGGCGCGTTATAATTTTTTCAAAGATGGTCATGGCGTGAAGTGATTAATCACCTAGAGGATTCGTGTAAATCTGCGCATTCTTCCCGTAATTCAAAGGCGAAACGCATTCGTTTCGAAGATTTCCGGGCGATGCAAATAAGCCTCTTTAACGCAGCGAACAATCGAGTTTCGTGACCGTTGAGTCGATTGCAGACGTTAGTCTTTCGCGCACAAAGCAGACAATTTCCTCGCGCAAAGCATCGCAGGCACGCGTCCAGCTCTTCACTCCGCGAAGATGCTTTACGCAAGCCTGCAGTGAACAGAGCTGTAGATTGTCGGCGCCGATTTCGATCAAGTTGGTAATCCGCTTTTCCAAGAGATCAAAAAATGCGAGCTCATAGCCCGCTCCGGCATGGTAAGCGATGTCGAGTAATGAAACGCAAATCGGCGGTGGCGTTGGCGCGAAGAAGGGCACGATCTCCTTGTAACCGATGGCCTTTAAAACATACCGTACGGTCTGCGACAACTGACTGAATGCGACCACGGTTTCGTCGTTTCGCAGGTGCAGATAAAAGGCAATGCTTTCGGTCACGTGATCGGTCAACCACCAACTGGGGTACCCAGCTTCGTCGGCCGCATGCGTGATCGCCGCGTGCAGCCAGTCGCGGTTGAATTCGAACAAATGTCCCGAATCTGTGCGGAGATATGGAAATTCTTCTTTAAACGCGACCATGATTCTTGTTGTTTGGAATCTTCTGCGAGCTCGACGCCGGATTCGGTGCGCCCTCAGGAGGAAATAATTCCCGCTGGAGCGTATTAGGTTTTACCCGACGCCCAAGTGTATGAATGGCATCCACAAATTGATCGACGTCCTGGAACTGCTGGTACACTGAGGCGTAGCGCAGATAGGCCACTTCATCGATCCCACGCAGTTTATCGAGGACCTTGGCGCCAATTGCGGACGAAGGAACTTCTCGGCCGCTGGTTTCAAGTTCGTGAACGATCTCATCCACTGTGTCTTCCAAGGTTAGAAGGCTGGTGGAACGTTTTTCGAATGCTTTCGCAATGCTGGCGGCCAGTTTGCGCCGATCAAAGGGTTCGTGGGTTCTGTCACGTTTCACAACACGCAGGTCGGAGCGCTCGATTTCTTCGTAAGTTGTAAAGCGATATTTGCACTTCAGACATTCGCGGCGACGACGAATACTGGAGCTATCGCGCGACTGACGGGAATCGATGACCTTGTCATCACGAGACCCGCACTTGGGGCAACGCATAGTATGAGAATCGCAATTACCATACTATTCCTTGTGGTGTCAACGCTTCTTTGATTGTTTTGTACGAATTTTGCGAACAGGTCGCATTGCTTTCATGAGCCGCTGAAGGATGCCCCTGGTAATTGACGCAACGCATTAGTAACGATACACGCAGTCGAAATGCAAAAACGTCCAGCGCACAGCGCTTATTATGGTCCGTGGCTGGTTGGTCTCGGGGCCGCGCTGTGGGGAACTGAGAGCGCATGGCGTATTCCACTCAACGAGTTGTTCGATGCGGAGGTAATCGTGTTTTGGGAACACGTGTTCATTTTGATCATGTTCCTACCGATTCTCATCCCACGCCTGAAGGAGATTCCACAAATCCGCGCACACACATGGGGCTTTCTTCTATTCTCAGGTTTCGCCGGCTCAGCGGTGGGCACGATTTTTTTTACATTGGCACTAAAGTACGGAAACCCGACGGTGGTGAACGTCGTTCTAAATATTCAGCCCGTTATCTCAACCATTGGTGCATTTTTGCTTTTCGGTGACAGGCTTGCCCGTCGCTTCTTCTTTTACGCTGCCGCTGCGGTTGTTGCCGGCATGTTCGTTTCTGTCACGCATCCGACGATGATCGGGGTTTCTTTCGAACGAGCCGGCCTTAACCTCGGCACGGGCTACGCGCTGATCTGTGCGCTTTTCTGGGGACTATCGACAGTTGCCGGCCGCGGAATAATGACAGGGATGTCGCTTCGACTCGCGTCGAGCATGCGCATTGTTGTCGGCCTGGCGTGTATGACGCTGATTCTTCTGGCCTACGGCAAACTTCACGGCGCGGCGCTTTGGCCGCCCACGGCGCAAGCACACCCTGCTAAGGCAATAGTCCTGCTGTTGCTCCTGGCGTCGATCTCAGGTGGAATCCCGCTCCTGATTTATTTTCAAGGACTTCATCTTACACGCGCATCGACAGCCGGTTATTTTGAAATGATGCAGACGCTCGCGGCCGTCTGCATTACATGGGGCGTCTTTCACGCGACACTTCACGCGCATCAAGTCATCGCAGCGATCGTATTAATCGCAGCGGTGGCGATGGTGCATCACGTGCAACAGCAAATTGAGCCTGTAGGTCAGCAGTCTGCGAATTCCTAATTATGGCGGGATTACCCAATAGTCAGTTGAGCTTTTACCCGCGTCGTACTTTAGAAGATGTCGTCTTGATGCCGGATAATCATCGCGGATTAGCCAATACAAATCTTCCAGGACAGGTCGCTCAAAAAAGAGACGATGCTTTCTAAGAATGTCTTTTTTTGGGGAGAAAGAAACATCGATTAGATCAATCTTCCCCGGAAGCTGTTTATCGTAATACAGAAAAGTCTGAATCTCGTCGAGATTTGTATCGGGCGAGAACTGTTCCGGCAGACCGATGGAATCGACATGATATAAGAGTTTGCCCAGCAACAGTGCGTTATCGTCAGAACTGACGTAAATCGTCAACCTGTTGACCAATGCTTGCAGAGCCGGCTTGAAGTTTTGGTTAAATTCCCCTCTATCCACATTGGGAGCGACAAATACTACGTGGTCCAGTTTCAGATTCGTCGCAGCGGGGTTCTTGTATAACGTTTCCAAAGCCAGACAAATCAGCCTGCAGCCAAGACTGTGTCCGATAATGATGATTTTCGGCGGCTTGACTTCGTTGTTTATTGTTTCCAACAGGTCCACCAAATGCTTCGTCGAGGTAGAAATCTGATCCAGGTCGCGTGTATAGCCGAGCATTGATTCGCTGCTCGCCCAATCGAACGTAACAATGTTCGCGTTGATGTTCAGATCTCGCGCGACTTGTGCGCAATGCGTGGTGCTGAGCAGAAATGAGGCTTGATAGCCATGGATCCAAATGACTAGCGGTTTTCCGGATTGAGCCTGAAGGAACTCCAGAAACGCCGGATAGGGAATCGATTCCACTTTCTTGATCGCACTAGCGTTGAGCGGCGAACCGGCCTGGTCGTGCGCCGGTACCTGAACCTTTACCAGCCCATAGGAAGGTTGTCCCCCGTATTCACCGACGTAGGTGACGTTCCCATCCACAACAGGTCCCGCTTTCCTGTCAGTGACATACCCGATCGTCTCACTAAAATTTCGGCTGACACTAAAAGGCCGGGCTCTTCCTTGCAGCAGCCGTGTCAGACCTCCTCCAAGATGCGAAGGAATTGGGAAATAAGTCGCGACTACCAAACCAAGTATGAAACAGAGCGCTGCGAGAAGAACAATGGGAGCGATCTTTTTTCGCACGATTTAACTTATTTTGTGCTCGTGCTCGTGTGAAGCACAAGTCACGCGGTGACCCCGGTCCGGTCGACGCCTTGAGCGGTCGTGACCTGGCAGACTAAATAGTTTTTGCTTCCGTTGATTCCGTCTCGCGAGCGGGCTTCTCCGGGAACTCGAAACCGACTTTCTCGTCTTCCAATTTCAAGTAAGCAGAAAACGGACGTCCTCTTTTCGAGATGAAACCTTCGAGGAGATCGGTTTTTCCGGCTGTCAGAAGCTTTTGCGCCTGGTCCTTTGGAATCTCTTTGCCGAGGATCGTTTTGCTTAGCTTGAATTTGCAGGGCTTTCGATCGGCCTGGGAATGTTCACAAATGTAACTCTTTTCAGTCTCGAAAATCTTTCCGCCGCACTTGGGACATTTGCCGAGCGGCTGTTGACCTGAGAAATCGATTTTGGCGGCTGGTTCCTTCGGCTTTCGTTCCTTTTTTTCTTTTGGCTCGCGTTTTTCGAATTCGAATCCCACATCTTTCTTTTCGGTGACCACCAGGAATGCCTTGAATGGTCTTCCTTTCCGGGAAATGAAGCGGGGAAGCAGATCTGTCTTCCCGGCGCTGAGCAGTTTTTTGATCTGCTCGGGCTCTATTGGCTGTTGCAGGATGACCTTACCAGCGCGAAAATCGCATGTCTTATTCGGGCCTGCTGAATTTTCGCAAAGGTAGCTCATTCCAACCTCGAACACGCGTCCGCCACACTTTGGACATTTGCCCAGCGGCTCTTTTCCTGAAAAATCTACCGGTTGGGCGGCGCCGTTTTCCTGGCCGTTCGGTCCGAAATCGAATTCGGCCTTGAAATCGTCGCTTAGCTTGAGCACGGCCGGGAAGCGCCTGCCTTTCCTGCTGCGAAAACCGCTTAGAGGCCCAACTTGTTTGTCTCGGACGAGAGTCTCAAATTCCTCGCGGCTTAAAAGTCGTCCGGCAATCGTTTTCCAGACGGTGAAATCGCATTCCTCGTTTGTGCAGGTGAAACTCTTGAATCGCTCGATGACTGGCGAACCACATTTCGGACACGTACCGAACGGCTCGCTGTCGGGCATATGTTCATCGGGATGAAAATGCTTCGCCTTGCCAACGATTTCCTCGGTCAAATGGCGAATATCTCGCATGAATGCATCGCGCGTGAGCTTGCGATGCTCGATTTCCCGCAAACGAAATTCCCACTCACCGGTGAGCTCCGGGCTGGTGAGCTCGGGTACCGCACTTTTTAGAAGCGTAATCGTTTGGATCGCCTTTGCTGTTGGCTGCAGTTCCTTCCCCTGCCGCGTCAAGTAATGCGCCGAAATCAAGGTTTCAATGATGGACGCGCGAGTCGCCGGTGTTCCCAGGCCTTTCTCCTTCATCGCGTCACGTAGCTCTTCGTCTTCGACAAGTTTTCCAGCAGCTTCCATCGCACTGAGGATAGTCGCTTCGCTGTAGCGAGCCGGTGGCCTGGTCTGATCAGTCTTTATTTCAATGTCGACTGTCGCGACGCGTTCGCCTTGTGTGACCGGCGGCAAATTTTCTTCCGGCTTTTCACTGACGGCTTCGCGGCCATAAATCTCCAGCCATCCGGGAGCGACCAGAATTTTTCCTTCGGTTTTGAAAGGCTCTCCTTCGACACGTGTAATCCGAGTCGTATTCTCGTATTGTGCAGGCGGAAAAAATACGGCCACGAACCGCCTGGCCACCATATCGAAAAGCTTTTGCTCATAATCATCGAGTGAGTGTGAAATCGTGCCAGTTGGAATAATCGCAAAGTGATCGCCGACTTTTGCGTTGTTGAAGATACGTTTGTTCGGCTTGACCCAATCGTTATCGAGCACCTTTCGAGCGAATGGATTGTCGATTCTTGCCAGCGTCGATCTTACTGTAGCGACGTAATCTTCCGGCAGCGCGCGCGAGTCGGTGCGCGGATAGGTGATGGCCTTGTGCTTCTCGTAAAGGGCTTGCGCGATTTGCAGTGTGCGTTTCGCCGAGAAACCGAAACGATTGTTTGCTTCGCGCTGCAGCGTGGTCAGATCATACAATTGCGGCGCGATTTGTGTCGTCGGCTTTTTTTCTTCCAGCTCGACGATGCCATCCTTTCCAGTGCACTTACGCTGGATGGTCTCTGCAATTTCGCGGTGCCACAATCGCGGCGCGGCGCGGTGTTCGGCCCAAAGCGAGCCGGTTGCAGAGTCAAGTCGCTGCTCTGCATCCGGCAGGTTCAACTGGAGCCGGTCTAACAGTCTCTCTGTTCGCTCAATTTCAGTCTCGTCTTTCTTGAACGGTTCGTCGAACCATCGTCCCGGGTATTCGCCTGCTGTCGCGCGAAATTTGCCGATGATTTCGTGTAGCTCGCGCGGCTTGAAGTCCTGAATCTTTTTTTCGCGGTCAACAATGATCGTCAGGGTTGGTGTCTGCACGCGGCCAAGTGAAGTTACCGTGCTTCCCCGGCCGCCGCTGAGCCGCAAAGTAAACGCGCGCGTCGCATTGATGCCGACGAGCCAGTCGGCCTCATTCCGGCTCCGCGCTGCACTGGCCAGGGGTTGCATCTCAGCGTCGCTGCGTAATCGAGCAAACCCGTCGCGAATCGCGTCGGTTGTCATCGATTGCAGCCAGAGTCGGTTAATCGGTTTCTTTGTGCCCGCGTATTGAATGATATAGCGAAAGATCAATTCCCCTTCGCGCCCGGCGTCGCAGGCATTGATGATGTCCGCGACATTCTTATCCTTGATAAGCTTGCGAAGAACATTGACTCGACTGCCCATTTTCTCTGCAGGCGCGAGCTCAAATTCCGGCGGCATGATGGGAAGTTTTTTCATGTCCCACTTGTCTTGCGCCTTCATCGAAGCAGGTACCGCGAGCTCAAATAGATGGCCGACCGCCCACGAGATGAGATATTTCTCGTTCTCGTAGTAGTCCTTCCCTTTTTTGAAGCCGCCCAGTGCCTTGGCGATGTCGCCGGCAACCGATGGCTTCTCTGTAATTATGAGAGACTTGGACATGGGGGCTGCCAATCGAACCCACTTACGGGACTTTTGCAAGTGGGAGACGTTTTTTAAGGGCGCGCACTCCGGAGAATTCGCATAACACAATATCTATCCCAGCTTTACAAAATATTTTCCCGGCAGCTGTTTGACCAAACGTTTCAATTCCAACTGCAACAGCGTCGCTGAAACTGCCGCAATCGGCAGATTTGTTTTCTCTGTAATGTCATCAATGGATGTCTCCGTCGCTTCGATTGCGTCATAGACGCAGCGCTCGTCTTCCGAAAGAGGCGGCAATGAGCGCGCAGCGGCTTGAGCCGACGGTTTTGCCTCGGGTAGAAGAATTTGCAGATCATCAAGGATGTCGCTGGCATCCATGACCAGCTTTGCGCCTTGTTGAATAAGACGATTGGATCCTATCGCGCTCGGCGCGTTGATATGCCCGGGCACAGCATAAACGGATCTGCCTTGTTCAAGCGCTTGCGATGCCGTGATGAGCGCCCCACTGTTTAAGCCTGCTTCCACAACCAGGATGCCATGACTCCAACCGGAAATGATCCGGTTACGCATCGGGAAGGTTTGACGGTCTGGCTCAATTTCCATGGAAAACTCGGACACGATTGCGCCGTTGCCTGCTCGAATTTTTTCGGCCAGCACAGCATTTTCAGGCGGATAAAGTTTCGCCAACCCGGAGCCGATCACGGCGATCGTGCGTCCTTTTGCTGCCAATGCCCCTTGATGCGCGGCGGTGTCTATGCCACGAGCAAGTCCGCTGATGACAGTCAATCCCGCATAGGCGAGCTGATATGCGAGCTTTTTTGCGGATTCAACCCCGTAATGTGTCGTTCGGCGTGCCCCGATGATGCCGATTGCATGATGATCGCGGTCTTGCAGTTCACCCCAAACGTAAAGCACAATCGGCGGCGCGTGAATCTCTCGAAGTGACCGGGGATATGACGGCGATTCCTGCGTGATAACTGTGGCGCCGAACTCGCGAATTCGGTTAAGCTCCGAACCGAGATCGACAATCGATTCCCAGTTACTGATTTGATCCGCCACCTCACTTCCGATTCCTTGAACGTTTCGGAGTTCGTGGCGTTTCGCCGCTAAGATTTGTTGCGGCTGCCTGAATACCTCCAGCAAGTTTCGAAGGCGCACAGGCCCGATTGTTGGCAACATGTTGAGCGCGATACAGGCTTCCGTCGCGTTCATTTGTGAGCTGCAAGCTGGAAGCTCGCGCTGTTTCTAGAAGGGAATTTCGTCGTCGTCTGGCGCGGTCGTTTTGGCCGATTTCGGCGGCGGGGCGCTTTTGCTGCCGGCGCCGCTGCCTGCCCGGTCTTCGTCGGTAGTTTCGCCTCCGGCGCCTCCGGGACGGCTCCCCAGTAACTGCATGCTTTCGCCTACGACCCGAAGTTTAGTCCGCTTTTGCCCGGTCTGCTTGTCGTCCCAGCTATCCATTTGGAGGCGGCCTTCGATAAAAACGGGTCTACCCTTTCTTAAATATTCGCCAGCGATCTCGGCCAGGCGCGCCCATAGCACTACATCGACGAAGGTAACTTCTTCGCGTCTTTCGCCGCCCTCGGTTGTGTAAACGCGGTTAACCGCGATGCCGAGATCGCACACCGCGCTGCCTTTGGGGGTATAGCGTACTTCCGGATCGCGCGTGAGGTTTCCAAGGAGGATGACTTTATTAAAACTGGCCATTCCGCCTTATAACCAAGTCACTTCGCTTTCGCCATCTTTTTCGCAGGCTTTTCCTTCCTTTGCTCGACTCGTTGGTAATTTTGGCGATAGACCTCCGGATCCAGCTTGAATTTTGAGCGCAGTTTTGCAATCGACTGTGGCTCAGCGTTGAAGACAAAGTTAACGTAATATCCACTGCTCAGCGAGCCGGCTGCGTAGGAGAACGGGCGCTTGTCCATTTTCTGCACTTGTTCGATCTGAGCGCCTTCCTGTTGGAATTCGGACTCCAATCGATCGATGACTTCCTTGACTGTATCTTCCCGGCCTTGGGTGTTCAGCACGAGCAGAGCTTCATAATGATGTTTCATGATTCTTCGGTTTTGTTGAAAATGTTCATCGCGGAAATGAGATTATTGTCAATCGCGCATTTCACGGCTTCGACCGCGCGATCGATCGCGGATCTGACAATCGGCTTTTCCTCTTCAAAGAACCGGCCCAGCACATAATCGACCGACGCCGCAGGCGGAGCCTCTCCGATTCCGATTCGGAGACGGGGGATTTCTTCAGTCCCGAATTGCACAATCACCGATTCGAGACCGTTATGGCCGCCCGGTCCACCGCTGGCTCGTAACCTCAGACGGCCAAGCGGCAAAGCCGTGTCGTCGAGCACAACAAGAATCTCGGATGTTTGAATCTTGTAAAACTGCGCTATTTGCAAAAGCGCATAGCCACTTCGGTTCATGTAGCTCATTGGTTTGGCAAGAAATACATTGCCGCATTTGGCCATTAGTGCGTCCCACTTTGTTGACTTCTCCCACGTCGATCCAAACTGGGCGACAAGCTGATCGACTACCATGAAACCAATGTTGTGTCGGGTGGCTGCATATTCCGACCCCGGATTTCCCAGTCCAGCTACCAGGCGAATCGACGATTCTTCCACGAGCAACTGCCTTTCTAGGCTGTCATCCTAAGCGCAGCGCAGCGAAGCGTGTTCGCGAAGTGAAAAAATCCCGTTGAATTACTCAACAACAGTTGAAACGAGATCTCTCGATGTCGCTCCGGTCCGCTCGGAATGACAATGTCACTTCTTTTGCTCTTTTTCCTTTGCCGGCGCGGCACCAGCAGCCTCGCCCTCTTCCTTCTTCTCGGTGATCACTTCCGGGCCTGCGGCCGCGGCAGCCTCAGCTTCAACTGTAACCGGCTCTTCTTCGACCACTGGAGCAAGCACTGAAAATGCCGTCAAATCCGCCGGCACCTTTGCAGTAACTCCGGAGGGCATTTGAATATCGCGCACGTGAATGGAATCGCCGATATTCAATTGGGAAACGTCCACGGCAATTCGATCTGGCAAATCACGGGGCAAACACTCAATGGCTAGCGCCCGCAGACTCTGCTCAAGCAGTCCGCCGAATGTCTTAACGCCCACTGGCGTGCCAGTTGGTTCGAGAGGGACTTCCGCCTGGATGGTTTCATCCATGGAAATGGCGTGAAAATCGACGTGAACAATCTCACCGCCCACCGGCGAATGTTGGACTTCCTGCACCAAGGCAGCCCGGTTCGATTTTTCGCCCGCGATTTCGAGATCAACCAGAACGTTTTCACCCGAGGCGTGACTCATCATTGCATTGATGTCCCGAGCGGCAACTTGCACGGCTTGCGGTTTCACTTTGCCGCCATAGATGACGGCTGGAATGATTCCGCGGGCTCGTAGCTTGCGTACGCCCGAACGACCCACGTTGGTCCGCGGCTCTGCCTTCAATTTAACCTGTTTTGCCATTTGTTTCGTTCTCTATGTTGAACAGCGACGAGACTGACTCGTCATTATGAATCCGCTTGATGCCTTCGCCGAGGAGCTCGGAAACGCATAGCACCGTAGTTTTAAAACCTTTCACGGTGCGCACAGGCGTGCTGTTGGTCGTTACTAATTCCGCAATTTGAGACTTTTGCAACCGCTCGATTGCCATATCGACCAGAACAGCATGCGAGACACCGGCATAGATTTTCTGCGCGCCACGCTTTTTCAAAAGCTCGGCTGCGGAAGTCAGCGTCCCAGCCGTCTCGGTCAGGTCATCGACCAGTAGCACATCGCGTCCTTCGACTTCACCGATGAGATACAAGGCTTCGGTTTCTGTGGCGCTTCGGCGTTCCTTGGCCACGATCGCGAGATTAGCATGTAGCGCTTCGGCATAGGCTGAAGCCATTTTAAGTCCGCCCAGATCTGGAGAAACAACGGTCGTTTTTCCCTTAAGCTCTTTTCGCAAGTACTTGATCAAAACAGGGAGCGAATAGAGGTGATCTACCGGGATGTCGAAGAACCCCTGCACCTGCTGCGCATGCAGGTCCATGGTAAGGACGCGGTTCACGCCCGAGGCATACAGCAGGTTTGCCACCAGTTTGGCGGTAATCGGGACTCGCGGTTGGTCTTTTCGATCCTGACGGGCGTATCCAAAAAATGGAATCACCGCAGTGATCCGATCAGCGCTGGCCCGCCTCGCCGCATCCACCATGATCAGTAATTCCATCAGGTGCTCGTTAGTGGGCGGACAGGTCGGCTGAATGATGAAAACGTCGTGTCCTCGAATGTTCTCCTCAATTTTTACGTACGTCTCGCCGTCGGGAAACGAGCTGATCGTGGCCTGGCCTAGCGGCACACCTACGTAGGTGCAAATGCGTGCGGCCAGTTCACGGTTGGCTGAGCCGCTAAAAATCTTCAATTCCGGTTGGAGCGCGAACATGAAGCGGCTAACTTAGGCGTTTATCAATGCTCTTGGCAATCTTCAAAAACTTGCCAACAGCTGTTCCATAGCGAAGTTTTTAGAGCCCCCGATTTTCTCAAAATGAATGCCGAAGCTATTCGAATAGAGCGGCCGACCACAAATTCCCGGCTGTTCCAGCATACGCGCTGGGATGTCATTCCCGCGCTGGCTGGCTTGTTCCATTTGGCTTATTTCATTGGACTGTTTTTTCTCTATCCCCATGCACCGCTGTGGTTGATGCTGATTCTGGGGTTTATCTACTCGCTGATGGTCAATGCGAACATCAACGGGGTGGGGCACAACTTCATTCACAATCCGTTCTTCCGCTCCAATGCCCTGAATCGCATTTTTGGCATCACACAATCGATTGCTTGCTGCTTTTCGCAGACGATGTACGACGCTGTGCACATGCAGCATCACAAGGGGAATTCCGATCGGCAGGACGAAAACGGCGACACCATTGATTGGCTGTCAATTTATCGTCATGGGCACGACGGCGATGCTGAAAACCCGTGGAGCTATGTGTTCCTGAGTTTTTTTCGCGATGACGTAGGGGCGATTCG
>Ga0081455_10006697_pt1 | contig 12313 bp, 12 predicted proteins | sample TabmetS3T2R1_FD_70207 | JGI IMG/M metagenome (GOLD analysis project Ga0081455, IMG submission 70207) | Tabebuia heterophylla rhizosphere microbial communities from the University of Puerto Rico - S3T2R1 | ecosystem: Host-associated > Plants > Roots > Rhizosphere ... | reverse complement strand
CGCTCGGCGAAAGCGCTGCCGTTATCGGCGTAGCAAAAAAGCTTTTTCGCCGCGGTCCAGCGGTCCGATCCGTCAGGCGAGCTACCAGTGCGAGACCGCTTTACGTGAGCGCCACCGGGATGGATTTGCACGAGGCAGCGGCACGGATCGTTGAGCTTCATGGGGAGTTTCGCGTACCGACACTGCTCAAGCGGGTGGACCGCCTTTGTCGCGGCTCAAGATGCGTTGGAATCAGAACTCGTGAAACGGTCGCCCAAACCGACGAAAAGTGAAGCGCTGACAGCGAAAGCATTAAACTTTCGACAGTACCATCGGCACAGAGCGCTTAACGGCCGAGTCAGGTTCTTGACAACAAGCAACAAAAGGCCCACCCCTCGTCCAAGCTGCGCGCCCGGCGCGGCGACAGCGAGCAAGAAGTTGTGGAGTTGGAATTCAAACGTGCCTTGTGCTGGATGAATGAAACAAAAGCAAGAAATTCTAGAAGTGAAAGTCTGCGGCGGCGCTCGGATTGAAATCTACGCTACCTCGCGGCGGACGTAGATCATGCGACTAACAAATACGCAAACGTTAAAGGGCCGCACAAAAGGTCCGCGTCCCCTTGTCTTGTTCCCCTTTCTTTGTTCTGAATCGTTCTTGGGGGTAACGTGCCAGGAACCGCACCCGCGATCGGCCGATCAGCTTTTCGCATTTCAGCCCTGCTGCTGATTGCTCTCATGGCGCATTCAATCGGCTGTGCTCGCCGGTTTCCGGAGCCTGAAGCCACGCCGATAAAGGTCGCAGACCCCGCCGAGCTCCAGCGATATCTACTGTCCCGCACGCCCGACGTAGCGCAATTCAGGTTACGCGGCCCCTTTGCCGTCATCGAGCGCAGGGATCTGGAAATTCCCCTGTCTCCCGACCTCAGTGTGGAAGCGGACTTATATCTGTGCGCGGCGGCCCGCAAGGCCCCCCTGGTCATCGTGTTGCACGGTCTGGGCAATTCCAAGGATGATCATGCTTTCCAAGCGAAGCACTTGGCCTCCTGGGGCATGCATGGCATGGCCGTCGATTTGCCCAACCGCGGCCCGTGGATCGCCAACGGCAGAATCCTTGCCAGGCTCGTCGACGCCGTTCATCGGACGCCGCAGCTCGTCGACAGCCGCATAGACGCGGACAAGATCATTCTAGTGGGCCACTCCTTCGGCGCCACCGCGGTCGCCGCCGTGTTGGGGGAAGGCGCGCCCGCGCTGGGCGGCGTCCTACTCGATCCCGCCGGGATCGGCCGGCAATTGCCCCAGTTACTGAAGCGGATCACCGTTCCGGTGATGGTGATCGGTGCGGACGAGGACATCTGGCCCACCCGCAACCGCGGGCAATTTTACCGGTTCATTCCGGGCGCGGTCGGAGAGATCTCGATACGGGACACGGTCCACGCAGATGCGCAGTATCCGAACGAGCGCACTCTGCGCGCATTCGAAGACAACGCCGATGACACGGAGGAAGCGCAGATCACGTTCGTCAGCGCACTGACCGCCTCCGCCTTCGCGCTTGCGGCTACAGGCAGCTTGGACTATGCCTGGAACAGCTTTGAAGACGGTATTAACAACGGCGTTTTTTTCAACGCGAGGAGGAAGTAATTGTCCATGCGCTCGATCAGATCATCGCTGAAGGGATGGAAAACCGCGGGAACGGGCCTGGCCGTTCTGATCGTGATGCAAGCATTTGCTCCGGGAGCCGGCCGGTCACAGGAACCCGCTCAGCCGCGGATCGATGAGGAAATCGCAAAGCAGGAAAAAATCTACGGCAGCCGCGGCGCCGACGTGCCCCGCGGCTACGTCACCGCCCGAACGCTCTCGGACTACCTGGAGCTTCTTCCCTCCGGCTTCTGCGACGCGCTCGGCACTCTGGGCAGCTCGGACCGTTGGCTGGATATCGGGGCAGGCGCGGGACAGGCCATACTGGACTACTACGCACCCGAATACGGCTCGACGACGGGTAAAATATGCGCGGGGGCCGATGGCAAGGTGCGCGCGGTCGCGATGTCCATCGAGGATCGCCGGACGGACTCATGGCGACAGCAGGCCGCTAGCCTCGGCGCGGATCGTATACGGTATCTCTCCGGCAAGCGCCTGCTGCACTACTCGCCCGAGGAGCTTGGAAAATTCCAGATCATCACCGACGTGTACGGCGGCTTCTCCTATACCGAAGACTTGTCCGGGTTCATGGAGAGGGCGCTGAGCTTGCTGGAGACCGGCGGTAATTTCTACACGATGGTGCAAGGCGTGCATTTGGAAAATGGCAATGGCGAACCCAAAACCTGGCACCAGACCGAGCTGGTCGATGCAACCGGCCGCGACGTGAAAACGTGCTCCTGGCTGAAGCGGATCACCTGCGTGAAAGTCGGCTGCGAGTCTAAGAGCGACTGGGCCTCGCCCACCGAGCTGATTAACATCAAGAAGGTGTGCAGCGACGTCTCTGTCCCGCCGATGAAACTATTGCAGTACGAGGCCGGCAATCCTCCCACGAGGCGATTCCAATTGGAGCCGTAGGGTGACAAAACGTGGCTCGTAGTTCGCGAAGGGAACGATCAGGGTCACTCATGAAAAGGACATCGAGCGTGCCTCAGCGGGCCGGCCGCGTCCACCGGCAAAATCCCTGGCCAAGCTCCGCGCCCTGCGTCACGGCCTAGCGCTCGCGCGCAAGAAGTTGTGAGGTTGAGTTCAAAATCCGTGCGGGGTTAATGAAACAGACGCGAGAACGTCTAGAAGTAAAAATCCGACCGTTTATTTCCTCTGACGCTTAGTCCAGAGGTCAAGCAAAAAATTCTTTCCGAGACCCCGGGGCGATTCTACGAGCTTTGACGTGGCGAGGACCCGAAGGAAAACAATGGCGATCAAGCGTACCGGAAACTCTCCCTAGACTTGGTAATTGTGTACACAAACGTTGACACGTGCCTCCTTTGCTCTTAGACTTGGCACATAAGGAGAGTCGAAAATGAAAGTCGCAGGCATACGTGAGGTCCGCACGAAACCGTCCTTATTGTTCGGCGGGCGGGAGCCGTTGTTGGTTACACGGCACGGTAAGGTGTCAGGCGTCTATGTACCACTCAATGAAGTCGATCGCCTGCCGGCTGATTTGCGCCGCGAGTTAAGCTTCGTTCTAGGCAAATATTTGGCCAAAGAGTTGGCTCGCAAGGGAGTTTCTGAGCGGAAGCTCAAAGAGGATTTCAGTGCCCATCGAAGGCGTCGTCGCTGACGCCAATGTGCTCCTTTCAGCTGCCGTCGGTAAAGGGGCACTGCGTGTTTTTACCGATTTCGATATCGTCATTCATGTCGCTCAATTCAATGCCGATGAAGTTGCAGACTACCTTCCGCTCATGGCGGCAAAGTATCATCTGCAACTCGAACTGGTCGAATTGCAGTGGAAACTGTTATCCCTGCGAGTGCATCCCTTGTCCGACTACGATGCTAGATTACAACCGCAATAGATGATATGAACGAGCGCGATCCCGAGGAGGCTCACGCCCTCGCCTTAGCGCGGTCTTTGGATTTACCTCTCTGGTCCAACGATAAAGATTTCCAGAGCGCAAAAGTGGAATGCTACAGCACCGCACGCTTGCTGAAACTACTGACCGCACAAAAGAAGTCCCGTAGTTAAACAGATGTCGGCGTTTCTGCTATTTTCACGGAACGGAAAATGGGATCGTACTGCAATTTGCACCCATCTTGTTAAGCGCCGCGTGAGGCTGTAAAACGTGCGATCGCGGAACAACCGCCCCTTCTGTATCATCTAAGTAACGATCACGTCGATGATCGCGGGCTTGCCGCTGCGGTTGGCTTCGAGGCCGCGCTTCAGCGCATCCTGGAGCTTTTCCGGATCGGTCACCTGCTCGCCGTAACCGCCTACGCATTCGGCGACCTTGACGAAGTCGGGCGGGTGGATATGGGTGCCGTGGTAGAGATCGATTTCCGCCGCGATCCCGTCCGGATACATCTTCTGGTGCATGCCCTGCATCGCGGCATATTTCTTGTTGTTAAAGACGACCGCCATGGTCGGTAGCTTGTAATCACGCGCCGCGCCGAGGCTGCCGAGCACTGGGTTATACAGAAACGCGCCGTCGCCGATGAGCGTGACGACCGGCCGTTCCGGTTTTCCCAGCTTGAGTCCCAGGGAAAGACCGAGCCCCTGTCCGAGACCGCCCTGGCGTGTGAACAGACACTGTGGCTCGTTCCACACGAGGTGTTGACGCAGAGTGGCGGTGTGGGTGGTGACCTCATCGATATAGATCGTATCTTTCGGCATCACGGCGTTCAGCGACGCGCACAGCCACACCGGATCGATCGGCGTCTTCTTGCGCGCGGCCGCCTGAGCCGCATTCCTTTTCTCGACCATCGTATCGTGGGCAGCGGCGAGTTCCTTGCGTCTTACGTCCACCGCAGTCTTGTCGACAGTGGCGGCATTGGCCAGATCGCGCAGCGTCTGCGCTGTATTACCTTCCAGGTACATGTCGGCCTGATGGCTCTGGTAGACCATGGCCGAGTTGTGCGGCGCCTCGTCCACCATCGCGACCATTGCTTTGGGTGGGCGGTTGCTCGGCGGATACCACGGTGCGCGCGCGCGGACGACGATCGCGAGGTCCATGTCGTTCCAGAACGGTTTGATGTCGGTGCCCTGATAAAGCGGATGATCTTTGGGGAAGTTGGCGAACAGAGCGCCGGGTTTCTCGACTACGGGCAAAGCGAGCTTCTCGCACAGCGCCACCAGAGCCTCGTAGGTTTCCACTTCCTGGCCGGCACCCTCGGTGAGCACGACGGGGCGCTTCGCCTTGTAGAGCTGGGCGGCGAGTTTTTCGATATCCTCCGGCGCAGTCAGCATCCGCGGTGCGGGCGGCACCGTGCGCGGATTGGTCAGGGGCGTCCAGGCAGCCATTAGCGTTTCCGTCGAAACGGAAAGGTAAACCGGTCCGGTTGGTTGCCGCTGTGCCAGCTCGCCGGCGCGGATGACGCTTTCATAGAGCGTGTAGACACTGCCTGCGACGGAAGAGTATTTGACAATCGAATCGACCAGGTTGGACGTGCCGCCAACGATGCTCAAATTGTTCATCCACTGGGCGCCCGGATCGAACTCCGGCTGCTCACCGTAGGTCATCGACTCACCTGAGATCACCACCATCGGAACCCCGGCGACAAAGGCGCCATGCATGCCCATGGCACCCTGCAGCAGGCCGGCGCCCGCGTGCAACAACACGGCCTGCATCTTCCCCGTAGCCAACGTATATCCGGCGGCGATGTCGACGGCGAGTGTTTCGTGCCAGACGTCCAGCAGCTTGGGACCGCTCTTTTTCCGGTGGATCTGATCGGCCATGGCTTCCCAGACCGGCGCCCATTCGGTGCCCGGCGAGGACAGGATGTATTCAACTCCGAGTTTGCGGAACGCTTCGACTAGGGCTGTGCCGCCATCAAACTGATTTTTCATGGTTGGTCTCCCCGAACTGGCTTTTTGGTGGTGTGTATTATTTCCTGCCTGAACGTGCAAGAGCTTGTGACATCAATTCTGGAGCAGCGCGTTGAAGCTACCCCAATCTCTGCTTCACGCCGGGCACCTGTTGCTTGACAGCGAGCATTGACACAAATAGCGTGTTGCCGCGAGGGTTTACGAATTACACTGAGAGAGATACCCACTGAGTGGCTCACGCAAACGACGAACACTTAAACCCTGGCTTACGAGGAGGCATGAGATCATGGCACGCGGAAGGGCAAGGCTCGGTTTTTTGATCGTGTTGTGCTGGTCTGTTTGGAACGGCTCGAGCGAAAGCGCCGCGCAAAGCGGCCCTGCGGAGGCCGTTCTCGAGGGGGCGAAGAAAGAAGGCAGCGTAGTCTGGTACGGAACCATAAACGTAACGGACGGAAGAAAGGTCATCGATGCGTTCGAGAAAAAATATCCCTTTTTGAAAGTCAACTTCTATCGTGCAGGAAGCCAACCTCTTCTGAATCGCCTGGCAGCGGAGTATCGTTCCGGCTCGTATCTTGCGGACGTTACCGAGACAAACATTCTGGAGAGTTATTTTTTTCAAAAAAAGGGGCTTTTCCAAACCTATCATTCGCCGGAGGCAAAATTTTTCCCGGCGGAGTTCAAGGACGCCAACGGATTTTGGATCGCCGACTACCTCAATTATTATGTCATCGCCTACAACACGCGACTCGTAAGCCGCTCGAACGCTCCCAGACAATACGAGGACCTTTTGCATCCGCGCTGGAAAGGCCAGTTCGGCTTAAAGGACGATACGATTCGCTGGTACGGCACAATGATAGACACTATGGGCGAACAAAAGGGGAAGGAGTTCATGCGCAAGCTGGCGATGCAGAATCCGCGGACGATCAAGGGAAGCTATGGACTGATCTCCGAGCTCACGGCGGCCGGGGAGGTCTCAGCGGGTGTCGTGCTGGCTGCTACCGTAGAGACTCTCAAGAGTGATAAGCAAGCGCCCATCGACTGGGAAAACAGCATTGATCCTGTCGCGACATCCATCGTGGGTCTTCATCTGCTCGCGAAGGCGCCGCACCCGAATGCGGCAAGACTCTTCATCGATTTTTTCCTGTCGCCTGAGACTCAGAGGCTGTTTGCCAACTTGAACAGGGTTCCGGCGCGAACCGATATCAAGCCAAAAAGCGCCAAGCTTGACCCAGCCAAACTCAAAATCGTAGTCATCAAACCGGAGTTGGCGGAAAGATTCGAGCGCTACAGTAAGGAATTTGCGGAAACTTTTTTGACCGGCCGGTGAGACACAGATTGCGCGACCGCCTCAATAAAGGATAGTTTTCCGATGCGGTGCTTTGCTGCAGCGCGCGTTGTCAGCTCAGGTCAAGGAGTTTGAGTTCAATGAAACCAACGAAAATAATTGCCGGGCTGAGTCTTTGGTTCGTCGGAGTCTGTGGCTCTTCCATTGGATCCGATGCTAGCGCGGGAGCCGCAGAAGTCGAAAAACTGAACGTGGTCTACTCGACCATCGCTACGGCTTCTCTCACGACCTGGGTCCCTCAGGAAGCCGGGATTTATAAGAAGTACGGCTTTGACGCTAATCTTATTTACGTAACTGGTTCTCAGGCGATAACTACCTTGATTTCGGGCGATGCCCATATTGCTCAGGCTTCGGGGGCGGCCGGCGTAGTTTCGCGCCTTGCAGGCTCAGACGTGTCTATCATCGGCGCGATCATCAATGTGATTCCCATGAGTTTGGTAGCCACGCCGGACATCTCCAGCGCGAAGGACCTGAAAGGGAAGACGTTGGGAGTTAGCCGCTTCGGGTCTTTGACCGACTTGGGATTAAAAAAGGCGGTAAGCGAGTTAGGTCTCGATCCCAACCAGGATATCAAGCTCATTCAGACCGGAGGAGTGCCGGAAAATTTCCTGTTCATGCAGCAAGGCATTATCAAGGCTGCGCTGATCTCGTCGCCGGCGCTGGAGAAAGCCAAAGAGATGGGTTACCGGGAACTCTTGAACTTGGCCGATATCAAATTTCGCTATCCGGGTACCGCTTTGCTGACGACCGATTCGTTTATTCGAAACCGGCCGCAAACGCTCAATAGATTTTTGCGGGCCACCCTGGAGGGAATCAAATATGCCAAGACGAACCCGGAGTTTACGATCAACATCATGAGAAAGTACCTTCGCATTTCGGACAACAAATCTCTCGAGGCTGCGTTTCGAACGTACGTGCTTGGCTACATCCGTGATCTGCCGACCATCACCTCCACTGAAATTGAATCAGCTCTCGAAGAAATCTCGGCGCGAAATCCAAAGGCCAAAGGTGCCGACCCAAAGCAGTTTTACAATCCTGCCCCGTTGGAGCGGCTCGCCAGAGAAGGATTCATCAAGGAGCTCTATCCTCGATGACTCAATATTCGCTTGTTTGAAATGAGAGTGGTATAGAACCGCGTATGCGAGTCGCCGCGAAAAGACAGCCCTATTCGCGGCTTCATCGAGTAGTATTGCGGCGAGAGCTCGCGAGCGATCTGCAAAACAAATCTTGAGTCTTTGATGAATCCTTAGGAGGAGAGCCATGGAAGCATATCCCATCATCGATGCCGACGCCCATGTGGTAGAGGCGGTCTCGGGCATCCGGAAGCACCTGTCGCCGGAGTATCAGGTCCGTCCTATTTGGACCACCCATTCCTGGGACATGGATTTCGGGGGGACCATGGGAAAATCCAATGACAAACCCGAGGTCCAGCTTGCCGACATGGACGCGGAGGGCATCAGCGCACAGGTTATTTTCCCTTCTCGCGGGCTCTCTTTGAACTTTGAAAAACAGACCCGTCTGGCTGTGGATGTGGCGCGGGCCTACAATGATTGGCTGGCGGAGTTCTGCGCAATCAATCCGCGGCGCCTTAAGGGCGTTGCCGTGGTGGCGCTGCAAGATGTCGATGCGGCGATCAAAGAGGCACGCCGAGCGGTGGAAGAGCTGGGCCATGTTGCCATTATGATGCCCACGAATGTTAAAGATGCGGATATCGGCAGGAGGGAGTTCTGGCCATTCTACGAGGCTGTCGAGCCATTAGGGGTCGCCCTCGCATTGCATGGCGGCACGCGCATGGCCGAACGCATGCACGGTCGGTTCGAGACCTTTATTTCTGTCCATACCATAGCATTTCCATTCGAATGCATGACCGCCCTTACGGGCCTGGTGTTCTCGGGTGTGCCGGAAGTTTTTCCCGGGCTTCGTTTTGCCGCTCTGGAGGCAGGCTGCGGCTGGGTGCCTTATCTCGTGGACCGCATGGACGAAGAGTTCGAAAAGCGCGGCTCGCGCGAGGCGCTGCTCCTGAAGGCCAAACCGAGCGAATATTTTCGCAGGCGCCAGTTCTACGTGACCTTCGAACTGGAAGAGCGGATGTTGCCCTACGTGATTGAACGCCTGGGCGCCGACAAGTTGCTGTTTTCGTCGGACTATCCTCATTGGGATACCGAGTGGCCTCACGCCGTAAAGACGTTCGTCACCCGAGACGATGTTTCGGACGCCGACAAACGCCTCATACTGTGCGACAACCCCCAGCGTTTCTATGGCTTCAAGGCAGAGCTCTGAGTCGTTCAAAATCGCATACCATCACAACAGCGGTGAGTATTTGTGTCAACAGCAGATAACGGGTAAGCGGGCGGCTGTGGAAGGAAATCTGCAGACGCCTGCTCAAAGCGAAGAGATTGGAGGAGACCTATGGCTCGCATTCGACATATCGCCATTTATACCGATAACCCCGATGATGTGGCCGCGTTTTACTGCAAAGCCTTTGATCTTAAAGAGGTCGAAAGAAGTCCGCGAGGGGCGATTTACTTATCCGATGGATACATCAACATCGCCTTACTGATGCGGCGAAGCGATTCGACCTCTAAAGGAATCCATCATTTCGGTTTTCAGGTGGACAGCATTGAAGAAACGCAAAAGTGCCTTCAGCACATCAAGCCGGATATCGAGATTGAGCAGCCGCTTCCGGGAGTCGCTTTCGCCGAATATAAAATAAAGGACCCGGAAGGAAACATTTTCGATATCTCCGAAAAAGGGTGGGAAGTCTAAATATCTGAAGGACTGCTCTCTCTCGTGCGCGGCATGCTTGGCGGGTTCATTTGCAATAGGAAATTGCCGTCGGCCGAGACCAGCAGAACGCGTTGATCGGTGACGGCATTACATCGGTTCCACCGTTCAGTCCGTCCAATACCTTGATTCCTGGTGAGTGCGCCGAACCAACGGCTTGAACGCTTCGAACAAATCAATATAAGAAATGACATGGCCGATATCGTCGTTTGCGGTGATCTCGAAGGCGAGATTGAAAAAAGCGGTGAGTTACGCAAGTTAGAAGCTCTCGGCGCGATCGAAATATTCAACGCGTTGGATCCGCCCCGAGAAATCCTCATCCGCCGATTGCGCGGCACCCGCGCGGTTTTGGAATTTCGCGGCAGAGCTCTCCTGGATGAAGAGACTTTAAGCCAGCTGCCCGATCTGGAGATGATCGCTTCAACGGGCCCTCATCGCATCGACATCGACGCGGCGACCCGCTTGGGAATCGTGGTGGCGAATACTCCCGCGAGCTCGACCCCTGCGGTGGCCGATCACGTTTGCGCGCTCGTGCTTAGCCTGGCGCGTCATATCGTCAGCGCGGACAGCGCGTTGCGCCGGCGAAGCTGGGAGCCGGTTACGGCGTTCAATCTCGCCGGAAAGAACTTCGGAATTTTAGGCTTGGGCCGCATCGGCAGCGCCGTAGCCGCGCGCATGGCCGCTTTCGGCGTGAATTTGATCGCGTGGGGACCCACCCTCACAGCCGAGCGCGCCGCCGCAGCGCATGCTCGATTCGTCAGCGAAAAGGAGCTCTTTGAGAGTTCCGATATTCTGTCCGTCCATCTGCGTTACAGCGCGTTATCGGATAATTTCGTCAACAGCGCGCGCTTGGCCCTCATGAAACCGACCGCTCTACTGGTGGATATTTCGCGCGCCGGCGTCGTCAATCGCCAAGATCTCGCCGACGCCCTCAAGGCAGGTCGATTGGCCGGAGCCGCCATGGACTTGTGCGATCCGTTGCCTGTCTCGATGAGCGATCCGATGCTCGACGCGCCGCGAACCGTTCTAACGGCGCATATGGCATGGCAAACCAGGGAAACGTTTCGCCGCGCCGCTGCCATGTCAGTGGAGAACATTTTGAATTATTTCCGCGGCGAACCCAGCCACGTTGCCAACCCGGACGCGCTCAAAGTCGCACGCCGAAGATTGCAACCGAGTCGCTAACCGCGTGCTCCTCTTTCCGATACGTCGGACCAGCGTGTCCCAGCCGATTTATAAGCGGTGGCCCGATCTGATGCCGGAAGAATTCAAACGAAGTAGTATCGTCTGTTCGTGCAGGTATCGAAGCCTGCCCGCGAGGGCCGCTTCGATTACTTCCTCGTGGAGCTACTGCCGGTCGCGGAGCCGCGTTTGGGGCGGCGCACGGTCCTCACTTTGCTGCTATTTCCTCCTCCGCAGAAGAATAGATCGCCGCCATCGGACTCGAGCCCCGAAACGCTCACGCCGAGCGGCATGTCGAGGGTCTCTAGAACCTCTCCCGTTCGAGGATCGACTCGCCGCAAATCGCTCTGGTCACCTTCCCAGGTGCCGTGCCACAGCTCTCCGTCGATCCAGGTGACCCCGGTGACGAAGCGATTGGACTCGATCGTGCGAAGAATCGCCCCTGTCTGGGGATCGATTTGATAGATCTTTCGGTCCCGATACTGCCCCACCCAGAGCGTCCCTTCGGCCCACGTGAGCCCCGAGTCAGCGCCGCCGCCGGGCGCCGGGATCGTGGCGAGCACTCGGCCGGTTTTCGGGTCGATCTTCTGGATGCGACCCGCAGCGAGCTGAAACAGGTGTTGGCCGTCGAAAGCCGTTCCTGCATTCGCGGCGACATCGATTGAGCGCAGCGCCTTCCCCGTCGCAGGATCAAAGGCGTTCAGTTTGTCTCCAGCAGCGAACCAAACGTGCTGACCGTCATACGTGACTCCATGCACGTGGTCGACACCCGGAAAGGGTCCGTACTCACGAACGATTTCGGCCGCTGATTGCTTCATGGTTCTATCCTAGTCCATCGGCAGAGGTTGGGGAAGTAACAAGGTTGTCGTGAATCCCGGCACGGGCGGGGTCATCCAACGACGAGCTCGCCCGCGACCGAACGACTGCACCTTGCCTGCTGCCCCGAGCGAGTCGAGCGCCCGCTGCACGGTGCGCTGGCTCGTTGCAAGTGCAAGCGCAAGGGCCGAGCTCGACCACGATTCCCCGTCGGTGAGGAAGGCGAGCACCCGCGCATGCTCGTCTTCGACAGGCGGGGCCAGTAGGACCACGTTGCGTGCGCGGCGCGGCGTCAGCGCGAAACCTCGCTTCGTCGCGCTCACGCCGGCCAGCGTTCGAAGCATCCTGCGAAGCCGCCCGACTTCGACCCGCAACCGCGCGCGATGCGATGCATTGGCGCGCTTTGCTCCGAATGCCTGCGCCACGAGCACGTCCCTCGGCACGTCTCCGGGCCATGCTTCGCCCAGAGCGCGTGCGAGCGCGAATAACACAGGACGCCTTGCGAGCGAGACCAGGGTGCGTGCGTCACGCACGACATGACGACACGCGTCCACGACAAGCGCTTTCGACGCCAGCAACGCTTCGACCTCTTCGAGGAGAAGGAGTCGCTCCTTTCCCCTCGTAATCAGGCGCGCAGCGGGCGTGTTCAGAACGAGGGATGCACTTTCGACCTCCGCCGTCAGTGCAGGGATGCGTGCGTGATGCGCTGCGCGTCTGGCCCGAGCGAGCGCAGCGCGCGCCGCCTTCGTCCTG
>Ga0081455_10006696_pt1 | contig 12314 bp, 13 predicted proteins | sample TabmetS3T2R1_FD_70207 | JGI IMG/M metagenome (GOLD analysis project Ga0081455, IMG submission 70207) | Tabebuia heterophylla rhizosphere microbial communities from the University of Puerto Rico - S3T2R1 | ecosystem: Host-associated > Plants > Roots > Rhizosphere ... | reverse complement strand
GCCCGGTCGGCTCGGCAAGCTCGGCGTCGCCGAGAACACGGCGACGCTGCACAACGTCGTGGTGTGCACGCTCTGCTCATGCTACCCGCACGACCTGCTGGGCGATCCGCCGTGGTGGTACCGCGACGACAGCTACAAGACGCGCATCGTCCGCGACCCGCGCGGGACGCTGGCGGACCGGTTTGACCTGCGGCTGCCCGACAGTGTCGAGGTGCGCGTCCACGACAGCACCAGCGACGTGCGCTGGATGGTGCTGCCGCGCCGGCCCGCGGGCACCGACGGCTGGAGCGAGGAGCAGCTGGCGCGACTGGTGACCATCGACAGTCTCGTCGGCACCGCCCCCGCCCTCGACCCCGCGGCGCTGGCCCGTAGCGAGCGCTGAGCGCCGAGGCGAGCATGCCCACGCCCGAGCCCATGCACCGCTTTCAGGTCGGCGACCGCGTGCGGGTGGAGCGCGCGAACCCGACCGGCAATCCGCGCACGCCCGCCTACATACGGGGCAAGAGCGGCATCGTCACCGCGCTGCACGGCACTATCGCCAATCCGCTGGACCACCGCGACGTGTACCCGCCGCTGTGCAGCGTGCAGTTCCTGGTGCGCGAGGTGTTCGGCGGCGCCAGTCGTGACACGCTGTCGGTGGACCTGCACGAGGACTGGCTCAAGCCTGCGGCCGGCGTCTCTCCTGACGATCGGGGATCTCCAGATCGAGCAACGACGAGCTGAGCGACTTGCCGTGGGGATCGAGCGACAGCGATCGCGTCACGCCCCCGCCGAGCGCCTCGTGCAGCACGAAGTTGAGCGCGCCGAGGGCGGGCAGCTCGTAGCGCTCGACGGCGCCCTTCACGATATCGGCGAAATGCGCCTGCACGCGCGCGGCGGTGACATGCTCGGCCAGGAACGCGTAGTCGCCCACTTCGTGCGCGATCACCGAGATGTTGGAGACGTTGCCCTTGTCGCCGGCGCGGGCATGGGCGAGCTCGCGGAGCTTCATGGTCAGGTCACCTCGTAGGTCACGCGGGCCTCGACCTCGGAACGCGGGATCAGGGTGGAGACGGCCGCGATCACCTCCCGCGCCGACTTCCAGGCGCCGCCGCCACCCGCCGGGCCGTTGAGCCAGAGCGTCTCGACCTCGTTGCCGATGCGGACCGCGTCCTTCAGGGTCGCGGTGCGCCCGATCACGCGGATGCGCGCCTCCTGCGGCTCGGGGCCGGTGCCGGCGAGCGCGCCGCGATGGACGCTGTCGACACCGATGATCTCGAGCCGCAGCTCCGTCGTTGCAACGCCGGTCAGCCGCAGCCGTTCCGCCACGATCTCGAGCGCGAGCCTCGCCCGCGCGAGCGCACCGGCGCCGGCATAGGAGAACTGCCCCTCGCCGACATAGCCGTCGAAATAGCCGATGGTCACCTTGAGCGTGTCCGGGCGCGGACTTCCCGCGCCGCCCGACACCGCGACGCGGTCAGGACCGACCTCGTCGAATTGCACCTTGGAGAAATCCGCCACGACGTCGGGCTGATAGTAGCGCGCCGGATCGTGCAGCTCGTAGAGCAATTGCTCCTTGCAGGTCTTCACGCTCACCGTCCCGCCGGTGTCGGGGAGCTTGCCGATCACCGCCGAGCCGTCCTCGCCGACCTCGGCGAGCGGAAATCCGAGCCGCGCCAGGTCCGGCACGTCCTTGTAGCCGGGATCGGCGAAATAGCCGCCGGTGATCTGGCCGGCGCATTCCAGAAGATGCCCGACCACGGTGCCCTTGCCCAAACGATCCCAGTCGTCCCATGACCATTGGAATTCGTGCACGAGCGGCGCGAGGAACAGCGCCGGATCGCTCACGCGTCCGGTGATCACGACGTCGGCGCCGGCGGCCAGCGCCGCGACGATCGGCTCGGCGCCGAGATAAGCGTTCGCCGAAACGATCCGGTCGGCGATGTCGGCGACGCGGCCCTGCGTCTCGATCAGGGGCAGGTCGCGGCCGCGCATCGCCTGCGTCACGTCGTCACCGCTCACCGCCGCGATCTTGAGCCCGGAGATCCCCATGTCGCGCGCAATGCCAGCCGCGGCGCGCGCGGCGCCGATCGGATTGGCGGCGCCCATATTGGTGATGATCGCGACCTTGTTCGCGACGCAGGGGCGCAGCACCGCGTTGAAGCGCTCGGCCAGGAGCGCATCGAAGCCGGTGTCCGGATCCGTCTGGCGCGCCTGTTGCGCCAGCGCGATCGTCCGCTCCGCCAGGCACTCGAAGACGAGATAGTCGAGGCGCCCCCGCTCGGCGAGCTCGACCGCGGGCTCGATGCGATCGCCGGAATAGCCGGCCCCCGCGCCGATCCTGATGGTTCTCATCGCCGCATTCGACCGCGGTTGGTGCGTCGGCCATTGACCATGGCACGGATCATCCTATCGTCGCGGTCGGGCCGTTGTCTAACGAGCAAGCCTGCACGCGACCCAAGGGAGGGACTTGAATGAAGCCCATGCATACGGCCGTCGCGTGCGTGCTGGCGTGGCCGGCCCTGCTCCCGGCATCGGCAGCGGCGCAGGATTTTCCGTCGCGCGCGATCAAGTTCGTCGTGCCGTTCACCGCCGGCAGCGCGACCGATACGCTCGCGCGCGTCCTGGGCCAGAAGCTCAATGCGACGCAGGGCTGGACGGTCGTCATCGAGAACATGGCGGGCGCGAGCGGCCAGACGGCGGCGTCGAACGTGGCGCGTGCCGCGCCCGACGGGCACACGGTGTTCGTGACCAGCAACACGACGCATGCCGCCAACCAGAACCTGTTCAAGAAGCTCAGCTACGATCCGATCGGCGATTTTGCGCCGATCACCCGGCTGGGCGACATCACGCTCGCGCTCGCGCTGCATCCCTCGGTCCCGGCCAATAACGTGCGCGAGCTCATCGCCTACGGAAAAGCCAATCCTGGAAAGCTGTCTTTCGGGGCGGGCTCGACCTCCTCGCGCATGGCCAGCGAGATGCTCAAGGCGCGCGCGGGCTTCGACATGCTGCACGTGCCTTACCGCGCCAATCCGCTCGCGGTCGCGGACCTGCTCGGTGGGCAAGTCTCGCTGGTGTTCGCCGATCTCTCCACCACCCTGCCGCAGATTCGTGGCGGCAAGGTCAAGGGGCTCGGTGTCTCCAGCGTCAAGCGCTCGCCGCTCGCGCCCGACCTGCCCACCATGATCGAGGAAGGCATCCCGGACTACGAGATGATCGGCTGGTTCGCCGCGTTCGCGCCCGCCAAGACGCCCGCGCCCGTCGTCGAGAAGCTCAACGGCGCGATCAAGGCCGCGGTCGAGGACAAGACGGTGCAGGAGAATTTGCTCAAGGCCGGAATCGAGCCGTTGATCAGCACGCCCGGCGAGCTGCGTGCCTATGTCCTCTCCGAGACCAGGAAGTGGGCCGACATCGTGAAGGCTGCGGGCATCGAGCCGGAGTGATCGATTCCGGAACCGACGGGCCTTGCCCGCGGTTGGTAGAGACGCGGCGACTTCGGGAGCGAACAAATGGACAAGGTCGCAAGGTTGAATCACGGCGTCAGGGAGCGATCGGTTGCCCGGGCGGACAAGGGGGCCGGCCGGCCGTCGCGGGCGGCGGCCGAAGAGGCGGTGCGAACGCTCATCCGTTGGTCCGGCGACGATCCCGATCGCGAAGGCCTGCTCGGGACGCCCGCGCGGGTCGTGCGCGCCTACGAGGAATGGTTTGCGGGCTACGCCGAAGAACCGCGCGACTACCTGAAGCGGACCTTCGAGGAGGTCGGCGGCTACGACGAGATCGTGCTGCTGCGCGACATCTCGTTCGTATCGCATTGCGAGCACCACATGGCGCCGATCATCGGCCGCGTCCATGTCGGCTATCTTCCCCGCCATCGCGTCGTGGGGATCTCGAAGCTCGCGCGCCTCGTCGACGTCTACGCCAAGCGGCTGCAGACCCAGGAAAAGATGACGGCCGAGATCGCGAAATGCCTGGACAGCGTACTCAAGCCGTTCGGCGTGGGCGTGGTGGTGGAGGCGGTGCACGAATGCATGACGACACGCGGCGTGCACAAGCCGGGGGTGACCATGGCAACCAGCTATATGCTGGGCATATTCAGGACCCAAGCCAAGACGCGGCAGGAGTTCCTGTCTGCTATCAATCTCCGGAAGGATTCCTGACCCCGCGCTCCTCTTGAGAGCTCGAACGCTGCAAATCCCCGTTCAACACGGGGCAAGTTCGGCTCTCGATTGATTTGCACCGCGGCCCGCAGGCTGGCGTCGCTAGGGGCCCGCTTTGTCGAACACCATCACCTTGGAGACGAAGGCGTTCTCGGCGCGGATGGGCACAAGCCCGCAGCCACGCGCGAGTGCGCCGAAGTCCTCCTTGAGGTAACCGCGATAATAGGGCTCGTGGAAGTTCTGCGGGAAGAGCTCGAGCATGCCATCGTAATCGGGCTCGTCGCCGAACTGAAGCGAATCGATCAGGACGAGGCGGCCCCCCGGCTTGAGCACGCGCGCGCACTCCCGCAGGACGGCGCGCCGCACCCTCGGCGGCAGCTCGTGGAACATGAAGATACTGGTCACCGCATCCTGGCTTTCATCATCGAGCGGAACGGCTTCGCCGTTCGCCACCATGAGACCGAGCCAGCACCAGCGCCGCAGGTGGCGCCGGGCCTCCGCCACGTAGGCTTCCGACAGGTCGACGCCGAGCACGGGCAAGCGCGGCCAGGCCTGCTTGACGAAATCGAGGAAACGCCCCGTGCCGCAGCCGATGTCGAGCAGGCGCAGGCGGCGCTGATCGCGCCCGGCGAACAGCTCGGAGAGCTGCGGCAACGCCTGCCGCCGGATGGCGTTGGCGGAGCCGTTGAACAGCACCTCGACCTGGATGTCGTAGCGCTGCGCCGATTCCGGCGTCAGCCAACCACCCGATTGAAAGTGGAAATTCTGCAGGTAGTAGCCGGGGCGCCGGCCGCGGGTCGCCGGGCTGAAGACCTCACGATGCCGACCCCCCTCGCGCCGACGGTGGACCTCCGGCAAGTCGGTGAAGAACAGGCGGGAGCGCTCGAGCAGCATCGCCCACGAGCCGTCGTGGTCCGCGGGCAAAGGATACTTGCCTGCCTCGACATTGGCGAGGTCGCGCCGGAACAGCGCGACCATGTCGGCGTAGAGGCGGCTGCGGTCGGGCACGGGCCGGTCGGTGTGCGCCGGCCGGGCGCTCCCCCCGGCGCGCCTGCGCTCCGCCGCCGACAACCGCCGCATGACCATGCCATGCCCGAGATACCAGGCGAGGCGCGGCAGCTGCCGTGCGCCATAGGCGATGCGCGTGGCGAAGCGGGAGGTGGGGTCGGCCATGGCTTCTTCGCCCGCCCTGGAGGGGTCACTACGACATCATATGGGCAGCGGATACGTGCGTTCCACCGCCAAGGGTCGCGGTTTCATCGGGATCGGGGCAGAGATCTCGCGGGGGGTGCCGGTTCCATGGCGGCTTTTTTTGCTCTTGCCTGTGAGCCAGCTCACAGGGTTCGCGACGCCTTCGCGTAAATCTTGGCGCATGCAATGCCGAGAACGATCCACCCAAGACCTGAGCGGTATCCGGCCTCCGACATGCGCCGATTGCGGTGCCGAAATGGTGCTTGCAGCGCTCCTGCCGCGACTGAGCACCCTTCCCGCGCTGCACAGCTATCGCTGCCCGTCCTGCGGCAACGTGGAGCTGGATGTGCTGGAGCACCTGCACCACATCCCCGCCGGCTACCCTCGCGGAACACGGATGTCGTGAAGCGCGCAACCCGGGCGGCGGCGCGGTCAGCGAACCTTGCCCTTCTCGTCGCGCGCATCGGTTGCCACGTCGGTCGGCGCCAGCGATGGAAGCGCTCGAACTGGTGGCAGCGGCGTGCCGCGCAGCACCAGGAAGAGCTCGCGGCCGCCCAGAATGGCGAGCGAAATCGCGAACGGGACAATGTAGTAGAGCAGCCGGAACAGGAGCAGGCCGGCAACCACGTCCTCCCGGTCGAACTGCCACAGCGCGACCAGCATGGCCGCGTCGAACACGCCGATGCCGCCCGGCGCGTGGCTCGCAAACCCGAGCAACGTGGCGGCGACGAAGATCACCGCGAGCGTGACGAAGCCGATATGGGGCTCCTCCGGCACCAGCATGTACATGGCGAGCGCGCAGAAACCGAGATCGATGATGCCGATGCCGATCTGCAGGAGGGTCAGCGGACCGTCGGGCAGGGCGACGCTCCACCCATCCCGGCCGACCACCCGGGGCCGCCGCCACACCCAGGCGACGTAAAGCCCCAGCATGAGCAGGATTCCCAGCGCGCCGACGCGGTTGAGCCAGGCCGGCAATTGGTCGATGGCGCTGGCGGCGAGCGGCGCGTAGACGATGCCCAAGCCGAGCACGGTGGCGTTGCCGAGCCAGAACGTGAGCCCGGCCACGAAGCAGAGTTTCGCCACGTCGATGGCGCTGAGGCCCCAGGCGGAATAGACCCGGTAGCGGACCGCACCCCCGGTGAGGACGCTGGCACCCACGTTGTGGCCGACGGAATAGCTGGTGAATCCGGCGAGAGCTGCGGCCCAATACGGCACGTCGCGCCGTCCGATCGTGCGCAACGCGAACAGGTCGTAGAACGTCAGGGTGAAGTATCCGCCGGCGACGAACAGGGCGGCGAGCGCGATGTCGCGCCAGTCCGTGGTCACCAGGGCCTCGACGACCTCGCCGGGGTTGATGGTGCGCAGGGTGCGATAGAGCACCACCGCCGCGATCGCGATGATGGTGACGCTGAACACCACCCCGATCCGGTTCCAGCCGATCCTTCGGTCGCAAAACAGCGCGGCCCGATGCAGGGCATCGAACACTCTGCGCTCGCGATCCTCTGATCTGGGCTTCATCGGTCGATCCGTCGCGCGATTTCCCAGGACTCTCCGCACCCACACATATCGTCGTTACAACGCCCGATTTCCAATGCTGACGTTGCGGCGGGCGCCCCGAGCCGGCGCGGCGAACGGATGACCGGGCTAACGAGTAGCAAAACTCGCGCGGGGGCGCGAGGGCCCGCCCCGCGGCAGGTTCGCTCGCTTGTCCCGGCATGGCCGCCGCGCCACCTGCCCGCCGTCTCGGCGAGCTGATAACATCGCGCCCGCCGCCGGCACAGACCGGTTCGAGAACGGCACACGCGCCCCTCCAAGCGCTTGGGACGGCCCCTCACACGGGCAGCAAATTCGCGCGCAATGGGAGAACGTCATGACCCGAAGCCCGCTTCCACCCGACCTTGCACTGGCGCGCCGCACCGTCCTCAAGGGGGCAGGCCTCGGAGCGGGTGCCGGGCTCGTCGGCAGCCTCGCCGCCATTGCGCAGGCACAGACCACCGGCGCGGGGCTCGAGCCGACGGGCGACGGGCCGATCTGGAGCGCCGAATATTGGGCCAAGAAGGGCGACGTCGTCCTCAACCTGTGGCGCAAACGCCGCGGGCCGCCCGCGCCCGGCGAGCCGCCGCGGCCGGTGCTGTTCCTGGTGCACGGCTCCTCGAACTCGGCGCGCTCCTCCTACGATCTCACCGTGCCGGGCAAGGGCGAATACTCGCTCATGAACGTGTTCGCGCGCTACGGATACGACGTGTGGACGATGGACCACGACGGCTACGGCTATTCTGGCAGCTCCGGCAACAATTCCGACATCGCGAGCGGCGTCGAGGATCTCAAGGCCGCCATCCCGGTCGTGGCGCGGGAGACCGGACAAAGCAGGATGCATTTCTACGGCACCTCATCCGGTGCCATTCGCGCCGGCGCCTTCGCGCAGGTCGAGCCCGAGCGCGTCGACCGGCTGGTGCTGGTCGCCTTCACTTACAAGGGGGACGGAGCGGCCGAGATCGGCAGGCGGGCGCAGCAGGTCGAGTTCTACCGCAACAACAACCGACGCAAGCGCGACGCGACCATGATCCGCTCGATCTTCACCCGCGACGGCCACGCCTCGAGCTACGACCCGGCCGTGCCCGAAGCCATCGCCGCGGTGGAGCTCAAGTTCGGCGATCAGGTGCCGACCGGGACCTACCTCGACATGGCAGCCAACCTGCCGCTGGTCGATCCGCGGAAGGTGCTCGCGCCCGTGCTCATGATCCGCGGCATCCACGACGGCAACTCGACCACGGACGATCTCATCGACTTCTTCCGGCAACTGCCGAACGGCGACCGCCAGTTCGTGATCCTGCCGCACACCGCCCACAGCCCGGGCTACAGCAACAACCGGCACTTGCTCTGGTACGCGACCAAGAATTTCCTGGCGGCGCCGGCGCCGGTGGCATCGTAAGGCGTGCCCCGCCCGTCGGGGCGCGACGGCCTTTTCGGGTCATTCTTCGGAACGAGGAGGCTCGTCCCACGTTGGTCCGCTGGCGTACCAACGTGGTGATGGCCGTGACCCGCAGCAAGGCGGAAGCATATCGGCTCCTGGCACGAGAGTGCTTGGCGGCTGCACGCTCGGCTTCGACCGAGGAGGGGCGGACCGCGTTGGCCGACATGGCACAACATTGGTTTCGCCTGGCCGAGCAGCAGGACGACGAAAGCGCCAGTATCGATGGGCCAGCGCCATTGCCCGCCGCCGAGGACTCCCGACCGGTCGCGCAGCAGCAACAGCAGGTCCAACCGAAAGAAGACGACAAGAACGACTAAGGTGCTCGGTGCCGTTGGGTCGTCGGCTCTTGCCGCAGCATTTCTTCGATGGCGCGCGGCCCCCAATCATGCCTGCGCGTGATGCAGTGCGTTACTTGGATCCAGCGGTGGGCGTTTTCGCCGGCGATGGCGCCGGTCCGCCCACGGTCGTCCTTTCCTTCGTGGTCGTGTCCTTGTCGGTGGGCGCCGTGCTCGACGCCGGCGCTTGCGCTGCCGCATTCGCATTGCCGAGGATCACCGGCAGTCCGTCCCTGCCGCTGCCGATGATCACCACCTTCGAGTTGGTGGATTGCGAGAGCTGAAGCGTCGCCTCGATGCCGCGCCAGGTCAGGTAGGAATCCGAGATGCCCTGCGAGACGATCGTCTGGAACTCGTGGATGCCCTGGGCCTCGATCTTCTTGCGTTCCGACTCCCGCTTCTCGCGCTCGACGCGGAACTTGTATTCCTCGGATATGTAATACTGCTCGGTCTTGCGATTGATGGCGCTGACCACGAGCGCGGGCAGTTCGATGCCGTAGACCAGCGTGTCGTAGAGGACGACCGTGTCCCGCATCGAGACGCGATACCGCTCGTCCTCGCCCTCGCGCTCCATCATCTTCTCGCTCAGCCTGTCCTCCGCCAGGCTGCGGATCTTGTCCTGAATTTCCTGGCGCGCGGTCGAATAGACCTGCTCGGCGGTGTATTGCGCCATGACCTCGCGCGCCAAGCTTCCGATACCGGGACGCACCAGCAGGTCGATATAGTTGGGCCCGATCGCCTGGTGCAGCACGGGGATGGCGTCGCGCTGCAACCGGAAGCGGACGTTCATCGTCGCGTCGAGGCTCACGCCATCGCTGGAGATCGCATTGTAGTTCTGCGTAATGGATTGCAGACGCAGGTCGTAGATGTACAGCTCATTCCAGGGCAGAATGAAGCGCAGCCCTTCGTCCCTCAGCTGGCGCGGGTCGAGCACCGTGCCGCCGCCGAAGCGCTTCCACAAAACGCCGACATGGCCGCTGGGCACCGTCACCGCCAAGTACGGAAACAGGACGACCGCCACGAGCGTGACGACCATCAGGTAGATCACCAAGGCCGGCAGATGGCGGTCCACGAAGCGCCGCCATAGCGACGGCTTCTTGGCCGGAGGTAGCGTTCCGTCTGGTGAGAGCGCGTAGGCTTTCATCGCGGCTATCCCATTGCGCCCCTGTGGAAATGATAGTCGACGATACCACGGCAATCAATCTGCCGTCCCCGGTCCAAACGTTCATGCCTCAGCCGGGGACGGCGATCCGGCCCTCGATCCAGGCGGCGAGCGCGTCCAGCATCTCGCCGCGGACCTCGCAATCGGTACGGCCGCTGCGGGCGGGCACGTGGAAGGAGTGATCGGCGTCGTGGAACAGGCGCAGGTCCGTGCGCGCGCCGAGCGCCCGGCACAGCGGCTCGATCTGCGGAAGCTCGGCAAGCGCGTCGCGTGTGCCCTGCAGGAACAGCATGGGTATCGCGACGTCGAACAGGTGCTCGCCGCGGTCCCGGGACGGGCGTCCGGCCGGATGCAGTGGGAATCCGAGGAATGCCAGCCCGCGCACGCGCGGGAGAGGAGCCGCGGCCTGGGCTTGGGAGGTCATCCGGCCACCGAACGACTTGCCGCCGGCGAAGAGCGGAAGGCGCGGCAGCGCCCGCGCGGCCTCCGCCACCGCGGCGCGCACCGCAGCATGGGCGCGCTTGGGGGGATCCGGCCGCCGGCCGCCCCGCTCCATATAGGGGAATTGGTAGCGCAAGCTGGCGATGCCGCGTTGCGCGAGCCCGGTCGCCACCGCCGCCATGAACATGTGCGCCATCCCCGCCCCAGCGCCATGCGCCAGCACGAAGCAGGCCCGCGCACGCGGCGGCGCCTGCAGAAGACCGGAGACGTCGATACCGTCTTCGACGGTGATGGTGATCGGTTCTGGATCGGCGACCGACATGGGCTTTCTCGGCCCCCGTGGCATTGAAGGAGCTTTCGCCTATATTCGCAATCATCGAAGGCCGACAAGAGCCCGCGAGGCACCGCGCGGTGCACAGGAGAGATCGATGTGCCGGAATATCCGCACGCTGTTCAATTTCGAGCCGCCCGCGACAGAGGATGAGATCCGTGCATCTGCGCTGCAGTTCGTCCGCAAGCTGAGCGGATTCACGCACCCCTCGAAGGTCAACGAGGCCGCATTCCACCGCGCGGTCGAGGAGGTTTCGGACGCGGCCCATCGGCTGCTGTCCGCGCTCGAGACGACGCGGCCGCCGCGCGACCGCGAAGTCGAGGCGATGAAGGCCCGCGCCCGGGCGCGCGAGCGCTTCGCGTGAACGCTCAGCCTCAACGCCATTCTGATCACTTGCATTCCGACCACCCCCATTCCGATCACGCGCACGCTGGTCACGGGAGCGGGCACGTGCACGCACCCGAAAGCTTCGGCACGGCCTTTGCGGTCGGCATCGCCCTGAACCTGACCTTCGTCGCCGTGGAGTTCGTCTACGGCGTGTTGGCAAACTCGATGGCGCTGGTCGCCGACGCCGGTCACAATCTCTCGGACGTTCTGAGCCTGGCCATCGCCTGGATCGCGAGCGTGCTGGCGAGACGCCCGCCGTCCGCGCGCTTGACCTACGGCCTGGGCGGCTCGTCAATCGTGGCGGCGCTGTTCAACGCGGTGCTGCTGCTGGTGGCAGTGGGCGCCATCGCCTGGGAGGCCATCCTGCGGCTGTTTCATCCAGAGCCGGTGGCGAGCGGCACGGTCATGATCGTGGCCGCCGTCGGTATTGTCATCAACGGCGCGACCGCCTGGCTGTTCGCCTCCGGCCGCAAGGGCGACCTCAATATCCGTGGCGCCTTCCTGCACATGGTCGCCGACGCCGCCGTGTCGGCGGGCGTGGTAGCCGCGGCCGCGGTCATTCTGCTGACCGGATGGCTCTGGCTCGATCCGCTCACCAGCCTCGTCGTCGTCGGCCTGATCGTGTGGGGCACCTGGAGCCTGTTGCGAGACTCGCTGGCGATGTCGGTGAGCGCCGTCCCTGCCGCTATCGATCCGCAGGCGGTGCGGCGCTATCTCGAGTCGCGGCCGGGGGTCGCCGCCGTGCACGACCTGCACATCTGGCCGATGAGCACGACCGAGACCGCGCTGACCGCGCACCTCGTCCTGCCCGGCGGCCATCCCGGCGATGAATTCCTGATGCAGGCCACGACCGAGCTCAGGCACCGCTTCGGGATCGGGCACACGACCTTGCAGATCGAGGTCAGCGCGCAGACGGCCTGCCAGCTCGCGCCCGATCACGTCGTCTGATCAGACCGGTTGCTGCTCGAACTTCTCGCCGAGCGCGACCGGATGCATCGTCGCCTCCTTGAGCTTGGCGGCGTCGAGTTCGCCCTCCCACCGGCTGATGACGATGCTGGCGACGCCGGTGTTGGGAAGTATTGGCCGATGAGGACGCTGGCGGCGATCGCGATCAGGACCTGGATGTGGAGAACGGTGTATCAAGCGTCGAGGCTCGGCCGTCGCTAGACCCGCCGATCCATGTCCGGTCCCGCCGCAAAGAACGCGCGCAGCTCGCGATAGGTGTCTTCCGGCGCTTCCTCCGACAGATAATGTCCGCACGGCAGCGCCTTGCCGCCGCGTATGTCGGCGGCATAGCGCGGCCAAATCTCCATCGATTTGTGGTTGCGGCCGACGCCGCCGGTCGCGCCCCACA
>Ga0081455_10006695_pt1 | contig 12315 bp, 10 predicted proteins | sample TabmetS3T2R1_FD_70207 | JGI IMG/M metagenome (GOLD analysis project Ga0081455, IMG submission 70207) | Tabebuia heterophylla rhizosphere microbial communities from the University of Puerto Rico - S3T2R1 | ecosystem: Host-associated > Plants > Roots > Rhizosphere ... | reverse complement strand
CGGAAGAGCTGCGCCTGTTCGTGCAGCAGGCGTTGTCGGCCGCCGACGACGAGGTGTTTCTGGTCGACGGCGTGCTCGCCATGAACGAGCTGTCGCAGCTGACGCGGCTTGACCGGCCCGATCTCGAATTCCCGCCTTACGTTCCGCGTCACCCGGAGCGCGTGCGCGACCATGGCGGCGATATCTTTGCGGCGATCCGGCAGAAGGACCTGATCGTCCATCATCCCTACGAATCGTTCGATGTCGTGGTGCAGTTCCTGCAGCAGGCCACGCGCGACCCCGACGTAGTCGCGATCAAGCAGACGCTGTATCGGACCTCGAACAATTCGCCGATCGTGCGGGCGCTGGCGGAAGCGGCCGAAGCCGGCAAGTCGGTCACCGCGCTGATCGAATTGAAGGCCCGCTTCGACGAGGAAGCCAATATCCGCTGGGCGCGCGACCTCGAACGCGCCGGCGTGCAGGTGGTCTACGGCTTCATCGAGCTCAAGACCCACGCCAAGCTGTCGATGGTGGTGCGCCGCGAGGGCGGCAATCTCACGACCTATGTGCACACCGGCACCGGCAACTATCACCCGGTGACCGCACGCATCTACACCGACCTCTCCTATTTCACCTCGGACCCCGCCATCGGGCGCGACGCGGCGCGGGTGTTCAACTACATCACCGGCTATGCCGAGCCGAGCGAGCTTGAGAAGATGGCGGTCTCGCCGCTGACGCTTCGCAAGCGCATCCTCGAGCACATCCGCGGCGAGACCAACCATGCCAAGCATGGCCGGCCGGGCGCGATCTGGATGAAGATGAACTCGCTGGTCGACCCCGACATCATCGACGCGCTGTACGAAGCATCGCAAGCCGGCGTGTCGGTCGAGCTCGTGGTGCGCGGCATCTGCTGCCTGCGGCCGGGCCTTCCGGGCCTGTCGGAGAACATCCGCGTCAAATCGGTGATCGGCCGCTTCCTCGAACACGGCCGCATCTACTGTTTTGGCATGGGTCAGGGCCTGCCGGGCGCCAAGGCGGCTGTGTATATCTCCTCTGCCGACATGATGCCACGCAACCTCGACCGCCGTGTCGAGGTGCTCTGTCCGCTGCAAAATCCCACGGTGCATCAGCAGGTTCTCGAGCAGATCATGGTCGCCAACCTGAAGGATACCGAGCAGAGCTGGCAATTGTTGCCGGACGGGTCGTCAACGCGTATGAAGGCCGCGAAAGGCGAAGAGCCTTTCAACCTGCACAGTTACTTCATGACGAATCCGAGTCTCTCCGGCCGTGGAAAGTCGCTCAAGGAATCTTCGCCACGCCGGCTCACACGCCGCAATGAGCGTCAGCAAGCACCTTAAGGAGTTTTGCCGGTGAAGCGGCCGCGCAAGCGCGAATCCAGCGTCGCGGTCATCGACATCGGCTCGAACTCGGTTCGCCTCGTCGTCTATGAGAGCCTCAGCCGCAGCCTCATCTCGGTCTTCAACGAGAAGGCGCTGTGCGGACTAGGGCGCGAGGTGCAGAGCACCGGCCTGCTCGCGCCCGATGCGGTCGCCAAGGCGCTGACGTCGCTGCGCCGCTTCCGCGCGCTGTGCCGCATCCAGAAAGTCGGCCGCGTCTATGCGATCGCGACCGCCGCCTGCCGCGACGCCACCAACGGCCCCGAATTCATCGCCAAGGCCGAGCGCATCTGCGGCGTGCCGATCGACATCCTCTCGGGGCCACGCGAGGCAAAACTCTCTGCGCTCGGCGTGATCTCGGGCATCCATAATCCCGACGGCATCGTCGGCGACCTCGGCGGCGGTTCGCTCGAACTGATCGACGTGCGCGGCAACCGCGTCCGCAACGGCGTGACGCTGCCGCTCGGCAGCCTCGCGCTTCAGGATTCCTCGCACAAATCGCTCAAGCGTGCCCAGAGCATCGTCCGCGACGAGATCTCCGGCGTCGATCTGCTCACGGGCGGCCGCGGCCGCACCTTCTATGCCGTCGGCGGCACCTGGCGCGCGCTGGCGCGCATCCACATCGTGCAGAGCGGCTACCCGCTGAAGGTGATGCACGGTTATTCGATTCCAGCGGCGGATGCGCTCGATTTTGCGCAGCGTCTGCGCCGGCTGGCGGCGACCAACAGGCTCGCCGATATCGAGGTGGTCTCCGACGCGCGGCGGCCGCTATTGACCTATGCTGCTTTGGTGCTCGAATACGTGATCCGGGTCGCCCGGCCCAAGACCATCGTGTTCTCGACCTTCGGCGTGCGCGAAGGCCTGTTCTACGAGATGCTGCCGCAGGACGAGCGCGCCGATGACGGCCTGATCTGCGCCGCGCAGAACCTCAACAAGCTGTTGTCCCGCTCGGCGCGCCATGCTGATGAGCTGGTCGCCTGGACCGACCGCCTGGTGCGGGTCATCCATTTGCGTGAGACCGATGAGGATCGGCGCCTGCGCCACGCCGCGTGCCTTCTGTCGGATATCGGATGGCGGGTGCATCCGGACCATCGCGGCGAGGAGACGCTGAGCCTGATCACCAATGGCAATTTCGGCTCGATCAGCCACCAGGGTCGCGCCTTCGTCGCGCTCGCGGTGTTCTATCGCTATGCAGGCCTGTCCGAACAGAACGAGCCGCCGGAAACCATCCGCGACCTGCTGCCGCCCGCGATGGATGAACGCGCGCGGCTGTTAGGGGCGGCTTTCCGTGTCGCCCATTTGATCTCGGCGGCGCGGCCCGGCGTGCTGCCGGCAACCCATTTCCGCAGCCACGGCCGCAAGCTGATGCTGGTGTTCGAGCACCAGATGGTCGACCTCGTCGCCGACCGCGTCGGCAGCCGCTTCAGGCAATTGGCGCGGCTGGTCGGCCGCTCGGGATCGATCGTGCGGCGCTAAATCGCCCGCTCCGGATGCGCCATCTTCTGTAGCGCACGCTTGCGCCAGATTCCGCCGGCCACCAGCACGACGATGACGCCGAGCACAGCCAGCACGAACTCTGCGCTATGCCCGTGAGCGATGTTCACTGACGACAACAGTGCGTCGAGCTTCGTACCGATCGGGCCCGAGAACAGCGCATTGAGCTTCGGCTCAACTGCCGGATCGGTCGCCATCACGTCGCCGGCGATCCAGCCGAGCAGCGCCGCGCCCGCCCACACCAGGATCGGCAGGCGCGTGAGCAGCGCCATGATCAGCGCCGCACCGGCAACGATCAGGGGAACACTGATTGCAAGGCCCAGAACCAGAAGCGGAACGCTGCCATTGGCGGCCGCAGCCACCGCAATGACGTTGTCGAGGCTCATCACGATGTCGGCGACTGCAACGATCTGTACCGCCGCCCACAGATGAGCCGCGGCATCCACGCTCCCCTCCTCGTCCTCGTGTTCCGGCACCAGCAGCTTGGCGGCGATCACCAGCAGCGCCAAACCGCCAACCAGCTTGAGGTAGGGCAAGGCCATCAATGTCACGACGATGAACGTGAAAATGATGCGCAATAGGACGGCGACACCGGCGCCAAGGACCATGCCCCAAAACCGCTGACGCGGCGGCAGCCCGCGACACGCCATCGCAATGACGAGCGCGTTGTCGCCTGACAGCAGGATGTTGATCCACATGATCTTGCCGAGCGCGACCCAGAACGTGGGCTGCTGCATCTCGGCCATAAATTGCGTGAAGAAGTTCGCGATCGTCGCCGGACTAAAAATTTGCAGCAGCCAATCCACAGCCTGTCCTCTCCAATCCTTCGCCGTTCTGCGCGGCTAGTGCTTGCCTGCGTGTTCGATCAACCGACGATTTCGTTGCCGGAGAAGAATTGGGCAATCTCGATCACGGCGGTCTCCGGCGCGTCCGAACCGTGCACCGAGTTCTCGCCGATCGATTTCGCATGCAGCTTGCGGATGGTGCCGTCTGCCGCCTTCGACGGGTCGGTCGCGCCCATCACGTCGCGATATTTGGCGATTGCACCGTTGCCTTCCAGGACCTGCACGACCACCGGGCCGGAGGTCATGAATTCAACGAGTTCGCCGAAGAACGGCCGCGCCTTGTGCACGGCATAGAACGTCTCGGCCTGCTCGCGCGTCATGCGGATGCGCTTCTGGGCCACGATGCGCAGGCCCGCCTTCTCGATCACGGCATTGACCGCCCCGGTCAGGTTACGCGCCGTCGCGTCAGGCTTTATGATCGAGAAGGTGCGTTCAATCGCCATGATTTTTCCTTGGAAAACGCTGGAGGGAGGTTTGCGGGGCTTATATCGGCGGCCCTCCGCTTGGGCAAGCGACCCGGTGACGCGCCTTTAGCCACGGCCGGAAGGGCCGGATTACGACAATTTCACCCTGATGAACCGTCTCTGACGCGACCGTGCGGGATGCATTCAGCCTGGGAAAGCTAGGCTTTCGACCAATCGGACGCTTTGGGCCAATCGGCCCGGCTGTCGCGGGACGATCATTTACCAAACGGCGCTTGCTGCGCCGGCTTTCGAAGGAGTGGACCATGTTACGCAAACTCTCGCTTGTTGCCATCGCTGCGGCTTCGCTGGGTGCCGCCGCATTGGCTCCGACCTCGGCCTCCGCCTGGAGCGGCTGGCACGGTGGCTGGCATCATCACCACGGGGGCCCCCGCATCGTGATCGGCGGCCCCGGCTATTTCGGCGGCTATGGCGGCTGCTATGTGCGGCGCCTCGTTGGAACACCGTGGGGACCGCAGTGGCGGCTGGTGAACCGCTGCTACTGACCCGATCGGTCCTGCCGATCCTGGAAAGCCCCGGTTCAGCCCGGGGCTTTTTTTCGTAGCGGTGGAACAAATTAGCGAGTCGGTGTTCGCAGCCGACCGCATGAGGGGTCTGCACGCGGAAACAAATTGTGCGGTCGAGACTTTACCTTGCATGAATTGGCTCACCCATCGCAGCCACAGAGAGCGACGTGGAGACTCGCCATGATTGCCAGATTGGATGACGACGAGCCGATCGATCACAAGACCTCAAGGTCCATATGTGATGCGATCGGCGAACGCCTGCAGCAATCGATGCGGCCGGAGCACGCCCTTTCAGACCGCTTGCAGCATTTGCTGAATGAATTGCGCCGCCGCGACTTCCACATCCACCGCTGACCGGGCCTGAGCTGACCAGGCCTGAAACCGCGCAACCTGGCCGGATTTCCGGCTCACAAACAGGTTGCGTTTGAATGCGGCTCCGGTGACAAGGCCGCATGTTGTCCCTGACAGACCTTTCCGTCCGCATCGCCGGACGCCTGCTGATCGACCACAGTTCCGTGCAGATCGCCCCCGGGGCGCGCGTCGGCTTCGTCGGCCGCAACGGGGTCGGCAAGTCGACGTTGTTCGGCGCGATCCGCGGCGATGTGCCGACCGAGAGCGGCATCATCGCGCTGCCGCCGCGCTGGCGGATCGGCAGCCTCGCCCAGGAAGCGCCGGATGGGCCGGAGAGCCTGATCGAAATCGTGCTCAAGGCCGATGTCGAGCGTGACGCGCTGCTGCGCGAATCCGATACCGCGCACGACCCGCATCGCATTGCCGAGATCCAGACCCGGCTGGTCGATATCGATGCGCATTCGGCCCCTGCCCGCGCCGCCGCCATCCTTTCCGGCCTCGGTTTTTCGACTGCGGATCAGGCGCGGCCCTGCCAGGAATTTTCCGGCGGCTGGCGCATGCGCGTGGCGCTCGCGGCCACGCTGTTTGCGGCGCCCGACCTGTTGCTGCTGGACGAGCCGACCAACTATCTCGACCTCGAGGGCACGTTGTGGCTGGAGGACCACCTGGCAAACTATCCGCGCACGGTGATCGTGATTAGCCACGATCGCGACCTGCTCGATACCTCGGTCGACCAGATCCTGCACCTCGATCGCGGCAAGCTCACCCTCTACAAAGGCACCTACTCCTCCTTCGAGGAGCAGCGCGCCACCAGGGAAATGCTGGACGCCAAGCATGCCAAGCGGCAGGCGGACGAGCGCAAGCGGCTGCAGGCCTTCGTCGACCGCTTCAAGGCCAAGGCTTCCAAGGCCCGCCAGGCGCAATCGCGCGTCAAGATGCTGGAACGGATGAAACCGGTCACGGCGCTGGTTACGCAGGACGTGCACGAAATCAGTTTTCCGCAACCGGAAAAGACGTTGTCGCCGCCGATCATCGCGCTCGACAACGTCGCGGTCGGCTACGAGCCCGGCAAGGCCGTGCTCAACCGCGTCACGCTGCGCATCGATTCCGACGATCGCATCGCGCTGCTAGGGGCCAACGGCAACGGCAAGTCGACGCTGGTCAAGCTCATCGCCAACAGGCTTGCGCCGTTCTCGGGCCAGGTCACGCGCGCCGACAAGCTGTCAGTGGGCTACTTCGCCCAGCATCAGGTCGACGAACTCGATACCGAGGGTTCGGCCTATGATCACATCCGCCGGCTGATGGGCGACGCCCCGGAATCGAAAATCCGCGGGCGTGCGGGAGCGATCGGCTTTTCCGGCAAGGCCGCGGACACGCTGGTGAAGAGTCTCTCCGGCGGCGAGAAGGCGCGGTTGCTGCTGGGGCTGGCTACCTTCCACGCGCCCAACATGATCATCCTGGACGAGCCGACCAACCATCTCGACATTGACAGCCGCGCGGCGCTCGCCGAGGCCATCAACGATTTCGAGGGTGCGGTGATCATGGTCTCGCATGACCAATATCTGCTCGAGGCCTGCGCCGAGCAGCTTTGGGTCGTCGCCGATCGCACCGTCACAACGTATGACGGCGACTTAGAAGACTACCGGCGACTGGTGCTCTCCTCCGACCGCAAGCCGAACGGTGAGCGCGAGCGCGGCGAAGAACGCGACAGGCCGCAGCGCGGCCGCGGCGAAAAACGGATCCCGCTGAAGCAGAAGGTCGCCAACGCTGAAGCCGAGATTGCGCGCATCGCCGGCATCATCGAAAAGATCGACGCCGCGCTCGCATTGCCCGATCTCTTCAGTCGCGATCCAAAGCAGGCCGCGCAACTGGCAAAGGCGCGCGCCGGCGCCGTGGAAGCGTTGCAGCGGGCCGAGGAAGAGTGGCTGGAAGCGAGCGCCCTGCTCGAACAGGCCGCGGGCTAAAGCATGATCCCGACCCGAAGGGCCGCGTTAGCGCAAAGTGGAGACCGGTTTTCGGAAAAGATCATGCTCAAACAAAAAAAGCGGGCTCGATCAGGCGGACTTCTTCTTCGCCTTCGGTTTGGCCCCCTTGGGCTGGGCCGGCTGCTCGGCCCCGGCCTCAACTGACGACAGACGCCCGCCGGTGAACGTATAGATGCCGGCGCGCGGCCCGCGCAGATAGGTCACGACGGCCATCCGGCCGCCACCCGGCGCGGTCGAAATATTGACGCTGTCGGGCGCGCCGATGCCGCGGACGACATCGCATTCGGTGTGCAGCAACGCAACAGTGCCGCCGGCTGGCGGCGGCGCACCGGCCGGGTTATCGGCCAGCGCATTGGCCGATGGCACCATGCCCGGGCAGGCGCCGTCGGCGCCGACGAGGTCTTCGGCCGTCACCGGCTTGTCCGGCGTCAGCGGCGCCGCATCGATCGAGACGTTGCGGATGAACAGGCGGCCGGAGCGCTGAAACCATTGCGCATCCTTGGACAGGAATTCCGTCTGGAATTGATCGAGCGAACTATTGCAGCCCGCCAAGGCGGGCGCCAGCGCCAGCAGCGCGATCAGTCCGTTCCGACAAAGCTTTCCGTTGCGCACGATGAAGCAGGTTCCCACCGAGGGTCCACCCCGACCCATAACCAATTGTCCGACCATCACTTTGCGGCACGACCATGGCTGCAGGCAGGCTCAGGCCGGAAACCGCACAATATCATTAATCGCCCAAATTCCTATTCCGGCTAATCCCGGCGTTGCCAGCGCCCGCGTTCATCGGCCTGCCAATAGGTGACTTCGAACCCCCTCGCCTTGCAGTCCTTCCAGGCCTGTCGCGCCGCATCGAGTGCCTCGCCATCATCGCCGTTGAACACCATCACCACCCGATCGTAGCGCTCGGTGTCAGCGGGCAGCGCGGCATTGTCGATCAGAAACCGCACATTGGCGCCGTTGGGATTTGCTTCCTCGACCGAAAGGATGATCGGCTGGTCTTCGGCATCGCTGGCGCGCGCAGTCGCATGCGGCAGGAAGGAATCGTCGCTGTAGGTCCACAAATGGGCGTCCAGCGCCTCGGTGCGCTCCTGCGAGGTCGACTGCACCACCACCCGCCAGCCGCGCTCGAGCGATTTCTCGAGCAGCGGCGGCAGAACATTTTCGATCGACATGTTCTGCAGGTGATAGAACAGCACTTCGGTCATTTCTTTGCTTCGTAATGCTCCGCGACCAGCCGCTCCAGCAGACGCACGCCATAGCCGGAGCCCCAGCTGTGATTGATGTCGGTCTTCGGCGCGCCCATCGCGGTGCCCGCGATGTCGAGATGCGCCCATGGCGTGCCGTCGACGAAGCGCTGCAGGAACTGCGCGGCACTGATCGAACCGCCATTGCGTGGGCCGGTATTCTTCATGTCCGCGAATTGCGAATCGATCAGCTTGTCGTATTCGGGCCCGAGCGGCATGCGCCAGACTTTTTCGCCGGTCTCCTGACCGGCCTCGGCGATGCGCTCGGCAAGCTCGTCATTGTTGGAGAACATGCCGGCATGCTCGGTGCCGAGCGCCACCATGATCGCGCCGGTCAGCGTCGCCAGATCGACCATGAATTTCGGCTTGAACTTTTTGGCGACGTACCAGAGCACATCGGCCAGCACGAGGCGGCCTTCAGCATCGGTGTTGATGATCTCGATCGTCTGACCCGACATCGAGGTGACGATGTCGCCCGGCCGCTGCGCATTGCCGTCAGGCATGTTCTCGACGAGGCCGATGGCTCCGACCGCATTGACCCTGGCCTTGCGCGCCGCGAGCGCATGCATCAGCCCGACCACGCAGGCAGCACCCCCCATGTCGCCCTTCATGTCCTCCATGCTGGCCGCCCCCTTGATCGAGATGCCGCCGGTGTCAAAGCAGACGCCCTTGCCAACGAAGGCGACCGGCTGATCGCCGCGCTTACCGCCGTTCCAGCGCATGATCACCGTGCGGCCGGGCCGCGCCGAGCCTTGCGCGACGCCGAGCAGCGCGCCCATGCCGAGCTTGGTCATGGCCTTGACGTCGAGCACCTCGACATCGACGCCAAGTTTCTTCAGCTGCGAGGCGCGGCGGGCGAATTCTTCCGGATAGAGCACGTTCGGCGGCTCGTTGACGAGCTCGCGCGCAATGATCACGCCGTCGACGGTGTGCGATTCCGGTGCGAACGCCTTGCGCGCCGCGTTGACGTCGTCGACCGCGATCGAAATCTCGGCGCGAACGGTTGTGTCCTCGCCGTCCTTTTTCTTGGTCTTGTAGCGGGTGAACTTGTAGGCGCGCAGGCGCAGGCCCGAAGCCACCGAGGCGGCCTGATCGGATGTCATCGCATCATCAGGCAGTTCGGCCAGGACGATGACGTGGTCGCTTGCGGCATTGAGCTTGCCGGCGATGAGGCCGCCAAATTTGAGGAAATCGGTCTCCTTGAGGCCGGATTCCTTGCCGGTGCCGACCACGATCAAGCGCTGAATCTTGATTCCGTCGGGCGCCAGGATGTCGAGAATCGATCCATTCTTGCCCTTGAACTGGTTGGCGGTAGCCGCCCGTTTGACGGTCCCGGCCGCCTCGCCCAGCGCCTTGCGAGTCGCTGAGCCGAACTTCAACGCGTCGTCGCAAAAGACGATCAGAACGCCGCGTGGGGCTGTGGACAACGGGACGAAGCCGACCTTCACGGCGTCGGACATAGGCAATTCCTCCAGATCAGGGCGGTCGCCGGGTCGTCAAACCCACCGGAAGGGGGCCGAAAATGCCGCCTCCGGCCGCGGACGAGGTCCGCCAGCGCGTGTTTGCGCACTATGGCCTGTCGTCGGCGGCGCTGCCAAGCGCCGGCGTGACCGCCAAGCCACGTCAAGCGAATTATTATTCACTCGGCAGGGGGTGCCATCCCTCGGCCATTTTGTTGACGGATCAAAGGGATGGTAGTGAGAGAGTAAGCCGGCTGGAAGTGCGCAGTGCGACCATTGGGGAACCCGGAAATCGGGGTGGTTGCGGGCTGCGCGTTCGGCTGTGAGGTGGGGACCGCACGAGCGTGATGGGGTCGATCGACAGGTATATTTTCCGCACGACGCTGGCGTCGTTTGCGGTGGTCCTGGTCAGCCTCACCGGCGTGATCTGGATTACCCAGGCATTGCGCGGCATCGACCTGATGACGAGCCAGGGCCAGACCATCCTGACCTTCCTCGGCATCACCGGCCTCGTCATCCCGGCGCTGATCCTGGTCATCTCGCCGATCGCGCTGATGATCTCGATCTCCCACACGCTGAACAAGCTCGCGACCGACTCCGAGATCATCGTGATGAACGCCGCCGGCTACTCGCCGCTGCGGCTGTTCCTGCCGTTCTTCTACGCGACCTGCGTGGTGTCGCTCGTGGTCGCCTTCATCGCCTCCTACCTCGCCCCCGACGGCTTGCGCCGCATCAAGCAGTGGGACGCCGAGATCACCGCCGACGTGCTCACCAACATCCTGCAGCCGGGCCGCTTCGCGCAGCTCGACCAGAATCTCACCATCCGGATTCGCGAGCGCCAGCCCGGCGGCGTGCTCGCCGGCATTTTCGTCGACGATCGCCGCGATCCCAAGGAGCGCGTCACCATCATCGCCGATCACGGCACCATCCTGCGCAACGAGAACGGCTCCTATCTCGTGCTCGAGGACGGCAACCTCGAGCGGTTCGAGGCCGGCAAGCGCGATCCCGCGCTGGTGGCGTTCGGCCGCTACGCCTTCGACATGTCGAAGTTCTCCAATCGCGGCCGCGACGTCTCGCTCGGGATTCGCGAGCGCTATCTGTGGGAATTGCTGTCGCCCTCCCCCGACGATCCCGTGTTCAAACAGCTCGCCGGCCAGTTCCGCGCCGAGCTGCATGACCGCTTCCTGGCGCCGATCTATCCGTTCGCCTTTGCGGTGCTGACCTTCGCCTTCCTCGGCACGCCGCGCACCACGCGACAGAGCCGCGGCTTCGCCATCGCCTGCGCGGTACTGACGGTGTTCGGCCTGCGCATGGCGGGGTTTGCCTGCTCGGTCGTGACGGTCAAGACGCCGTCGGCGGCAGCGGTGCAGTATCTGATGATGGTGGCCGCGATCGCGGCGGGCATGTTCATCATCGTCCGCGGCATCGTGGTCGATGCGCCGGCGGCGCTGATCGAGGCGATCAACAAGAACGTCGAACGCATGACGCGGCTGTTCGGGAGGCCCGCCACCGCATGAGCATGATGACCAACACGCTCGGGCGATATTTCGCCGGCCGCTTCGTGGTCGCGGCGGTGGGCGTGTTCGCGTCGATCTTCCTGCTTCTGGTGCTGGTCGACTACATCGAGATGGTGCGCAAGACCTCGGGGCTTGCTTCGGCCTCCGCGATCACGGTGGCGCAGACCTCGCTCTATCGGGTACCGCAACTGCTCGAAAAGATGATGCCGTTCTGCGTGCTGATCGGCGCGATGACCTGCTATCTCGCGCTATCGCGCCGGCTTGAACTCGTGGTCGCGCGCGCCGCCGGCGTCTCGGCCTGGCAATTCATCGCGCCGGCACTGGCAAGCTCCATCGCGCTCGGCATCCTCGCTACCATCGCCTACAACCCGATGTCGGCGAACCTGCGCGAGCTCTCCAAGCGCATGGAAGCCGAACTGTTCGGCTCCGCGCCCGGCGGCGGCATCCAGGACGCCTCCGGCTTCTGGCTCAACCAGGTCAACAACGAGGGCCAGTGGATCATCAACGCGGCGCGCAGCGAGCAGCAGGGCGTCCGCCTGACCGGCCTCACCGTGTTCCGTTTTGATAGCGACCTGCAGTTCAAGGAGCGAATCGAGGCTCGCGAGGCGACACTGGAGGAAGGCCGCTGGGTGTTCAAATCGGCCCGCCGATTCTCGCTCGACTCACCACCGGTTGAAGAAGAGACGTTCTACATCACGACTACCCTCACCCAGGCGCAGGTTCGGAACAGCTTTTCGACCCCCGAAACTGTGTCCTTTTGGCAACTACCGAACTACATCCGCTCGTCCGAGAGTTCGGGATTTGCGACCGCCGGATATCGGCTGCAGTACCACAAGCTCATCGCACAGCCATTTTTACTGGCTGCAATGGTGATGTTGGCCGCTTCCGTGAGCTTGCGCTTCTTCCGGATGGGCGGCGTACAGAAGATGGTTTTGAGTGGCGTGGCCGCGGGCTTTCTGCTCTACGTTCTCTCGAAAGTAACTGAAGATTTGAGCAAGGCTGAGCTGATGCACCCCATCGCTGCGGCGTGGCTACCTGTCTGCGTGGGTGGCCTC
>Ga0081455_10006694_pt1 | contig 12315 bp, 11 predicted proteins | sample TabmetS3T2R1_FD_70207 | JGI IMG/M metagenome (GOLD analysis project Ga0081455, IMG submission 70207) | Tabebuia heterophylla rhizosphere microbial communities from the University of Puerto Rico - S3T2R1 | ecosystem: Host-associated > Plants > Roots > Rhizosphere ... | reverse complement strand
CGACGCCTGAAATCAACCGTCGCTGACGCGACGCGGAGAATCTCACACGACTACCGTGGGTTTAAACCCACGGCTAAATTCAAGCGCCGCTAACGCGGCGGGAAGGACTGCGCGTTTACTTTACCGCAAAACTTTCGCCTATCCGTTTACATCGCTGAAAAAACTCTCGACGTCTTCAATCTTTCGCGTGATGCGCGACGGCGGCAGGCTCTTCAGGAACTGCTGTCCGTAGCCCTTGGTGACGATCCTTGGGTCGAGGATCGAGAGCACGCCGCGGTCAGTCGCGCTGCGTATCAACCGTCCCAGCCCCTGTTTCAGAGTGATGATCGCCGACGGGACCGAGTAGCTGTTAAAGCTGTTTCCGCCGTGATTATCGATGTAGCGCTGGCGCGCGCCGATCACGGGGTCGGAGGGCACGGCGAAAGGCAACTTGTCGATGATCACGCATGAAAGGGCTTCGCCGCGCACGTCTACGCCCTGCCAGAAGCTCGAAGTGGCGAAGAGGACGGCGTTCTGCGTCGAGCGGAACTTGTCGAGGATGCCCGAGCGCGAGCCTTCGCCCTGCATCAGGATCGGGAAATCGATCTTGAATTCGACCATCTCGCGCAGCGCCTCCATTTGCGAATAGCTGGTGCACAGCACGAAGGCTCGCCCCCGGCTGGCGTTGAGAATCTTGACGATCTCGCCGGCCGCCGCATGCTGAAACCCGGCGTCGCGCGGGTCTGGCATCTTGGGCGGCAGGTAAAGCAGCGACTGCTCGCGGTAATTGTAATTCGACCCGGCGATCAGATCCGCCGCCTGCTCGACGCCCAGCCGCGAGCGGATGAAATCGAAAGACCCGGCGCTGGTCAGCGTGGCCGAGGTCAGCACGACGGTCTCGACATGAGAGAAGAGGCGGTCGTTCAAAATGCCCGAAGCGTCTATCGGCGTGGCCTGCAGGAAGACCCCGCGCCCGCGCCGCTCGGCCCAGTAAACAAACAACTCGTCGTCGGCGCCCACGATGAATTCGAGGTCGAAGAGAACCTGATCTACTCGTCGCAGAGTCGCCTCCATTTCAGGCGGCGCGTCCTTGACCACCTGCAGCGCGCCCTTCAAGCGTTGGAGCGCGGTCTTCAGATTGACAAAGCGCTCGCCGGCCGCGGTCGCTTCGAATTCGCCGCCGCGCAGTTTGCGGACGAACATGTCATGGCGCAACACGAACCGCCCCTCGCCTTCGAAGGTCATGATCGAAGAGCGCGGGTCGACGCCGGAGAAACTCGTCCAGAAGTTGTCGGCCATCGTAGAGACGCGCGCCGAGGCCTTCGTGACCTCGCGCGAAGCCTCGACGTCGGTCAAGATCATCCGCGAGATGTCGCCGAGCAGGTCGTCGATCTGATAACTGGACACTCCCGCGCCGAAATATTGCGCGGCGATGTCCTCGATTTGGTGCGCCTCGTCGAAGATCACCGCGCTGTAATCGGGCAGGACTTGCCCCCACTCCTTGTCCCGCAAAGCGAGGTCGGCGAAGAAGAGCGCATGGTTGACGATGACGATGTCTGATTCGAGCGCGGCCTGGCGGGCCTTCGTGATGAAGCACGGGTCGAAGCTCGGGCACTTCTGGCCGATGCAGATGTCCGATCGCGCGTCGATGTGCCGCCAGAACGAGACTTTTTCCGGCAATTCGGTGAGCTCCGACCGGTCGCCCGTCTGGCTACGGTAAGCCCACTTGTTGACCAGATCGAAATAGTCCACTTCGTCCAGCCCCTCCAGCACCGGGCTGGCCTCGGCGCGCTTCAGCCGGTTCAGGCAAACGTAATTCGAGCGTCCCTTCAGATAGGTCGCTTTGAACTTCCTCGGGAGGATCGATTGCAGAAAGGGGATGTCCTTGTAAAAGATCTGCTCCTGCAGATTCTTTGTGCCGGTCGAGACTATCACGCGACGGCCCGTGGCGATTGCGGGGACTAGATAGGCCAGCGTTTTTCCGATGCCGGTGCCGGCCTCGACGAGCAGGTGATGGCGCTGGTCCAGAGCCTCCGCCACCGCCTGGGCCATCGCCAGTTGGCCGGGCCTGTATTCATAATCCGGATGGTGTCGCGCAATCAGGCCGTTGGGCCCAAAAATTTCTTCCATGATCTCTCCGCATTTGTTGTTCGGCTACGGGCGCCGGTACAGGCGCCAAACTCGCTCAAAATGACGTGACATATTAGCAGAACAAGATTTGTCTACTGAAGACTGAGGTGCTATGATTTCGCCACCTTCACAAGGTTTACCTGGATAAGCTGCAGAGTACGCGAAACAAAAAAAAATATGCTAGAGCGAACATATATCCCCCTGGGATCGGGGCGGCTTCAGCGCGAAATCCTGGTCGTCCCACCAAACAAAGAGCCGGTCCAAACCGGCACATTGCCACAACGGTATGAACAAGAGGTAGATTCCCAAGTATCAGTATCAGGCCTGCTCAACCCCATCAACCCTTCTGCCGGCCAAAAGATCAAGCGTGTTATCGCGGAATTGGAAAAACGGCGGGCGGAGCTTTTCACCATGGCTCTTGAGGCGACGGCCAGGGCACAGGAGGCCGAGCAGAAGAGGGCCGAAGCCGAGGCCATCGCGCGAGTAGCGATGGAGAAGGTGCATAAAATCGAGAAGCTTTTTGCGGGGGCGAGCGCCGAAGCCGTAGATGACCCCGAGAGGCGCTTAGTATTCGGATTGCTCGTATTCTCAAATGGTAAAGAGAAAAAGGCCTCTCGCAAATCCGCCAAAAGAAAAGTAACCGCCACGGCTCCGCTGAACGCGCGACGCCAGCCCGCGCTCCTTGAATACGAAGTTCGGGGACAAGGGTTAGGGACCAAGCTCAAATTCGCGTTTTACGGTCTGGCTGTCGCGCTGTTGCTGCTCGGGGCGGGCTGGCTGCTCATGGAGACTTACCTCTAGTTTTAAATCGGAGTGGGACAGATTTATTTTTCAAAGACCGTTGGTACGTTCCGCTACTGTTTGTTTTACAAGATTTTACACACGGCTTGCGCTGAAGCTCGGCTATAATTCAACGGCGTCGCAAGCTGGTTGCGGTCAAACGCCGCATCCGCACGTCTGTTCAAAACCGTCTTCAATATCTTCAACTCTACGCCAGGAGACATGAATCGATGAAACACAAGATCATCGCGCTGCGCCAGCTACTCGGCGCGTTTGCCGTTAGCGCCGCGCTCTCGCTCGTCTGCTTTGCGCAGGCGGCCTCGGGCGCAGGACAGGGCCAGGGGACTCAACAAGCCGCGCCTGCGATTGAATGGCCCGCTGATTCCATCAGCATGATGACGTCCGAATGGACTCGCGCAAAGAACTGGACGAAGGAGTACCTGGACAAGATGCCGGAGGACGGCTTGAACCTTAAACCGACGCCCGAAATCAGAAGCTTCGCCGAACAGATGATCCATCTGGCCGGGGCCAATTTCGCTTATGCGGCCCGCGCCGCCGGACAGCCTAATCCGTATCAGGGCAAGGACCTGATGAAAATGGATGAATTTAAAACCAAAACCGGGCTGACCAAGCTGGTGATGGAAAGTTATGACTTCATGCTCAACGGCATAAAAACAATGAACGCCGACAAGCTGAAAGAGAAACTTCAACGTCCCGGAATCACGCTGACGCGCGAAGCCATCATCCACAACGGCTTCGAGCATCAAACGCATCACCGCGGCCAGACGACGATCTACCTGAGATTGAAAGGGGTCACTCCGCCGCCTGAGCCGTTCCAATAGTAAATAGAGTCGCTTAACAACCAACCAAGAGAGGGAGCATATGAAAGACCACATCAGAGCTTTTCGTTATCTGGCCGGCGCCCTGGCAATCTGCGCCGCGCTCAACCTCGTCAGCTTTGCGCAACAGGCTACAGGCGCCGCCATGCAGCCCATGGCCAAGACCGCGACGGCTGACCCCGTCGCAAAACTGGTCGCCGATTGGACGCGCGCCAGGGATTACACCAAAGAATATCTCGACGCGATGCCGGAAGAAGGCGTCAGCTTCAAACCTACGCCCGACATCCGCAGCTTCGCCGAACAGATGCTCCATCTGGCCAACGCAAATTTCGCCTTCGCCTCGACCGCCACAGGGGCGGCCAATCCGCAACAGGGCAAGAACCTCGAAAAGATGGACGAGTATAAGACCAAGGCCGGTCTGACAAAGATCGTGATGGAAAGTTACGACTTCGTCATCACCTCGGTCAAAGGAATGGACGTGAAGAAGATGGACGAACCCGTCAAACTCTTCAACAGGTTCGACGTGACGCGCGGCGTCGCGCTGGAAAAAGCCTTCGAGCATCAAACCCATCACCGCGGCCAGACGACAATCTATCTGCGGTTGAAGGGCGTCACACCGCCGGGTGAGAAACTGTTTTAAGCGTCGGCGCTCTAATCCTCTATGTTCAAGGAGTTGGATCGTCGGTCAAAGTCCAACTCCTTGAAACATCCACAGAGCCAACTGTCTATTTAAATCGGTGGGCCGGATGAACGAAACGGCGAGTTTTATCCTTTTCGCTCTGATCGCAACACTAATCGTTCTTGTCTTCACCTTCTGGAATCATTCGGTCAAAACTTCAAAAAAGACAGCGCGTGTTTTTTACCTCCTATCTCTGTTTCTGAGTTCCGGCGCGTTAATCAATATAATATTGTCTGTTTTTGGCTTGAGACCCACTAACGAAGCCTTTAGGCTCTGGCGTCAAGCCCTCTTCCATGCAGATCGGCTCATCATCGGAACAGGCATTAGCTCCGCGGTGTTAAGCCTATTAAACACATCTCGACATTTCAGATCACGAATGGCGACTGAGTCAGTTCAGTCTTTCATCAGTTCTCCGTACTTGCTTAAAGGCGTGTGTCTTTCTGTTTCGATTTCTTTCTTCGGCATAGAGATTGGCAAATCCGCGCATGACTCAGAAATGAGGCTATTCTTTCTGGGATCGGACTATACGGTTTGGTTCATGTATCTCATTATGGCTCTGGAGACTCTTGGCGCGATAGGGCTTTTTGTATCAAGGATAATTGTTCCTTCCGCGCTCGGATTGGCGATTATTATGTTTGGCGCAATTTACACCCATTATCGCAATAATGATCCATTCTCTGACTCATTGGACGCGCTTCGCCTTTTAATTCTCCTCCTTTGCGTGATTATAGTTAAGGTCCTGGGTACAGGACCAAAGACATCTGTTGAGCCTTAGCTTACGCGAACACCGATCGTGCAGAGGCCTGACGGCATCTTCTCCTCCCGCTTGCATCTCCCGCCCGCATCTTTCAAGATGAGGAGGGATGCGAATCACCGAAATTTTCTATTCGATCCAGGGCGAATCGTCCTTCGCCGGCCTGCCATGCGTCTTCGTGAGGTTGACGTGGTGCAATCTGCGATGCGACTGGTGCGACAGCGAATACACGTTCACCGGCGGCGTCGAGATGTCTGTCGACGAAGTGATGGAGAAGGTTCGCGGCTACGGCTGCAAACTGGTCGAGATCACCGGCGGCGAGCCGCTGGTTCAAAAGCGCGAATGCGCGGAACTCTCGCGCAGGCTATGCGATGAAGGCTACGCCGTCCTGGTCGAGACGGGCGGCGGCCTCGACGCGAGCGTGCTTGACCCGCGCGCGGTCAAAATTCTGGACGTGAAGTGTCCGGGCAGCGGCGAAGCGCATCGGAACTATTGGCCGAACCTCGAAAGGTTGAATCCGCGCGACGAGATCAAATTCGTGATCAAAGACCGCGCCGATTTTGACTATGCGCTCGGCGTGATAGAGAAATACAGGCTCAACGAGCGCGAGCCGCAAGCGTTGTTCTCGCCTGTCTGGGGTGAGGTCGATTTAAAAGACCTGGCAGCCTGGATCCTGGATTCGGGGGTGAGGGCTCGGATGCAACTGCAATTACACAAATACATTTGGGGGCCTGACGTTAAAGGCGTTTGATCGTATGAACACGAATCCGCAATTGGCGGTGGTTTTAGCGAGCGGCGGGATGGACAGCTGCGTAACGGCGGCGGTCGCGGCGCGCGAGCGCGAGTTGGCGATGTTACACATCAGCTACGGCCAGCGGACGGAAAATCGCGAGTTGAAAGCCTTCAACGACATCGCCGATTTTTACAAGGCCGAACGCCGTATGACGGCGAGCATCGCTCACCTGGCCCGGATCGGCGGCTCGTCGCTGACCGATAGCCGGATCGAAGTCAGCCAGGCCGACCTCGACTCGAAAGAGATTCCGACCTCATACGTCCCGTTCCGCAACGCCCACCTGCTCTCGATCGCCACAAGCTGGGCCGAGGTCATAGGCGCCGACCGAATCTACATCGGCGCGGTGGCCGAAGACAGTTCTGGCTATCCGGATTGCCGTCCCGAATACTACGAAGCGTTCCAGCGCGCGATTGACATTGGCACGAAGCCGGAAACTAAGATCGAGATAGTCACGCCAGTCATCCATCTTCGCAAAAGCGAGATCGTGAAGCTCGGCGCCGAACTCGGCGCGCCGCTCGAATTGAGCTGGTCGTGCTACAAACGCGAAGACCGGGCCTGCGGCGAATGCGACAGTTGCGCGTTGCGGCTGCGCGGATTCCGCGAGGCGGGGCTCCGCGATCCAGTTCCCTACGCGATTGAAATCTGATTTTGCGCGGAATAGAATTACGCCTGCTCTGATATTCAGATAAATAGGCGCCGCGAGCGGCGCCGATTCAGGATTACTCGAATTTACTCAAACAATTTTCGCAACCACAATCAGGCATCCAGCCACGCGCCGCCTTGCTGGTGAAGTGAGGCGCGGATTGAAACCAGACGGAGGACAGAAATGAAGATCAAACATCTATTGCCGGTGTTTGCAGGCTGCGCGCTGATCGCTCTCGCGTCACTGACCGCCATGGCTCAGACGGGCCGGCTCGAGGGCGACGTAGTCAAGGCAGACACGAAAGAGCCTATAGTCGGAGCCGAAGTTCAGATCGAACGCACCGACATCAAAGGCAGCTACCCGGTCAAGACCGATAAGAAAGGGCACTTCCTGCACGCGGGCGTCCCGTACGTCGGCACTTACACCTTAATTGTTTCGGCCCCCGGCTGTCAGCCGGATTTCGTACAGAACGTTAAAGGCTCGCAGCCCGAGCCGATAAAGTTTGAGCTTCGCCCCGGCGACGGGAAAAAACTGACGATCGCCGATTTGAAGGGCCTGCTGGCCAACGCGCCGAAAGGCGGCGCCGCCGCCCCGAAGATGAGCGAAGAAGAGATGAAGAAGGCCAAAGAAGAATATGAGAAGGCCAAGAAAGATAACGAAGAGGCCGAGAAATACAACGCGGGCATCGAACAGATCAATGTTCACCTCAAGGCGGGCAACGAAGCAATGGCTAAAAACGATTTCAATACCGCCATCACTTCTTTCAAAGAGGCCGTCACTATCAACCCGAACATCCACATTTCGCAGGGCAATCTTGGCATCGCGCTGCAAAAGCGCGCCGTCGGGCAGTTCAACTCTGGTAATCGAGACGCGGCTAAGCAGGACTTCCTGGAGTCGATAGAGGCTATGAACAAAGCCCTGACCGGCCTCGAGGGGCAGGAAAAAGATCCGAAAATGAAAAATGACCCGGCGCAAAATAAAAACAACCGGCGAGCTTATTACATGACCAGGACCGAATCCGAAGCCATCCTCGGGGGCAAATACGGTGACGCCGCTCAAGCTGAAGCGGCGGTTAAAGACTACCAGGTAGTCGCCGAGTTGACCGATGACCCGGTCAAGAAGAAGGAGTACACGCTGAAAGGCGCCAAAGTATTGTTCGACGCCGGTAAAGTCGAAGAATCCATCGCGTCCTATCAGAAAATCCTCGAAACCGACCCGGACAATATTGACGTGCTTTACGAGCTTGGTCTTGCCTATGCCAACGTCGCCAAGTTTCAGGAATCGGCAAACACTCTGCAGAAGTTTCTGGATAAAGCCCCCGAAACCAACCCTAAAGTCGCGGAGGTTAAGTCCGTCATCGCTGAGTTGGTAAAGGGCAATAACATCACGCCTCCAAAATCCGAGCCGGCCAGGGGCAGTAGAGGTCCGGCCAAGAAGAAACCCTAATCTTTTCAGATAAGCCTGTAAAACGGCAGCCCGCAGGAGACGCTCATGACTCCTGCGGGCTTTTTGCTGTGTTCAACTTAGTCCGGACGCGCTACTCATCCTTACCTTAAGCACGGCGCCCAGCTTACTCGAACTTTATTATCGTAGGCGCTAAAAACGCGTCCTTCCTGACCGCCGTAAAAGGGATCTCGACCGTGAGTCCCCCCAGCGGGATTCTCAAGAGGACTTCTTGCGCGTTCTTCTCGCGATCATAGTAGACCCTCCCTTCGATCCGTGAATAGCGAGTCAGGCGGGCGGCTGCGAGGGCCGTGTTCAAAATCTGTTTTCTATCGGCTTCGGCGTTCATGCGGATTTTGGCGGCCTGGGCCGACGCCATAAGACGCGCGTGCTCATCCGGCACGGTTTTGGTTACCACGTCAATTCGAGTCGTGACGGTGACGGCCGGCTGTGTCGGGTTATTTACATGGTCAGGGTTAGGTGTAACGTCGGTAACCGGAACATGTTCGACTACAGTCTTGAGAACGGTCGAACCTGCCGCTTCGACCCTAGCGGCCTTGAGATTCTCCGAGTCGATCACCCTTTTTGCGAGTAAATCAGGGGGAATGAAGGATAGATTCTTCGACCCTCGTGCGCTTCAAAAGCGTTCCTCATCACGCCTTGAACCTTGAATAATATTCGGGGTTATGATTAGAACGACGGTAACACGCCGCCTTGCGGACGGCGCAGGTAATCAAACCATTGTCTCTATTCACGCCTTGCTCTATAGTTTGGGCGCCAATCAAAGCGGTTAAAGACAGTCGCTCGCAATCCGAAAAAGCTATGAAGCAGAACTCCACAATTTACGACGTCTGTGTGGTCGGCACTGGCGCGGCCGGCGGGGTCGTGGCCATGCAGCTTGCGCGGCGCGGCGTCTCGGTCGTAGCGCTGGAAGCCGGCAAATGGGTCGATCCCGCGAAGGATTTCTACAGCCATACAATGCCTTACGAGGCGCCGAAGAACGGCATAGGGTGGGACGCGCGCCGCCATCTCAGAGTCGATCCCGCGAAAGAGCCGTTCTCTAAAGAAGGCAATACTGGATTCGATTATTTCGTGACGAAGGCCGTCGGCGGCAAGACGCTGCTCTGGGCCGGCTTGAGCTGGCGAAACAGCCCGTTCGATTTCGCCAATTGGCCAGTCAAGTACGAAGAACTCTCGCCTTATTACGACCGGATGGAAAAACTGATGGGCGTGACGGGCAATTACGACCGTCACCCGAACGTGCCTGACGGAGCCTTCCTCAAACCTCTGCCGTGGAACTGCGCGGCGCACCTAGTCAAGAAGGGCTGCGAGAAGCTCGACCCGAAGCGATACCGGATGATCGCCGCGCGCAAGGCCCTCCTGACCGAGCGGAACTGGTCGAAGCGCCCCGCCTGTCATTTTTGCGGCCATTGCATGCGCGGTTGCGACACCGAGTCGAAATTCACTTCGGCCAACACCTCGATCCCAGAGGCGATGAAGACCGGCAAGCTCAAACTGATCCTCTTCGCCAACGCCGCCGAGGTCACCGTCAGCAAGGACAGCGGGAAGGCCACGGGCGTGCGCTATTACGACGCGCGGACGTTGAAGAGCTACGAAGTCAAAGCGCGCTACGTCGTGTTGGCGTGCGGTCCGATCGAATCGGCGCGCCTGTTGTTGATGTCGAAATCGCCGCGCTTCCCCTCGGGGCTGGCCAATTCGAGCGGCCTGGTAGGCAAGAACCTGATCAGCCATACGACCGCGTCGGCAGGAGGCTATCTGAAGTCGCTCAAAGGCCGCGACGTGATGCAAGACGACGGGACCGAAAGCAGCCACGCATACATCGCGTCATTCTACTGGGATAAACCGCATCCCGATTTTCCGAAGGGCTATCACATCATCGTCGATTCGGGCACGAGGCTCGGCGTCGGCTACCCCGGCTTCGCTCACGACCCCGTCGGCTTCGGCTCGGACTTCAAACGCGAAGTCCGCGAGCGCTTCCCCGCCCTGATCAACCTCTATTCGCAGAACGGAATGATCCCTTCGCCCGAGCGTTACGTCGAACTGGACCCGCAGGCGAAGGATAAATACGGACTGCCCGCGCCCAAAATTCATTTCAATCTCACTGCCGAAGACCGCGCGATCTTCAAAGACGCGACCGAGAATATTTCGGAGATCATAGAGGCCTCGGGCGGAGTAATCTCTTACACGCAGCCGCGCCCCGGCGTGGACAGCGTGCATTTCGTCGGAACCTGCAAGATGGGCAATGACCCGAAGACGTCTGTGCTGACGCCGTTCCTTCAATCGCACGACATCGATAATCTTTACGTCGCCGACGGGAGCGGCTTCATTGACTATTCTGAGAAGAACCCGACGCTGACGGTCATGGCGTTGGCCTCGCGGTCGGCGGATCACATATATGAACAACTAAGGTCAGGTTAAATTAGGCCACGCAACATTTGGACGTCGGTACAGTCAGTAAATCACGAAACCGGGAAATTGTAAGTTGTTGAATGACGCTGATTTCTATGATGATCTCCAGGTTGAAAACCAATCCGGTCAATGACCGAAAGGAGATCAACAATGAATCAGCGTCAAGATCAACATAAGTTGCTTATCTTTAACGAGCAAGTGCATCAAGCAATCTTGAAGATTGTAGAGATCTACTTGCCCTTAGAAATTTCTGCCCGCGACCTCGATGACAAGATGCTCTGGGAGATTCTTTGTCACGCTTCGGTCGAACAGGGCTACATCGAAAGCTCGTGTCGCGCCCTCAATGATGCGCCGTCCGGCAACACTGTCCGTGCGCATTTGATCGGGGCTCTTGGAGATGGCGATCAAGCGCTTGAGCAATTGGAAGAACAGCTCAACCAAGCTCTACAGGCGCAACTGCCTCAACGAATACGCCGGAAGCTCCGATCACGGGCCTGGGAAGCGGCCGGCGATTGGGTCGATATCCCTTATCACGGCAAGGATGGCGCCGATGACAAGAATGTTCGTCCCAACCAACCCAAAGCGGGCACGACACGTTTTCACGCTTACGCGACGCTGTCGGTCATTAGCAAAGGCAAGCGTGTGACATTGGCTATGACCCTTGTGCATAAAGGTGAAAAGATGGATCAGATTGTCAAACGCCTGATGGCGTGGGCACGGAAACTCGGCGCCCGCTTCAAATGCACCTACTGGGACAAAGCTTTCGGCGCGGTCGAAGTGATGCGTCACTTGCGCGCCTGCCGTGTGCCTTACGTGATTGCGCTAGCGCGGCACGGCAAGAACGGTATCGGACGCCTGTGTGTCGGGCGACGCAGTCAGCAAGCTCGCTATAGCTTCAACACTAAGAAGAAGACGACCCCTTATGAAACCGATGTCGTGATTGCCTGCCACTACGCCGGGCGGGCCTCCAAGCGTCGCCCAAAGAAAAAGAAGAAGGGCGTGCGCTATTACGCCTATGCCGTCTATGGCGTTGGGAAGCGCAACCCACAAGCGATCAGCGCCGCCTATCGTCGCCGCTTTGCGATCGAGAGCGGATACCGACAATTGCATCAAGTGCGCGCGCGCACCCGATCGCGCCACACCGGACTGCGGTTGTTGTTAATCGGGCTGGCGTTGCTCTTAGTCAACCTTTATGTCCTGGTCCGCGCGAGATGGGCCATCGTCACTCGTTATGGCTCGCGCATTTATCGCCGGGCCGTGACGTTGAACGAAGTAGCGACTGCGCTGCTTGTACAAATTCAATCGCTACTAGGCTTTTCGCCGGAATTTTATTGCCGCGCGCGCGGACCTGGTAGTCAGTCAATTTCGTGATTTACTGACAGTACCGCGCGCGTAAGCAAGCGGCCGTCTCATAGGTCAGCCGCTTGCTTACGCGCGCGGTACCGTACCGGCGCCCCAATGTTGCATGTTTTGATTTAGGCGGCAAACGGCCAGCCTTGACAGCTTCCGGGGCATTCGCCACAATGCCACATCGTTTATTTAACGCATTGTTCTTTCGATTTGTAATCGAGTAGAGGCGCGGCTTTCAATAGTAGCTCATCCGAGGGCGCGAAAGCTCAAAGCAGATGAGCGAAAGGGGCAAGCCGCCGAAGCCGGTGTGATGTTTCGCAATCACAGCGGTTGGCCGTCAGGGCTAAATCCCTGAGGTTGTCATCGCCCGCGGGCGTTGAAGAGCTATCTCGGCGACGCAGTCATTTTTGCCGCCACATCCTGTGGCGCGCCATCAGGACGGGGTTAGCGCGCGATAGCTCGCTAACCCCTTTTTCGTTTTTCGGCGCAATCTTT
>Ga0081455_10006693_pt1 | contig 12316 bp, 14 predicted proteins | sample TabmetS3T2R1_FD_70207 | JGI IMG/M metagenome (GOLD analysis project Ga0081455, IMG submission 70207) | Tabebuia heterophylla rhizosphere microbial communities from the University of Puerto Rico - S3T2R1 | ecosystem: Host-associated > Plants > Roots > Rhizosphere ... | reverse complement strand
CGGCCGAGCGAGGCGGTGGTGATGCCCTTGCCGAGTCCCGGGGCGACCCCGCCGGTCACGAAGATGAACTTCGGTTGCTTCTGCACCTCGGGACGGCATCGTAGCAGAGCGGTGTGACGCATTGAACCCTTCGGCGGGTGAACGTTGCGATCAGGGACGGCGTCCGAGCGCGTCCACCCATCGCAGCGGGGGCGTGCGCTCGATCACGCGGCTGAACGAGGCGGTCTCGGCGACGGCGTTCAGCAGCACCGCCACGCACGCGGCCACGACCACCCACGCGTCTGGCAGGACCTCGAACAGCCCGATCCCGGCCGCGAACCCGAGCAGGTTCGCGCCGCCGTCGCCCAGCATCGCCGACTCGCGCAGGTCGAACGGCAGGACGAGCAGCGCCCCGATCAGGAGCCCCACGAGCGCGGGCGCGTCCGCGATCGTGCCCCAGGCCGCGAACGCGACCGCCGGCACCAGGAACGCCTTCAGGCACCGCCCGGGGGCGACGTCCAGGCCGTTCCACACGTTCGCGCAGCCGGCCAGCAGCACGACGCCGGCCACGGCCGCGTAGGCGCGGCGATCGGGCAGGAGCGCCACCACCAGGATCGCCGAGCCGAGGATCACCACGATCTTGAGCAGGCCGGTCGTCGGTCGTCCGCCGGCGGCCGAGCGGAGGTGGTTGCGGATCCCGCGCGGACCCTCGGGCGCCAGATCGTCGATCAGCCCCGCCCCGAACACCAGCAGCAGCCCCCCGAGCGACCCCCAGCCGGCCGCACCGGTCTCGGCGACGATCGCGTAGGCCACGGTCCAGATCGCGGCGTCGGCCGCGAGCGCGATCCCCAGGACGCGGGGCACCGGGACGCCCCGGTGGTTCTCGACGAGGAGGCGCCCCCACCTCACCGCGGGCCGCTCACCGCCACACGCGGGGGGCGACCGCCCGTGCGATGTCCCAGCCCTGGCGCGCCCGGTGCAGGAAGCCGGCCGGGTCCCGATGGGTCGGGCGGTGGTCCAGCCCGTCGATCGGCACCTCGATCACGCGGAGGCCGGCCCGCACCGCGTCGATCGTCATCGCGGTCTCGACCCCGAACCCGTCCGCGAGCGGCCGCACGGCGTCCATCGCCGCCGCGGTGAGCGCGCGCTGTCCCGACAGCGGCTCCGTCGCGTCGAACCCGGCCTGGCCGCGGATCAGGTGCGCCGAGGCACGCCTGACGAGCCCGAACCCGCCCGCTCGCGCCGGCGGGAACGTCGCGATCGCGAGGTCCGCCTCCCCCGCCGCGATGAGGTCGACGAGCGCCGACAGGCCCTTCGCGGTCTCGCCCAGGTCGCCGTCGGCCAGCAGCCAGACGTCCGCTCGGTCGAGGCGTCGGAGCGCACCCTCGAGCGCGGCCCCCTTGCCGAGCCGTCGTTCGACGCGCAGGACCGTGGCGCCCGCCTCGTTCGCCTCGGCGGGCGTGGCGTCGGACGAGGCGTCGTCCACCACGACGACCTCGGTCACGATGTCGCGCAGGGCCCGGACGCACGGCCCGATCCGGCCCTCCTCCTCGCGCGCGGCCACCAGCGCGACCGTGCGCAGCGTCGTCGTCACGGGAGCGGCGGGAGCGGGTCCGAACCGTCCTTCACGCCGTAGGCGCCGCCGTCGCCGGTGGCGATCAGGTCGTCCAGACCCAGCACCAGGGCCGCGCCGCCCATCGTGCGGTCGAGGTCGTCCACGGTCACCGTGCCGTCGGCCCCGCTGGCCCGCAGGATCGAGACGAAGTCGTAGTCGTTGCGGAGCGATTCCCCGGCGGCGACGGGCACGTTGAGCGTCGCGAGCGACTCGACGAGCGGCACGGCGAAGGCGTCGGGCGGGAGCACCGGGTCGCCGTCGCCGCGTCCGCCCGACAGCACGACGACCACCTGACCGGGCTGCCCGACCTCCTCGAGTGTGGCCTGCGACGGCCCGGGCCCCACCGGGGCGAGGAACCCGGCCGACAGCAGTTGGTCCAGGACGTTCCCGCCGGAGACGGTCGTCGACGGCGACAGGCCGCGGGCGAGCGCCTGGGCCGCGAGCCCGGGCAGGTCCTCCGCCGGGGCCGTCGGCTCCCCCACGATCGTCGCGAGCTGCTCCTGGGTGGCCGGGTCCTTGGAGACGAGCTCGTCGGTCGCCGACACCGTCGTCAGCACGTTCGCGCCGGCGTTGGCGAGCGCGGACTGGGCCTCGGACAGGACGCCGTCCTCGACCCCGGTCTGCGTGACCAGGACGACCGGGGTGTTCGCCAGCTTGCCGTCCGTGAGCATCGGGGCGACGGCGTCGGCGAACGCGCCCAACCCGCCGATCTCCGTGCGCAGCTCGTCCACATCGGCCCGGAGCGCATCCCGGGAGCGCCGCAGGGAATCGGTCTGGTTCTGGAGCTCCTTCTGGAGCGCCGGCTGAACGAAGGCCGCACCCGCCAGCGTGCCGATCGCAAGCGCGAGGAAGATCGCCACGATCGTGACGACGTGGTACCGCAGCGAGATCACAGCAGTTCCTTGAGGTCGAACACCCACTGGCGGACCTGCTCGAACAGCTGGGTCACGTACAGCCGCAGCGGCGGCGAGACCGCGATCACCGCGGCCATCGTGACGATCGCGGCCACGACCAGGAGCAGGGCGTCGCGCGTTCGGATGCGCGGCGAGTAGACGCGGGACACGCCCTTGGCGTCCATCAGGATCTCGCCGACGCGCAGGCGCACCAGGAACGTGCTCGACATGCCCTCCCGGCCCTTGTCGAGGAACTCGCGCAGGTTCCCGTGGCTGCCCACCGCGACGATCGTCTCGGCGCCCTTCTCGTGGGCCAGCAGGAACGCGGCGTCCTCGCTGGTCCCCGCGGTCTCGGCCACGCGGTAGGGCACGCCGAGCTCGTCCAGGCGGGCACGGCCAGGCGCGGTGCCGTCCTGGTACGCGTGCAGGACGAGCTCGGTCGGCCGGCGGCGCCGGAACCAACGCCGGTCCCCGGGCCTCGCGAGCGCGAGCGCCTCGTCCGAGACGCTGTCCATGTCGCCCAGGATCAGGTCGGGCGTGTAGCCGGCCTCGATCAGCGCGTCCGCCCCGCCGTCCACCCCCAGGAGGACCGGATGGACGTCCCGGATGAAGGGGCGGAGCACCGCGAGGTCCTCCCGGTAGTTGTAGCCGCGCACGACGACCAGCACGGGCCGGTCGGCCAGGTCGTGCTCGAGCGTCGGGAGCCCCGACCCGCCGAACAGCAGGTCCCGCTCGCGCTGCATGTAGTCGACGGTGTTGGTGGCGAAGGACTCGAAGCGCTCGGCCAGACCGACCTGCGCCTCGGCCATCGCCTCCCGAACCGTGGCCGAGCTCTGCCGGATCCCGACCCCGACCAGGCGGTCGCCATCGTAGACGCGGTCGCCGTCCAGGCGGAGCAGGTCGCCGTCGCGGACCTTGCGCAGCAACAGCGGCCCGACGGCGTCCACCAGGGGGATCCCGGCCTCGATCAGCCGCAGCGGCCCGAGGTTCGGGTACCGCCCGCTGATCGAGCGCGCGGCGTTCACGACCCCCCCGATCCCGGCGGCGATCAGCGCGTCGGCCGAGACGCGGTCCAGGTCCTCGTGATCGATCACCGCGATGTCGCCGGGCTGCGCCCGCTGGACCAGCCGCTTGGTGCGCGCGTCAACGCGGGCGAGGCCCGCCTGCGGCTTGGGTCGCCGCAGGGGTCGGCGGAGCAGGCTCCTCGGCTTCGTTCCGAACGTGGGACCTCCCAGACCAGCCCCGGCCCTCCCGGGCCTGCGCGCCCGCGGCGCGCCACGCGGCCGCGCGAGCGGCCGGGCCAAGCGTATCGGACCGGCGTTCGCAGGGGTCGGGACGGCGCGTACGGACGTGCCTAGGTGGCCCGAGCCCGCTCCCTGGCCGCCTCGGCGAGGAGCTCCTCGGCGTGCGCGGCCGCCGACCCGCTCCCGGGCAACCCGGCGAGCATGCGCGAGAGCTCGGCCACGCGTCCGGCGTCGTCCAGGACCTCGACCGAGGCCGCGCCCCGCTCCTTCCGCACGCGGATGTGACGGTCGGCGAACGAGGCGATCTGCGGCAGGTGCGTCACGACCACCACCTGCCGGGCCGCGGCGAGCGCCGCCAGCCGCCGCCCCACGGCCACGCCGGCGAGCCCGCCGATCCCCGCGTCCACCTCGTCGAAGATGAGCGTCGGCACGTCGTCCAGGTCCAGCAGGACGCTTCGGCAGGCGAGCATGGTCCGCGAGAGCTCGCCGCCCGAGGCGACCTTCGACAGCGGCTGTGCCGGCTGTCCGGGACCGCCCGAGAACACGAAGACCGCGCGTTCGGCGCCGGTGGAGGTCAGCTCGGGGTTGGAGACGAGCGTGACCTCGATCGACGAGCCCTGCATCCCGAGCTCGACCAGCTCCCCGGCCAGCGCCCGCGCGAGCCTGGGCGCGGCGTCCGCGCGCCCGTCCGAGATCACGGTCGCGAGCGCCGAGACCCGGTCGGCGAGCTCGGCCACCTCGGCCGCGACGCGCTCGCGCTCCTGTTCGGCGCCGGCGAGCAGGCGCAGCTCCTGGCTCGCCCGCTCGAGGAACGCCAGCACCTCGGCCTCGCCGCCGCCGTACTTGCGCTCGAGCGCGCCGAGCCCGGCGATCCGTTCCCGAACCTCCTCCAGGCGGCCGGGGTCGAGGTCGAGCCCCTCCCGGTACGCGCGGATCTCGATCACGAGCTCGGCGGCGGCCGCGGCAAGCCCGAACGCCCGCTCGGCCAGCTCGCCCGCGCCCCGATCGATCTCGGCCGAGGCCTGGAGCTCGGCCGTCGCGACCCGGAGCGCGTCGGCGGCGCCGTCCTCGTCCGCGAGCACGCGCTCGGCCGCCGAGGCGCGTTCGAGCAGCCGCTCCGCGTGCGCGAGCCTGGACTCCTCGAGCCTGAGCTCCTCGGTCTCACCCACCCGGGGCGTGGCCGCCTCGATCTCGCGCACCTGGTACCCGAGCAGATCCATCTGTCGCTCGCGGTCTCGTTCGCGCTCGTCCAGGTCGGCGAGCGTCGCGCGAGCGCGGGCCAGGTGCTCGTGTTCGGTGCGGAGCGCGTCGACCGCCGACCGGTGTTGCGCCCCGGCGTAGCGGTCAAGGAAACCGGTCTGGGCCGTCGTCGAGAGCAGGCGCTGTCCCTCGTGCTGCCCGTGCACCTCGACCAGCTCGGTCGCGAGCTCCGCCAGGGCCGAGACGGGCGCGAGCTGCCCGCCCACCCGGGCGGTGCTACGACCCTCGGCCGAGACGGTTCGCGCGAGCACGACCTCGCCGTCCTCGGCCCAGCCCTCGCGCTCCGCGCGCGGCGGCGCGTCGAAGCTCGCCTGCACCTTGGCCGAGCGGGAGCCCTCGCGAACCATCGACGAGCCGCCCCGTCGTCCGAGCGCGAGCTGGAGCCCCACCGTGACCATCGTCTTGCCCGTCCCGGTCTCGCCGGTCAGGACGTTCAGCCCCGGGTGCAGCTCGAGATCGAGGTCCTCGATCACGCCGAGGCCGCTGATGTGGAGCTCGCGGAGCACGCCGCGATCCTAGACCGCTCCGCCGACGTCCCCGGGGAGGTCGAACTTCTCGCGCACCAGCGCGTGGAACGGCGGCGCGTCGTCGCGGCGGACGAGGCGGGCCGGCACCGACGCGCGGCCGATGTCGACCTTCGAGCCGACCGGGAGCTCCAGGCTCTCGCGCCCGTCCGCCGAGAGCAGCCCCGGCTCGTCGCCCACGACCTCGATCCGCACGCGCTGCCCGGCCGCCAGCACGAGCGAGCGGTCGAACACCATGTGCGCCGCGATCGGCGTGACGACGAGACAGTCGACCGACGGCGAGACGATCGGCCCGCCCGCGCTGAACGAGTAGGCGGTCGAACCGGTCGGGGTCGCCGTGATGACGCCGTCGGCCGAGAACGTCGTGACGTACGTGTCGTCGACGAACACGGCCAGGCGGATCAGCCGGTGGCGCGCGTGTTTCTCCACCATCAGCTCGTTGAGCGCCCACTGCGGCTCGAACGACGGCCCCTCGGCCACCACCGCCAGGCGTTCCTCGATCCGCGCGGAGCCATCCAGGACGCGTTCGAGGACGGCGGGCGCCTCGTCCGGCTCGACCTCGGTGAGGAACCCCAGCCGGCCGACCTTGACGCCGAGGACGGGGACGTCGGCCCGTGCCGCCAGACGCGCGGCGCGCAGGAACGTGCCGTCGCCGCCGACCGAGACCACGAGGTCCAGGCCGTCGGCGAACGCGGCCGCCCGGGCGTCGTCGTCGGCCTCGTTCCCGTCCAGCTGGCGGGTCCGGATGCCGCGGTCGCCCAGCCAGGCCTCGAGGATGCTCGCCGCCTCCAGGGCCGCCCGGCGCCCGGGGTGGACGACGAAGCCGGCGGCCTTCACGGATGCCTCCTGCCGACCGCGCCGATCATGCGTCGACGTGCGCTGCGCGCTCGGCCTGGGCGATCGCCTCCGACGCATCGAACGCGACCGTCCGCGCGCCCTCGACGGCGTACAGCGGGAACTCCACGTTGCCCGCCGGGCCCAGGACCGGCGACGCCATCGCCTCAAGCACCGACAGGCCCGCCCGCGCGCAGCTCTCCGCGACGCCCTCGATCGCGTCGGCCCAGGCGGCCGGGTCTCGGACCACCCCGCCCGGGCCCAGGCGGTCCCGGCCGACCTCGAACTGCGGCTTGACGAGCAGGACGAACGCCGCGCCGGGCGCGGCGAGCCCGGCGAGCGTGCGGACCACGCCTCGCAGCGAGACGAAGGACAGGTCTGCGGCGACGACCTCCGGGGTCTGGCCGATCGCCTCGGGGGTGAGGTCGCGCACGTTGGTGCGTTCGAGCACCGTGACCCGGGGGTCGGTGCGGAGCGACCAGGCGAGCTGGCCGTAGCCGACGTCGACCGCGACCACGTGTTCGGCGCCGCGCCGCAGCAGACAGTCGGTGAAGCCACCGGTCGACGCGCCTGCGTCCAGGCACCGGCGGCCGGTCACGTCCAGCCCGAACCGGTCGAGGGCGGCCTCGAGCTTGTCGCCGCCCCGCGACACGAACGGCGCGCCGGCGGCGATCAGCTCGACGGGTTCGGCCCCGTCGACCAGCGTCGAGGGGTTGTCGGCGGGCCGGCCGGAGACACGCACGAGCCCTTCGCGGACGGCGTCGGCCGCGTGGGTCGTGGTCGCGGCCAGGCCGCGCCGGACGAGCTCTGCGTCCAGTCGCCGGCGCGCCACGGCCGGACGGGTCAGGTCGTCTCGCTCGGCGGGGCGGGCGTGGCCGGCGTCGTCGTCGCGCGCTTGGCCGTCGAACGCTTGGCCGTGGAGCGCTTGCGCGTGGACTTCTTGCCCTCGGCGCGTTCGAGCTCGCGCACGCGCTTGCGCAGCGCGTCGACCTCGTCCCGCGAGGCCACACCGATCGTCTTCAGCTGGGACTTGACCTCGGTCGCCACCATCGAGCTGAGGCGCTCGCGGTTCTTCTTCGACCACGCCATGAGGTCCTTGGCGGTCTTGCTGACCTGGTCGCGGCCCTGACCCTTGGTCAGGGACTTCGCCAGGTCCTGCGCCTTGGCGGGCGAGAGCTTGCCGATCGCCGCCTCCATGTATTCGCGAACCTGGTCCAGGGTGCTGGCCATCTCGATCACTCCTCGGGTAGCTCGGTTGGGCGCCCTCCGCGCCTCCCGGAGAGGATAGCGCCGCGACCCGCCGCTGCTCCCGCGCCTTCCGGCGCAGCCCTACGGGTCGCCGAGCAGCGCCGAGACGTCCTGCGCGATCACGGTCGGCCGGACCGGACCGGCCTCGGCCTCGGCCCGGGTGGAGACACCCGTCAGCACGAGCATCGTGTCCCAGCCCAGGTTCGAGGCCCCCTCGATATCGGTGTCGAGGCGGTCCCCCACCACGAGCGGCCGGCCGCCCCCGCCGCGGCGAAGGCCCGACTCGAACAGCGGCGCGAAGGGCTTGCCGACGATCTCGGGCTCGGCGCCGGTGGTGGTCGTGACCACCGCGAGGAGCGCGCCGGCGCCGGGCCACAGCCCGTCGGCGGCGGGGAACGACGCGTCGGCGTTCGTGGCCACCAGCCGTGCTCCGCGCTCCACCAGCAGCGAGGCGGTCTTCAGCCGCCCGTACGTGGCGTCGCCGTCGAACCCGACGACGACCAGGTCGGCCGCCTCGGGCTCGCCGTCCAGAACCTCGATCCCGGCACCGGCCAGGGCCTCCCGGACGCCGTCCATGCCGATCACGAACGCGCGTCCGCCGCCCCGTCCGGCCAGGAGCTCGGCGGTCGCCAGCGCGGAGGTCACGACCTCGCCCGGGTCGGCCCGGATGTCGTGCGAACGCAGCTTCGCCGCGACCTGCTCGGGCGTTCGAGAGGAGTTGTTCGTCAGGAACACGACGCGGATGCCCTTCGTTCGGAGCGCGGCCATCGTCGGCGGGGCGGCCTCGATCGCGCGGTCGCCGCGGTACAGGACGCCGTCCAGGTCGAACAGGATGCAGTCGTAACGTTCGGCGAGCATCAACCGGCGAGTCTCGCCAGCGCCTGCTCGTAGTGCTCGGTCCCCGGCCGCATCACGATCGCGAGCTTCAGGTGACCGATCGCGCGGGAGCGCTGCCCCGTTCGCTCGCACGCGAGCGCGAGCGCGAAGTGCGCGTAGTCGCTCGCCGGCTCGATCTGCACGGCCTTGGCGAACTCCCGCCGCGCGCGGAGCGCCCTTCCCGACATGAACAGGGCGCGGCCCAGGGCCTCGCGGATCGACGCCTTGTCGGGCTCGATCAGCTTGGCGCGGCCGAGCAGCATCGCCGCTTGATGCGGGTGCCCGTCGCGCAGGAACCGCGTGCCGCGCGAGAACAGGTCGTACGCGGACTCGCGGGGCGGGTCGGCCGCGGGGCTGCTGCTATACATGGTGCGTGTCCGCCATCTCGCCCTTCGTCGGCCTGCTGTTCGACCGCTCGGTCGTCGGCTCGCACGATCTGGTCACGACGCCACCGTACGACGTGATCTCCGAAGCCGCCCGCCGCCACTTCCGGGAGGAGAGCCCCTACAACATGATCCGGCTCGACCTCGGCGCGGGCGACGCCGCCGGCGACGACGCGGAGGCCAAGTATATGGGCGCCGCCTCCGAGCTCCGGTCCTGGCGCGAGCTCGGAGCGCTCGTTCCCACGGACGGTCCGCGCCTGTACCCGTACGAGATGCGCTTCGCCTTGCACGGCCGGGAGCGATCGATCCGCGGCCTGGTCTGCGCGGTGGAGCTCGAGGAGTGGGGCGGGTCGATCGTGCCGCACGAACGCACGATGCCCGGCCCCATCGAGGATCGGCTGCGGTTGATGCGAGCGGTCCGCGCGAACCTGTCGAGCATCCACGCCCTCTACCGCGGCCCCAACGAGGCCGTCGCCGCCTACCTCGACGAGCAGATGGCCGCCGAGCCGGCCGCGGTCGCCACCGACGAGGCGGGCGTCGAACATCGCCTGTGGGTCGGGCCGCCCGACCCGGCGGTCGCGTCGGCGATGCGCGACGAGAGCCTGATGATCGCGGACGGACACCACCGCTACTCGATGTCGCTGCGGTACCGCGACGAGATGCGTTCGGAGCACGGGGCCGGGCCGTGGGACCGCGTGATGATGTTCCTGGCCGACGCCGCGATCCAGGAGCCGCCCGTGCTGCCGTTCCACCGCGTCCAGACCGCCGGCGCCGTCGACCCCTCGGGCAGGCGGGTCCTGGACCTCGGCGAGGTGCTGGAGAGCGTGAACGACGACAAGCTCGTCTACGGGGTGGTCCAGAAGGAGGACGGCGTCCTCGTGCACCGGATCGCCGAGCTGGACGGGCCGCCCCCCACGGTCTCGGCCCTCCACGCCCAGCGGCTTGCCGGCGATGACGTCGAGCTCCGCTTCACGCCCGATGCCGTGGACGCCGAGGAGGCCGTCCGGACCGGGGAAGCGATCGCCGCGTACCTGCTGCCGCCCACCGACGCGTCCCGGATCCGGGACGTGATCGATCGTGGCGAGCGCCTGCCCCAGAAGTCCACGTTCTTCTGGCCGAAGCCCCGGACCGGTCTGGTGCTGCGCCCGCTGGACCTGGACGCCGCGTAGCGCCGACCCTCACTCGTCCGTCACCGGCTCCAGCTTCTTGATGCCCGCCGCCACGACCTCGGTGAGGCTCCGAGCCCCGGCACCGCTCCGGTAGAAGCGCCGAACCAGCTGTCCGTACACCAGGACGTCGTCGCCCTTGCCGATGGGCTTGAGCATCCGCTTGCCCACGTCCTTGTGCCAGACCGCGACCGGGAGGGGGAGCAGTCGCTTGCCCGCTTCCGGAACGGAGAGCCGAAGCTCGGTCACCTCGTCGCCCGAAGGCATCGTGCGTTCGACCGGATCGGCCGCCACGGTGCCGGCGAGCACGACGACGTTGACCGTCACCATGCGCCCTCCCTCCATCACACCAGCGTCGCGAACGCTAGCAGCGCCCACCGACACGCCATGCGTAGACTCGCCGGCGTGGAACCCGTCGTGTTCGAGGTCGCGCAGGGCATCACCGCGATCGATACCTTCTACGCCGGCCGCGAGCGCTACACGGCCGCGTATCTCGTGGCTGGATCCGAGCCCGCGATCGTCGAGACCGGGCCTGCGACGTCGTTCGAGCCCGTCGTGGGCGGCCTGGATCGGCTCGGGATCGGCGCGAACGATCTCGCGCACATCGCCGTCACCCACATCCACCTGGATCACGCCGGCGGCGTCTGGCGCATCGCCGAGCGCTTCCCGAACGCCACGATCTGGGTGCACGAACGCGGCGCCCGGCACCTGGCCGATCCGACGCGCCTGCGCGCGAGCGTGGAGTCGATCTACGGCGAGGCGACGATGGCCTCCCTGTTCGGAACCGTCGAACCCGTTGCGGCCCAACGCATCCGAGCCCTCGACGACGGGGCATCGATCGAGCTGGGCGGCCGGTCGCTGACCGCCGTGTACACCCCCGGCCACGCGAAGCACCACATGGCGATCGCGGACTCGGCCAGCGGCACCGTCTTCACGGGCGACGCGCTCGGCATCCACCCACCCGGGTCGGGCGTCCTGCGACCCGCGACGCCGCCGCCGGACTACGACCTCGAGCTCGCCCTGACGTCGATCGAGCGGATCCGCGAGCACGCGCGAGGGTCCAAGGTGCTGTTCTCGCACTTCGGGCCCGTCGAGGAGGTGGATCGTATCTGCGATCTCGCCCTCGAGCGGTTCCGCCGATGGACCGACGCGGTGGGCGAAGCCGTCGCCGACCCCGACGATCTCGACGAGGTGGTGCGCGTGCTCGAGTCGCGGTCGGCGGCCGACGCCGCCGTCGACACCGGAGCCGAGGCCGCGCTGGACCTGCAGGCGCTCGAAACGATGTCCAGCGTCCGCCTGAACGCGATGGGGATCGCCGGCTACTGGAAGCGGCGGCGCGAGGCCGATCAGCCGAGCTGAGCCGCGCGCTCGGCCGCGTCGTACGCGCTCGGGTCGTGACGGACGATCTTGCGGAACTCTCTCGCGGCGTCGGCCTTGCGGCCCGCCTGCTCCAAGATGTCGCCGGTCACGTACCAGACGCGGATCACCTCGGGGCCGGCGACGTCGTCCCGCGTGCGGATCCGCCGCAGCATCCCGAGCGCCTGGTCGAACTTGCCCTGGTCGGCGAGCGCGCTCGCCGCGACGATCACCGCCTCGGTCTTGGCGGCCAGCGGCACCCCGCGCGCGGCCAGCGCCTCCTCGGCCAGCGGCACCGCCCGGTCCGGGCGGCCGAGCGCGCGCAGGCAGTCGGCGATGATGTGGTTCTGATCGGCGCGGCCGGACATGCGGCGGTAGGCCTGCATCTCCGACAGCGCCTCGGAGAAGCGTTCCAGCTGGTACAGCGCGAGCCCGAGCACCTCGCGGACCGCCGGCGCCCGAGGCGCGAGCTCCTTGGCCTTCGCGGCCTCGGCGGCCGAACCGCGCGCGTCGCCCCGGTCCAGCAGCGCCACCGCGCGCTCGAGCCGCGAGATCGCGGCATCGGCCTTGCCGGTCCGCGCCTTGTGCCGCAGCTCGCCGACGACGGGCGGAGGCAGGCCGGACCGGTGGGCCTTCGGACCGCCACGCGGGCCGGGACGGGGACGCATCGCCTTGGGCATGGGCAGAGGGTACCTACAAGCGAAGAGCCGCCCCGGTGAGGGCGGCTCTTCGAAAGGTGTCCGGCGGTGACCTACTCTCCCACCCAGTCGCCCGGGCAGTACCATCGGCGCTGGAGGGCTTAACTTCCGGGTTCGGGATGGGACCGGGTGTTTCCCCTCCGCTATGACCACCGAAACGCCGTTTCCCGATCGCTCGGGAAGACGTTGGGGGCGCGGCCCCCGAGCAGAGCTCGGGAACTGCGATAGCGAGCGCGAGCG
>Ga0081455_10006692_pt1 | contig 12316 bp, 9 predicted proteins | sample TabmetS3T2R1_FD_70207 | JGI IMG/M metagenome (GOLD analysis project Ga0081455, IMG submission 70207) | Tabebuia heterophylla rhizosphere microbial communities from the University of Puerto Rico - S3T2R1 | ecosystem: Host-associated > Plants > Roots > Rhizosphere ... | reverse complement strand
CCACGACACGGAGGTGGTCGCGAAATGAGCACCAACTCGCATGCGACGGTCATGCTCCGTCGCAACTTCAAACACATCGCGCGGAATCCGACCACGGTCTTCAACGCGGTCCTGATGCCGATCGTCGTCCTGTTCATGTTCGTGTACCTGCTCGGAGACGCCTTCGACGTCGGTGTCGACTACATCGACTACGCGACGCCGGGACTGATGTTGCTGGCCGTCTGCTACGGGCTGGGGTCCACCGCGGTCGCTGTGAACTCCGACATGACGAAGGGAATCATCAACCGGTTCAAGGTCATGGACGTCTCCCGCGGTGCAGTGTTGACCGGTCAAGTCGTCGCCAGTGTGCTGACCAACCTGGTCGCCATTGCCGGCCTCGTCGGGGTGGCGTTCGCGCTGGGATTCAGGCCGTCGGCCGGTTTCCTCGACTGGCTCGGCGTCGTCGGCCTCGTCGTGCTGCTGGGTTTCGCTGCAGCTTGGCTGACCGTGGCGCTGGGACTGGCCGCGAAGTCTCCGGAAACGGCGGGTATGGCCGCGCTGCCGCTGGTCATGCTGCCGTTCTTCAGCAGCGCGATCGTGCCGGCGGACAAGATGGGGGCGGGCGTCCGCCAGTTCGCGGAGTACCAGCCGTTCACGCCGATCATCGAGACCCTCCGCGGGTTGCTCAACGGCGCACCGTCCGGAAGCCACGCGGTCTCCGCCATCGCCTGGTGCGCCGGAATCGCCGTCGTGGGCTACCTGTGGGCCCGGGCGAAGTTCAGCCGGCGAGCGTGACCGCGACCAGCTCGCGCCAGTCCCCCTGCGCCCCCTCCCGCGTAGCCTCGGTGAACCGCGTGTCACCGAGGCGACGCCGGGCGGCCTGCTCGATCCGGGCCACCTCCGGGTGGGAACGATCGGGCAGGCCGCGGACCCCGGTGCTCGCCGCGAGCAGCCGCGCGGCCTGCTCGTACTGCGCGCGGCGCAGCGCCAGGTCCGCGATCCCCACGAGCACCTGGGCGATAGCGAGTGGATGCCCCGTCTCGGACGCCGCCTCGAAGGCGGCGATGCGGTGTTCACGGGCCTCGTCGAGGTCCTGAGCAAGGTAGCCGAGCAGGTCGTGGGTCATCGAACGGACGTTTGCCCGCTCGGCGGCGTTGCCCAGCATGGCGGTCGCGATGCCGAGTTGCCCGCGGGCCTGCTCGGTGTCGCCGCTCCAGTGCGCGAGGGCCGCCTTCGAGAGGGCCAGCTCGGTCAGCGCCTCCGGCCAGGCGACCCGTTCCGCGTACCGCTGGGCCTCGGCGATGGCGGCGGCGCTCGACTCCTCGTCCCCCGACAGCCAGTACAGCTGGGCCTGCCGCGATCGCATCCGTACGACATCCTCGAGGGCACCGACCTCGGTGACGACCGCGATCGCTTGTTCGTAGTACTCGCAGGCGCCGGTGAGATCGCCACGCACGGCGATTCGATCCGCCAACTCGGTCAGGGCCAACGAAATCCCCCACCGTTCGCCGAGCGCACGAAATTCGGTGAGTGCCGTCTCGAGGTACGCGTCCGCATCCTGTCCTTCCCAGCCGAGCTGGATCCGCATCTTGCCGAGCTGCAGCCGGGCCAGGCCGCGTACCCAGGGGTCTTCGTCGGTGAGCAGCGGTTCCCACGCGGCCTGGAACGCGTCCGGCGCTTGCACCATGCGTTCCAGTGCCGCGACGAGCGCCACCGCCGGGTGACGGCCCGGGGTACGCCGGCTGATCTCGTACACCTTGTGGATCCACTCCGCCGCCTGGCGCTGGTCGCTCTCCCGCCCGGAGGTCATGAACCCCGTGACAAACGCGTACACCGTGGCGCGGATGTCGTCGGCCACCTCGCCGGGCAGGGCAGTGGCGGCCATGATCAGCTCGTTGCCCTCGGCCTTGTGCCCGCCGAGCCACCAGTACCAGCCGGCGGCCGCGGCGAGCCGCATCGCCTCGACGGCCTCGCCGGCGGCCAGCGCACCACGCATCGCAGCACCGATGTTGTCGTGCTCGACCTCGAGCGCCGCAAGCCATTCCAGTTGCTCGGCGCGGCGAAGATGTGGGTCCGCGGTTTCGGCGAGTCCGGTGAAATACGCGAGATGCGCCCGGCGCGTCAGATCCGCTTCCCCCGCCTCCGTGAGACGCTGCCCGGCGTACTCCCTGATCGTGCCGAGCATCCGGTAGCGTGGCGCCCCCTCGCCCGCACTGAGCACGAGCGATTTCTCGGTCAGCGCGGTCAGCAACTCGAGCACCTGACCCGTCTCGACCGCATCGCCCGCGCAGACCCGCTCGGCTGCCTCCAGGCTCGCACCGCCGGAGCACACCGACAGCCGGCGCAGCACTGCCCGTTCGGCGTCGGTGAGCAGCTCCCAGCTCCAGTCGATCACCGCCCGCAGCGTCCGGTGCCGCGGCAGCGCGGTACGGCTGCCGCCGGTCAGCAGGCGGAACCGGTCGTCGAGCCGATTGGCGAGCTGATCGAGCGACATGGTGCGCAACCGGGCCGCGGCGAGCTCGATCGCCAGCGGCATCCCGTCCAGTGCCCGGCAGACGCGCGCCATGGCGGACAGTGTGTCGGCGTCATTCCCGAGGTCCTTGCGCACCGCGCCGGCTCGGTCCTGCAGCAGCCGGACGGCCGGAGCGGACTCGATCTCGCCGGGGTCGGCGCCCTCCGTGGGCACGCCCAACGGCACGACCGGCCACAGCGTCTCTCCGGTGATGCCGAGGGGTTCCCTGCTCGTAGCGAGGATCCGCAGCCGCTGGCACTCTCCGAGCACCCGATGGGCGAACGTCGCCGCCGACTCGATCACGTGCTCGCAGTTGTCCAGAATGAGCAGCACCTCCCGCTCGCGGATCGCGACGATGACCCGGGCCGTCGGCTCCGCGTCCGGTGCCTCGCCGAGCAGCGCATCCCGCAGGCCGAGCGCGGCGAGCGTCGCTTGCGCCACGTCACCGTCGGCGCCGATCGCCGCGAGCTCGACCAGCCAGACCCCGTCCGGCATGTCGCCGAGCACCGAGCGCGAGGTCTCCGTGGCCAGCCTGGTCTTCCCCGAGCCGCCCGGCCCGATCAAGGTGGTGAGCCGGTGCCCGGTAACGAGCTCGCGGACCGCGGCGAGATCCGCGTCCTTGCCGACGAAGCTGGTCAGCTCGGCCCGCAAGTTCGTCTTCCGGTTCTCCTCGCGCCGTCCCAACTCGCCCCGCAGCAACGCGACGTGCAATGCGGACAGGTCCGGCGACGGGTCGACACCCAGCTCGTCGGCGAGAGCTTCCCTCGTCCGCTCGTACACGAGCAGCGCCTCGGCGTCGCGACCGGTCGCGACGAGGGCACGCATCAATGCGGCCACAAGCCGTTCCCGTACCGGATGCGCGGCCACCAGGTCGGTCAGCTCCGTGACCATCTCCGCACCGTGACCGAGGCTGATCTCCGCGTCGAACCGGTCCTCCATGGCCGTCAGGCGAAGCCCTTCGAGCCGGGTGACCGCCGCGTCGAACGCCGCACTCTCCTGCAGACCGACGTCCTGCATGGCCGCGCCGCGCCACAACGCGAGGGCCTCACGCAGCCTTCGTACCCCCTGCGAATCCTCGCCGTTGCGGGCCTGGCCGATGAGACGCTCGAACCGCACTGCGTCGACGGCGTCGGGCTCCACCGTCAGCCGATAGCCGTCCGGCTGCCCCTCGACCACACCTTCCGGCAGCGCCTTCCGGAGCCGGGAAACCAAGCGTTGCAGGGCATTCGCCGCGTCGGAAGGCGGGTGTTCGCCCCAGATCCAGTCGACGAGCGTCGCCTTCGGGACTGCGCGACCTGGTTCGAGGGCGAGGGCGATCAACAGTCCGCGCAGCCGGGCGCCCGGGACGTCGGCGCAGATGCCGTCGTCCGTGCGAACCTCGAATGGCCCGAGTATCCCGATCTGCACCGGGCCGATTTTGCCAGGGCCGCCGGCCGGTCCCCGGTCGCCGTCGCGGCGCGGAACGTTGCCGGGGTACCGGCCCGGTCGCACACTGGCGCTCGAGAACCCGAGCCGGGAGGCTGACGATGTACCCAGACTGGCCGCTGTCCGACACACCCGAAGTGCCGCCCCGCACGTGGCTTCTGCGCCGGCGAACCTACGAGCCCGCCGGCGCCGCGCTGTGGAGGCGGGCCGGGTCGAGCCGAATGTCGCCCGTCGAGAAAGGACGGTCACGATGACATCGAGAAGAGCCCTCGTGCGTCGCCCGAGCGGTCAGCTGGCCCAGGGCATCGTCACACACATCGAGCGGCGTCCGATCGACACCGCATTGGCCGATCGACAATGGACGGCCTACGTCGACACGCTGCGGCGCGAGGGCTGGCAGACCCTCGAAGTACCGGCCGCCGACGACTGTCCGGACAGCGTGTTCGTCGAGGACACGATCGTGATGTTCCGCAACGTCGCGGTCGTCTCTCATCCGGGCGCCGAGCCACGGCGGCCCGAGATCCTCGACGTGGAGAAGACGGTCGAGGCGTTGGGATGCTCGATCAACCGCATCCGCGCGCCGGGGACGCTGGACGGCGGGGACGTGCTCAAGGTCAGGGACACCGTCTACGTCGGCCGGAGCGGTCGGACGAACGCCGCCGGGGTGAGCCAGTTGCGGGCCATCCTGGGGCCTCTGGGTGCGACGGTCGTGCCGGTACCCATCACCCGGGCGCTGCATCTCAAGTCGGCGGTCACGGCTTTGCCGGACGGCACCGTCGTCGGCTACCTGCCGATCGTGGACGACCCGCTCATGTTCGATCGGTTCATGCCGGTGCCCGAGGAATCCGGCGCGCAAGTCGTACTGCTGGGCGGCAACCGACTGCTCGTGGCGGCCGACTGCCCGCGAAGCCACGAGATGTTCTCCGATCTCGGCTACGAACCGGTGATCGTCGACGTCAGCGAGTTCCAGAAGCTGGAGGGAAGCGTCACCTGCCTGTCCGTCCGGTTGCGGAATCTGGCGCCGTGAAGCCATCGGCACCCGAGCTGCCCGGGAGCGCGCCGGGCCGCGGTCGGCGTCGGACTGCGGCGGCCGCGAGCAGGGTGGCGCCGGCGAGCGTGCCCCACAAAGCGGTGGGGCTGTAGCCGGCGAGGGTGGTGATGACGGCTGGAGAGACGGCCAGGCCGAAGCCGGTGGACAGCTGGAACCGGGCCAGGGCCCGGCCGAGGACGGACGGCGCGGCCGTGGCGGCCACGAGGGCGGTCGAGCTGCCGGCGTAGATGAGCTCGCCGAGCGTGCAGACAACGGATACGCCGGCGACGGCCGGCGCGGCCCACCCGTGACCGAGCTCGACCGCGGCGAGGAAGCCCACGTACGAGACGCTGAGCACGACCCCGGAAACTGCCAGGGCGGTACGCCGCGGGAAACGGGACATCCAGACGGTCACCGGAACCTGGAAGGCGACGACCAGCACCGTGTTCGTCACGAAGACGCCGACGGCCCACACCGGCGACGCGTGCAGTTGCGTGACCAGCACGAGCGGGACCGCGACCTCGGGGACGTTGAGGCAGAACACGTAGACGACGTTCGCTACGAGGAGCAGCCCCATCCGCGGCGCTTGGCCGGCGCCGGTACGCGGTGGCGAGCCGGTGTCCTGCGTGCGTTTCGGGTCGGCGCGGACACGGGTGGACCACGCCAGAGCGGCGGACAGCAGGTAGCTCAGTCCGGTACCGGCCGCTAACGCCCGCATAGCCGGAGCGCCGCCGCTCAGGCAGGCGACGGCCAGCAACGCCCCGAGGCCGAGGCCGGCGTTGCGCAGCGACCGGGCGGCGGCCAGGGCGGCGTCGCGCTCCCGACCCCCGGCGACGGTGACCACGAGGGCGGCGTGGGCCACCGGGAAGGACTGGTTGCCGATGCCGAGGAACAGGGCCGCGGACGCGAACAGCCACACGGTGCCCGGGCGGTCGGCCGGCGTGGCCAGCAGCACCACCGAGCCGACGACCCGCACCACCATCGAGGCGGCCACGGCCGTGCTGCGGGCGCCCCGGTCCAGCCAACGGCCCATCGCGGGCGTGCCGGCGAGCCCGGCCACCACGCCCACCGTCATGGCCAGCCCGGCGATCGCCGCCGACAGCCGCAGCACCTCGACGCCGTACAGCAGCAGGAACGGCCGCAGCAGACCGGTACCGAGGGCGTCGACGGCGAGCGCGACCGCGTAACGCGAACCACCGGACGCACGAAGCAACGCCTTGATGCGCGGCGGACGGGACGTCGGCGGCACCCGCCGGGCAGTCATGGTCACCGAGCCACTGTCGGGCTGCGCCGCGAGCGAGGGCCGCGGATTGACACGATCCGTCAACCGAGCAGCGGACGGGGCGTCCCAGCAGCGATGATGGGCTGGTGACGCTGCGCATCGACATCGACGGCCTGCCGACCGAGCGGGTGTCGTTCGCCGCCTCGCCGCTGGCCGAGCTGACGGCGATGCTGCACGCGTTGGCCGCGACCGAGCACCATCCGCACCTGACCGGATGGGCCACCGGCGTGCGTGCCGGGCTCGCACCGGAACTGGCCGAGCGCATGCAGGAGGCCGAGTTCCTGTGGCGGTCCTCGCGCGCAGAGTTCCTGCTGCCGGCGCAGCCGCGCGAGACGTTGAAGCAGGAGCTGGACGATGTCGACCAGATCCCCGACGAGACGTACGTGACCGCGGCGCTCGTGACCACCTGCGGCAGCAACCGGGTGCACTTCGGCGGCCGCTCCCCACTCAGCGACGCGACCGCCCGCGACCGTGCCCTGGACCAGGCGCAGGCGCGCGGCGCGCGGCAGGAGGCCTTCGCCGAACGGCTACTCGCCGACCCGCGAGCAGTACGGGCCCGGGTCCGCGACACGATCGAGCAGTGCGCGTCGGCGTTCTTCGATCAAGCCTGGCCCACAATCGCCCCGCGCATCAGCGGCGACCTGCGAGTCAAGACCGGCCTGCGCGACCGGCATGGCCTCGACGCCGCCCTCGCCGCCGTCTCCACCGCCGTCACGCTCGCCCCCGAAGGCGACCGCATCGTCGTGGACAAGCTGCAGGACAACGCCACCAGCGCCCAGGGTGTCGGCGTCACGTTCATCCCCACCGTTTACGGCACCCCGCACCTGGTAGCGGTCCACGCACCGGGCTGGCGACCCGTCGTGCAGTACCCGGTCGCCAACCCCAGCGCCCCGGAACCTGTCTCGCTGGACACGGTCGCGCGCCGGCTCGACGCTCTCGCCCACCCCGTCCGGCTCCGGCTCGTTCGCACGCTCGCCCGCAGCCCCCACACCACCGGCGAACTCGCCCAGGCCTGGGACCTGACCCCGCCCGAGGTGTCCCGCCACCTCGCCGTCCTGCGCCGTGCCGGACTGCTCACCACCGAACGGCGCGGCCGCTACGTCCACTACTCAGTGGACCTGGCCGCGTTGACCGCGTTGGGCGCGGACGTCTTGGCGACAGCGCTCAGGTGAAGGAGCCGCGTTCGGTCACGCCAGGCTCAGGAACAGCTTCTCCAACTGCTCGGGTGTCATCGGCTCCGGTTCTCCGGACTCGGCGGCCGCGAAGCACTGTCGCATGCCGGATGCGAGCAGGCGAAAGCCGGCGCGGTCCAGCGCCCGGCTGGCCGCCGCCAACTGAGTGACGACGTCAGCGCAGTCACGTTGCTCGTCGAGCATGCGGATGATGCCGCCGATCTGGCCTTCGACGCGGCGCAGTCTGCGGATCACCTCATCGGTCGCGACCGTATCGAGCTTCATGCGATCGACAATACACGTATACCCCCCTGGGTATTGGCACAGCGCCCACCCATCAGGCCGAAAGTCCTTCGAACAAAGGGCTTTTGGTAACGACACATACCCCAGGGGGTATCGTACGATGGGCGATGTGGACGACCCCGCGAACGACCGGGTCACGTCCAGGAATGACGATCCACGAAGCATCGTTTTCGTAGGTACCCACCGGGGTATACGAGGAGTTGAACCCGACAATGGCAACAATCGACCTGACCTCGGACACCTTCGACAGTGTCCTGACCCGCGACGGCATCACGCTCGTGGACTTCTGGGCGAGTTGGTGCGGACCGTGCCGGATGTTCGCGCCGGTGTTCGCCGCCGCCAGCGAGCAGCACCCGGACATCACGTTCGGCAAGGTGGACACCGAGGCCGAGCAGCAACTCGCCGCTGCCGCGCGGATCCGGTCGATCCCGACCTTGATGGCCTTCCGCGACGGCATCCTGGTGTTCTCCCAGCCCGGTGCGCTTCCCGCCGCCGCCCTCGATCAGGTGATCCAGGCCGTGCGCGACCTGGACATGGACGACGTGCGCCGCCAACTCACCGAGCAGCGCGCCGCCCGTCCTGCGTAGGGACCGCTGTCCTGACCGTCGCGTACGCGGCGTCGTTGGCCCTGGTGGTGCGAGGACCTATGGCACTGCCGCCGATGCGGGCATGCGACGAGCGTTGTCCTGGAGACAGCTACCGAGGGAGGTCCGATGGGCGCGGTTGAGCGAGCGACCGCGTAAGCCGCTCTTGCTTGCCGAGGCCGTGTAGTAGCGGTCCTTCCGGCCGGCGCGGCCTGGCGCGGAGGCTGCTGATCCAGCCCGCGGAGGTTTCGCGCCGAGCTAGGAGGCTGAGGACATGAAGCGGGTAGATGTCGAACGCTACGGCGGTCCTGAGGTCTTGACGGTCGTGGACGCGGACGATCCCCGACCGGGTCCGGGGGAGGTGCGGGTCAGGGTTCTGGCGGCCGGCGTGTCGGTTACCGACGCTCAGCTGCGCGCCGGCACGTACCTCGGCGTACCGCAGCCACCGTTCACGCCCGGCTACGAGCTCGTCGGCGTCGTCGACGAACTCGGCCCGGGCTGCTCGCGGCTGCACGTGGGCGACCGCGTCGCATCACTGACGGTGTGGGGCGCGTACGCGGAGCGCGTCTGTGTGCTGGAAACGAACGCGGTCGAGGTGCCCGACGACCTCGACCCGACCGAGGTCGTCAGCCTCGTGTTGACCTACATGACCGCCTACCAGCTACTTCACCGCACGGCGAATGTGCAGCACGGGGAGACGATGCTCGTGCACGGCGCGGCCGGCCGGGTAGGCACCGCCGTGCTCGAACTGGGTGCGGTCGCCGGGCTTCGGATGTACGGAACCTGTGCCGCCCGCGACCGCGCCGCAGTCGAACGGCTCGGCGCGGTGGCCATCGACTACCGCAACGAGGACTTCCTGGCGCGGGTGCGCGAGTTGCCCGGCAATGGCGTGGACGTAGTGCTCGACGGGATCGGCGGCGCGCTGTCGCTTCGCTCCTTCCGCGCGCTGCGCTCCGGCGGAAGGCTCGTCGTCTACGGCCACCACGCCGTGCTCGCGCGAGGCCGCAGGAACTGGCGAGGGTGGGTCGAGTGGTACGGGGCCACCGGCCTCGTCGCACTCGGGGGCCTGCTCTCGCCCGGCCGGCAGGTGCACGCCTACCGCATTCAGAAGCTGCGCGAAGGCCACCAGGTGATTCCCAGGGGAGCCCGCCATCCGCTTCCGGTGGGCGGAGGCCCCCGCCATCCGGAGTGGTACCGAGAGGACTTCCGCGTCCTGCTCGAACTGCTCGGCGCGGACAAAATTCACCCGGTCGTCGCGCAGCGCCTCGCGCTGTCCGATGCTCGGCGCGCACACGAGCTGCTGGAGAGCTCGGCGTCGAAGGGAAAGCTCGTGCTCATTCCTAGGTAGGTGACGAACGTTGAGTGGGTCGACGACCGCATCGGCCGCAGTCGCGGAATCGCCCGGGCTGACCGGCCGCACGCCTCCGTGCGCGTTGGTGATCTTCGGCGCTTCGGGCGACCTGACGGCGCGAAAGCTGCTCCCGGCGATCGGTCGCCTGGCGGCCGACGGAGCACTGGCGCCGGAGGTCACCCTGATCGGGGTGGCGCGCACCGCGATGACCGACGACGAGTTCCGCGCACGCTGTCGCCGGGCCATTCAGGCGTCCGGTGCCGAGGTGGACCAGTTGATCGCCGGTGCCCGCTACGTGGCGGGCGGCTACGACGATCCGGCGACGTACGCGGAGCTGGACCAGATCGTCGCGGACCTGGACCGGCACCGCGGCACCGGCGGCAACCGCGTGTACTACCTGGCTACGCCACCACGGCTGTTCGGGGCGGTTTCGGTGTGTCTCGGCGCGGCCGGGCTGGAGAAGTCGCCGACCGGCGGGTTCGTCCGCCTGGTCCTCGAGAAGCCGTTCGGCTGGGACGAGCAGAGCGCACACGGGCTGTACGCCGAGGTCTCGTCGGTGTTCGCCGAGGAGCAGGTGTTCCGGATCGACCACTACCTGGCCAAGGAGACGGTGCAGAACCTGCTTGCGGTCCGGTTCGCGAACGCGATCTTCGAACCGATCTGGAATCGCACCTGGGTGGACAACGTGCAGATCACCGTCGCCGAGTCCATCGGGGTCGAGGGTCGCGGCGGCTTCTACGAGACGGCCGGCGCGATGCGCGACATCGTGCAGAACCACGTGCTGCAGGTGCTTTCGCTGTTCCTCATGGAACCCCCCACGTCGTTCTACCCGGAAGCCATCCGTGACGAGAAGCTGAAGCTGCTGCGCGCGATCAGGCCGTTTGCCGGTGAGGCCGACATCGCCGGCCGGGCGGTACGCGGACAGTACGCGCGCGGCGGCACTCGCGAACAGCTCATGCCGGGGTACCGCGAGGAGCCCGGCGTGGACCCGGTCTCGTCGGTCGAAACGTTCGCTGCGTTGCGCCTGGACATCGACAACTGGCGCTGGGCGGGCGTCCCCGTCTATGTGCGCACGGGCAAACGGCTGCCGCAGCGCATCACCGAGGTGGCGATCGAGTTTCAGCGTCCGCCGCATCTGCCGCTGTTCCCCGGCGCGGGTCCCGAACCCGACGCGTTGCTCCTGCGCGTCGCGCCGAGCGAGGGGCTCAGCATCCGATTCGGCGCCAAGGTGCCCGGCCGGTCCTTCGACGTCCGCAAAGCTTCGATGGACTTCGCCTACGCCGAAGGCGGGACGCGCGGCTCGGCCGATGCCTACGAGCGGGTGATCTTCGACGTGCTGCTCGGTGATCCGACGCTGTTCATCCGCGCCGACGAAGTCGGCCGGTCCTGGCGCATCGTGGACCCGATCATCGACTACTGGGCCGCCTCCCCGGAGCCGATCCCGCTGTACCAGGCGGGGACATGGGGCCCGCGCGAAGCGAACAACCTCACAGCCGCCGACGGGCGGCGCTGGAGGCACTCAGGAGGTTGACGCATCGGGCGCCCCGCGGATGCGGCAACGCACGCCGGCGGCCCTATTCGTAGTGCAGCGCCTGTAGCGGATCCAGACGCGCCGCGCGCCGGGCCGGGAACACGGCGGCGAAGATCCCGACGACGACGGCCACCACCGCGAAGATCACCAGCTGCGGTACCGGCAGCACGAACTCGATGAAATCGATGCGCGCGCTCAGCAACCCGGCGAGGATCAGCCCCAGCACGATGCCCAGGACGGCGCCGATGAGCGCGGTGATCACGCTCTCGTGCCGGATCATTCGGCGGGTCTGGCGGCGGGTCATGCCGATGGCGCGCAGCATGCCCAGCTCGCGGGTGCGCTCGAACACGGTGAGCACGAGCGTGTTGACGATGCCGAAGATGCTGACCACGACCGACAGTGCGAGCAGCACGTACAGGATGTTCAGGATGTTGTTGAACGCGCTCGTCTGGTTGCTCTTGAACTGGCTGCGCGTCACCGCCTTCGCGTTCGGGAAGTCCGTGAGCGATGCCTTGAGCGCCGCGGTGTTGGCGTCGGTCACGCCGCCGTTCATGCGCACGAACGTGAACAGGTTCTGCGGTTGCTGGTAGTTCTGGTCGAACGTCGCGGCGGAGATGGTGACGCTGCCGAACGGGGATCCGCCGCTCGGCGGATTGGTGATCCCGATGATTCGCTGACGCAGCACGTGGCCGGTCGGGGTGAGGATGTTGATCGGCGAGTCGAGCTGCAGGTTGTGGTCCTTGGCGTAGGTCTTGCTGACGAACGCGCCGTCCGCGCCGAGCTGGGCGAACACCGCCTGCGAACCCTCTTGCCAGTCGACGCTCAGCACCTCGCCGGCCTGCGGGTCGACGGCGGTGAGTTGCACCGTCTTGCCGTTCACCCGCGCGTCGCCGGTGCGCACGCTCGCGATCGATTCGACACCCGGCGTCTTCGCCACGGCGGCAGCGACGCTGATCGGGGTCGGGTCGAAGTTGTTCTGCGCGGTTACCGCGTAATCGGCGGTGAAGATCCGGTCGACCGCGTCCTCGAACGGCTTGATGATGCCCGCGGCCATTGTGGCGACGAGCGTGACCAGCGCGAGCCTGATCATCAGTGCGGCCGCGGTTGCCGCGGTGCGCTGCGGGTCCCGCTGGCTGTTCTCGCTGCC
>Ga0081455_10006691_pt1 | contig 12317 bp, 9 predicted proteins | sample TabmetS3T2R1_FD_70207 | JGI IMG/M metagenome (GOLD analysis project Ga0081455, IMG submission 70207) | Tabebuia heterophylla rhizosphere microbial communities from the University of Puerto Rico - S3T2R1 | ecosystem: Host-associated > Plants > Roots > Rhizosphere ... | reverse complement strand
TCGCGCGCCATCACGTCGGCGAGCGCGTAGAGATAGGCCTCGTCGGTGGGATAGTGCTGGTTCTTGAGGTAGCGCGCGATCTGCCCCGGCGAGGGCGAGGTCATGAACGCTTCCTTGGCGCCGGCCGCGGCGGTGGCGGAGCGCGCCCGCGCGATGTCGGCCTCGACCGCGGCGAAGTCCTTCCATGCCACCGGCCCCGAGCAGGCCGGCCGATGCTGGAACGGAGAGGCGAAGTAGGCGAGCATCGCCGAGAGCTCGGGGAAGTCGGGCTCGCCGGTGCCGAGCGGCGGCGAGCTCGGACCATCGAAGCCGGCGAGGCGGTCCTTCACGTGCGTGGTGTAGTCGGTGCGGCCCTGCTCGCCGTCGTTGATCACGTCGAGCCCGCAGGCGACCTGCTTGCGCGCCACCTCGGCGACGGCATCGCGCACCGCCGCGTCGAGCTCGGCCGCCTTGGCGCCGGGGCTGTTCTGCTCCGCGAGCAGCAGCTCGACCACCCGCGGCGGCCGCGGCAGGCTTCCGGTATGGGTGGTGAGAATGCGATCCGTGCTGCGCTGCATGGCGTCGTCAGGCCGCCTTGGCTTCTCTGCGCGCGAGGAAGTCGACGAAGATCTTCGCCATCTCCGGCTCCTTGGGCGCCCAGTCCTCGGCCGGGACGAGGTCGATGTCGATGTCGCCGGGGAACAGATCGTAGAGCTCGCTCCCCGCGATCATGCGATGCGCCGCCGCGGCGATGGCATGGCTGTGGGTCTTGTCGTTGCCGGGAATGATGCAGGTCGGCACCTTGATGGAGTTGAGGTCGCGCTCGCTTGCGCCGATGATCGGCAGCTCGGCGCCTTTCGCGAACTGCTCGCGCCAGCGCTGCATGGCGGCGATGAAGATTTTCGGCTCCATCGCCATCAGCACGGCGCGGTTTTGCGGCCGCGCCGCGATGCGCTCCTGGAAATGATCGAGCGCGCACACCGCCGCCATGCCGCCCTCCTGCGCGGCGCGGATATATTTGTCGTAGTAGTTCTCGGTCAGCCGCGCCGCGGCGAACGCCCCGCCGGTGACCCGCCACAGCAGCAGCGCGCGCACGGCCTGCGGATATTTCAATGCGAACAGCAGGGAGAGCCGGCAGCCCGACGAGCTGCCGCCGACCACCACGGGCAGGGCCTCGAGCTGGGAGAGCAGGTCGTAGAGATCGTCCGCCCAGGTCTCGTATTCCGAAGCCTCGCCGCCGATGACGATGTCGGACAGGCCGCAGTTGCGCCGGTCGTGCACGAGCACGCGGTAGCCGGCATCGGCGATGCGCCGCGCCAACGGCTTCACATTGTCGAGCGCGCGCCGGCCGCCGGGGGAGAGCGCCACCCACGGGCCTCCGCTGCCGAGCACTTCGTAATTGATGTTCACGCCGCGCACCTGGGCGATGGGCATCGCGTTCCTCCGTCGTTCTTGTCGGCGTGGCAGTCTATACCGGCGGCCTTCGCCGCGTCTCCACCGATGTGTCGCAGAGCGCTCGCTTGACCGCGCACCGGAATTCGCGCCACCTTCGACGGTAGCGAGGAGGCTCGGCGCATGGCCGGACCTCTCAACGAGAAACGGGCAATGGGAGGACACGGATGAGCCAGGCTCGACACAAATTCTTCAACGGCTGCGCCTGCTGCGCTTCGACCGCGATCATGGGCCGGCGCGAATTCGTGGCCGGCGGCCTCGCGGCGCTGGGGGTGGGCGCCTTCGCCGCCACCGGCATCGGCTCGAAGGCGGCGGCGCAAGGGGCGCAAGCGAAGCCCCACCGCATCGACGTGCATCACCACATCTCGCCGCCGCCCTGGCTCGACGCGGTGAAGAAGGCCAAGCTCGACAACCCGCCGCTGGCCAACTGGTCGGCGCAGAAGTCGCTCGACGACATGGACAAGGCCGGCATCGCCACCGCCATGGCCTCGCCGACCACGCCGCAGGTCAACTTCCTCGCCAACGACAAGGACACCGCCGCCCGCATCGCGCGCGAGTCGAACGAGTACACCAAGAAGCTGATGTCGGATCATCCCGGCCGCTTCGGCCTGTTCGCCATGCTGCCGCTGCCGCACATCGACGAGAGCCTCAAGGAGATCGCCTATTCCTTCGACACGCTGAAAGCCGACGGCGTCGGCATGATGACGAGCTACGGCGACAAGTGGCTCGGCTACCCGCAGTTCGCGCCGATCTGGGAGGAGCTCAACCGCCGCAAGGCCACGGTCTACACCCATCCGACCGGCGCCAATTGCTGCGTCAACCTGGTGCAGGGTATCGGAGAATCGACGGTGGAATTCGGCGCCGATACCACGCGCACCATCGCCAGCCTGCTGTTCAGCGGCACCTCGCAGCGCTTCAAGGACATCAACTGGATCTTCTCCCACGGCGGCGGCGCGTTGACGTCGTTCGCCGAGCGCTTCCAGATCCAGATGGTGAGCACGCCGCCCTACAAGGACAAGTTCACGCGCGCGATCGTCGACGGCGAGCTCAACCGCTTCTACTACGACACCGCCCAGATCTCGAACGCGGTGACCATCGGCGCGCTCGCCAAGCTCGTCCCGATCTCGCAGATCGTCTACGGCACCGACTATCCCTATCGCACCGGGCTCGATCACACCAAGGGGCTCGCGGGCGCGTTCAGCGGCGCCGACCTCATGGCGATCGAGCGCGAGAACGCGCTGCGCATCCTCCCGCGGCTCAAGGCGGCGTAGGCGGCGGGGCGATCGGGCTCGTCCGATGCGCTACGAGCTCTACTACTGGCCGACAATCCAGGGCCGCGGCGAGTTCGTGCGGCTCGCCCTGGAGGACGCCGGCGCCGACTATGTCGACGTGGCGCGCCGCGGCAAGGGCGGCGTGCCGGCGATGATGAAGCTCATCGACGGACAGCGCATCAAACGGCCACCGTTCGCGCCGCCGTTTCTCAAGGCCGGCAAGCTCGTGATCGGCCAGACCGCCAACATCCTGCTCTATCTCGGTTCGCGGCTGGGTCTCGCGCCGCGCGACGAGGCGGGACGGCTGTGGGTGCATCAGCTGCAGCTCACCATCACCGATCTCGTGGTGCTGATCCACGACACCCATCACCCCGTCACCGGCTATCTCTACTACGAGGAGCAGCGCCCGGCCGCCAAGCTCGCCACGAAGTATTTCTGGCGCTACCGGCTGCCGAAATTCATGCGCTATTTCGAGCGCGTGCTCGAAAAGAGCGGCGGTCCATATGTCCTCGGCCGCAGGCTGACCTATGTGGACCTCTCGCTGTTCCAGATCGTCGAGGGGCTGCGCTACGCCTTTCCAAAGCGGATGAAACGATTCGAGCGCAAGATGCCGCGCATCATGGCGCTGCACGAGCGCGTGCGAAAACGCCCGCGCATCGCCGCCTATCTCGCCTCCGAGCGCCGCATCCCGTTCAGCCAGTGGGGCATCTACCGCTACTTCAAGGAGCTCGACGGCTAGCGACGTCTTGCGTGCGGCCCGACCAACGGCCCAAGATGCGCAGGCGCAGGGGGCCGCTGATGAACGCCAATTCCACGGAAGCTCGACAAGCGCGGGCCGAAGCCCGCGCCGACCTGGTGCGGCGCATGTTCGCGGTGGCGATCAGCGTCGGATTTGCCGCCACGCTGGCGAAGATGAGCTGGGTGCAGAACGGCGCGCTGCCGGGGCCGGCCGAGCTCAATCAGACCCTCATTCTCGGCACCGCGCTGCTGGCGGCGGTGCTGGGCTGGGAGAGCCACCTGGCGGCGCTGGCGGAGAAGCCGTTGTTCGGGTTCTGGCGCTTTCTCGTCAACCTGGTGCTGGTGTTCATCTACATGTTCCTGCTGATGGCATCGGCCCATCCCGAATGCGTGCTGTGGACGCTCGCGGTGATCTTTCTCCTCTATGTCGTCTGCGATGTGCTGAGCATGCGGGAGCAGATCGCGAGCTACGATCCCGCGCTCGCGGGCGTGCCGCGTGCGGGCGCGGCGCAGATCGGGCATGTCTACGCCGGCGGTTTCGCGGGCCGGCCGCAAGTCTCGCCCGGGCCTGCGATCACGCTCGCCTGGACCGGCTATTTCGTGCTGCTGGCGGTGATCGCGAACGGGCGCGCTTATGCCCACATCCGCACGACCTGCGTATTCGCGCTCATCGGGCTCGTCGGCTTCTGGATCGATGCAGCGCCCCAGGAGGAGCATCGCGCCGGCGCACGTTCCATGGCGCTGCGGATCCTGCTCATCCTGATCGCATTGATCGCGGCGGCGGTCTATTTCAGGCTCATCGCCAACGTGTGAACCGCGGCTTTCGACCCGCGACCCAAAGCACGCGCCGTCGGTTGTGATTCGTCACGGTCGTCAGGAGCGGCCGCTCGCTGTGCGCGAGACATCGTGCGCACCTCGTTCACCAAGGAACCCACGCACCTCGCTGACGAAGGCGGTCCAGGCCGGATCGCGAGGCAAGAGGATGTGGTTGCGGCTCTCGAGTGCGACGAACTTCGCTCCGGGAATGCGGCTTGCGATGAGGCGGCCTTGCTCGAATGGCACGGCGACCTCATCGCGGCAATGCAGCACGAGCGTAGGCGCGGCGATGCCCGGCAGAAGGTCGAGGACATTCACTTCTCCAAGCGACAGCAGCAGCCGGGCTGCATTCTCGGCCGAGGACGAGAGCCGCTGCAGGTCGTTGAACCAGCCCATCTCTTCGAGCGTGGCGTCAGGTAGGATCAGCGATGTCAGGATTTGCCGAACGGCGGGGTTGTCCTGCGCCCAACACTGCTGCATCAGGGTGATCATCGCCTCGCCCCGCTCGATTTCGGCGGCGTTGGATCGCTTCCGCCAGCCCTGCGCGTAGGTGCCGTAGAGGACGAGGTGAGATACCCGCTCCGGGTGACGTGCCGCGTAGGCAATCGACGTCGGGCCGCCTTTCGAGCTCCCAATGAGTGCAAACCGATCGAGGCCGAGCGCGTCGACGACCGCCTCGAGGTCGCGCACGAACGCATCGACAGAGAACTCGACGTTATCCCAATCGGAAAGACCATTGCCGCGCTCGTCGTAGTGAACAAAGGAATAGTCCTTCGCAAACTCTTCGGTCCAGTGACGCCAGACCGGGCTTTCCCAGCTGAAGGCGAGATGGCTCAGCCAGTGCGCCGTCCACACCACCGGCAGGCCGTCGCCGACGCTGGCGTACGCGATCCGGACATCATCCGAGGTCCTGCAGAACTGCACCTCATGCAAAGCCGGGCGAGCGCGCCCTTCGTTCGTAGGGGGCAGGGGGGCGGCACTGTCATCCACGCGCGTCGGCGTGTCGACTTGCACGGGCAATTGCGCCGCCTGCCGCAGTGCGCCGGTACACACGACGTTGAACTCTCCGAGCCGCCGCTGCGCCGTGTGAAATCGTTCCTCGGCTTCGCGCCAGCGGCCGGTCGTGCGCAGCAATCGAATCAACGTAGCTTGCACGGCCTCATCGGCGGGCTCGAGCAGGCTGAGCGCCCGCGCGTGGGGTAGGGCTTGATCGGGCAAGTCCTCGAGACGGCTTACGAGCGCCGTCAGAAGCAGCGCGCGAAGCCTTCGCGTCTCCTCCCGTTCCCCGATGCACCAGCTGTGAAAGTCCTGGCAGTCCGGCAGATCGAGACCTTCGAGGAAGTCACCTTCCAGCGCCTCCGCAGCCTGGCGCAGGGCATCGGTCGAGATGTCGTCAACGCCGCGGCGTAAGGCGCTGCGCAGGGACAAGAGGTCAACGGTGACATGGCTGAGGTCCATTCCGACTTCTTCGCGGTCGGCAACGATCCTGCGACAGTCAGGCTGGTCGACGAGCGGCCGCAGGCGACTCAAACTCCACCGCAATGCGGCGCGGGGATCATCCGGGACGGACCAGAACATGGCGCAGATCCGCTCGCGGCGGTGCGGGCGCGCGGTAACCGCCAGATAGGCGAGCAAGGCCCGCGTCTTTTTTGATCGCGGCAGCTCTATTCTGGCGCGGTCGCGCAGCACGGCAAGATTACCCAAGACGGAGATGTGCAGCAGCTTCCCTGTCGTGACCCGAGTGCCATTGGGTGACCTTGCGCACAGGAAATCCATCAAACTGCTTCCGAGTTGCCAGAGGGCCGGTTGTGAATGCGTAGCCGCTGGGTCGATGGCGCGCTTGGAGCTAATGCTGAAACGATCTGGAGATTTGTTGAAGATTTTCTCACCACGGCGGCTGAGCATAGTGACCGCCTATAACGAGCAATCTCGTGGTGGGCGTGCGTCCAGACCATCAGCCAAGACGTTGACCAGAAATTCCGACCATCATTTGCGTGATGGGTGGCCAACCAGCAATTCCCCCGCAAGCATCCGAAGTTTCTACTCCGCCAACAACGGTTCTTCCCACGATCGACCTGAGAGAGGAGCGCGGAACGACTTTCGTTGCGGGCATGATCTTTCTCATCGCGTCGGTCGTCCAAGCGCGCCCCCATAGCTGCGCCTCCGTGTGCCTATCCACTCGGATCTACGCCGGATCCGAAGTATGGGCGCGAGCCGTGTTCATGCCGACCTGCCGATCGGTGTCCGTATCGAGGCTTGAATGGCCCGTGAGGCAGGCGTCGCGGGTCGAAGCTTGCGATTTGACCCTGAACGCTTTCGCGAAGCCGCGGGGAGGTGCGCGGCAGGTCTTTCCCTTATCATGATTCCGGTGCCGTTGGCCGGTAGCGCACGGCCGGCGAGCAAATTCCAACGCAGGCATCCGACTTTCCTACGCCGGCAACAACGGATTTTTCCACGCCGATCCGAACCATCGCGATGCTCGAGCAATTCCGCTTGGAGGGGCGAAGCGGATCGGGCGTGAGTGGTGGCGTGATGCTCGTCGGGTGTCGTGAAGCCGTTCCAAAAAACTTCCAAAATATTCCCGAATTGGGCACAATCTTCGCGGATTGGGATCACCTCGGAGGATGCCGACGATCCGCACTTTCGGCCCGTTCCGCCTCGACACGGAGGCCGAGATCCTGTTCCGAGGCGCCGAGCCCGTCGACCTCGGGCGCCGGGCAGTCGCCTTGCTGTGTGCGCTCACCGAGCGGCCCGGCGCCGTGGTCTCCAAGAATGCGTTGATCGAGGCAGCCTGGTCGGATGTTGCAGTCGAGGAGAGCAACCTGACGGTTCAGATCTCCGCACTGCGCCGCGCGCTCGGCGGAGAGGGCTGGATCGAGACGCTGCCCCGTCGCGGCTACCGCTTCGTGGGTCCGGCGGTCACGCCGGAGGAGAACGTCGGTACCGCCGGGCGAAAAACAGAGGGTGCCGCGGGCATCGCGGCTGCGAGACCGGGTCTCGACATCGCCTTGCCCGACAGACCCTCGGTCGCCGTCCTGCAGACGGCGGCCGAACGCCGACAGCTGACGGTGATGTCCTGCGAGCTGGTCGGGGCTGCGGCGCAGCCCAGCGGCATGGACCTCGAGGAATTCTGGTCGGTGATAGGCATCTACCAAGGTACTGTCGTCGACGCTGTCGGCCGTGTCGGGGGAGTCGTCAGCAAGCATCTCGGCAATACCGTGCTGGTCCATTTCGGCTATCCGGCGGCGCACGAGGACGATGCCGAGCGGGCGGTGCACGCCGGGCTCGAACTGTGCTCGGCCGTGGGCGCTCTCAAGACGAGTTGCGGCTTCCCCTTCAAGTGCCGGATTGGCATTGCGACAGGCCTCGTCGTCGTGGGCGACGCCTCCAGGGAACGCGGCATCATCGGCGATGCACCGAATCTAGCCATGCGGCTGCAGGCATTGGCCGAGCCCGACACGGTTGCGATCGACCGGACCACCAGGCGGCTGGTCGGCAATCTATTCGATTGCCGAGCTCTCGGTGCGATTGAGATCACCGAGGCAGGCGAACCAGTGGAAGCATGGCAGGTGACGGGCGCTGGCACGTTCCATAGTCGTTCCGAGGCGCTCCATTCGGCCGATTTGACGCCGCTGGTCGGCCGTGAAGGAGAACTGCAGACGCTTGAGCGCCGCTGGCGACAAGCCGCGGATGGCGAGGGCCGCCTCGTGCTGATCACCGGCGAGCCGGGTATCGGCAAATCGCGGCTGATCGCGGCGCTGCACCAATGCTTGCCGGGAGAGGCGCAGACGACCATCCGCTGTTTCTGCTCACCGCACCATCAGGACAGCGTGCTCTACCCCGTGATCAGGCATCTCGAATACACCGCCGGCTTTGCGCGCGATGATGCGACCGAGGCCAAGCTCGACAAGCTGGCGACGCTGCTCGGCGGGGCTGGGCCGGCCGAGGGCGATATCTCACTCATCGTGGAGCTCATGTCACTTCCCGGTGGCGAGCGCTACCCGCCGCTCGATTTTGATCCGCAGCGAAAAAGAGAACGAACCTTGGCGGCGCTGTTGCGCCACCTCGAAGGCATCGCGCGGCGACAAATGTTGCTGATCATCTTCGAAGATCTTCACTGGATTGACCCTACTTCTCGTGCGCTGCTCGATCTGCTCGCAGAACGAATCGATCGGCTCCCGCTGTTGCTGGTCGCGACGTGCCGCCCCGATTTCCAGCCGCCTTGGCTCGACCTGCCGGCCACGACACTCATCGCTCTCGATCGCCTCAGTCGCAGCGAGGCCGCGGTGCTGGTGCGGCAGGTCGCCGGAAACGCCGAGTCCTTGTCGCAGGAGCTGGTGAACGAGATCGTCGAGCGGACCAATGGGGTGCCGCTGTTTGTCGAGGAACTCACGAAGGCGGTTCTCGAAGCCCGCGCGGATCGAGGCCCGCGAACGATCGCGGGGGCGCTGCCGTTATCGCCCGAGATCCCGGCGACGTTACATGCTTCGTTGATGGCTCGGCTTGATCGGCTCGGCCCGGCCGCGAAACAAGTCGCCCAGATCGGTGCGGCAGTCGGCAAGGAGTTCCCTTACGAGCTCGTGAAGACTGCCGGACAACTCCCCGAGCCGCTGATCCAAGGCCAGCTGCAGCGGCTCGTTGGGGCAGGCCTCCTCTTTCAGCGCGGCCCGCCAGCGCACCCGAGCTATCTGTTCAAGCACGCTCTAGTCCGGGATATCGCCTATGCCACGCTGCTGCGGCAGGCGCGCGAGGAATTACATGCGAGGATCGCCGGCGCGCTCGAACAGCATTTCCCCGAACGCGCGGATGGGCAACCCGAGCTGGTGGCATATCATTTTGCCAAGGCAGGCATTCCCGACAAGGCGGCCGATTACTTCCTGCGCGCAGGCCAACTTTCACTTCAGCGCTCGGCGCTCGTGGAAGCGACTCACCATCTCGAGCGAGGACTGCAGGTTCTCGACGAGGTCCTGGCCGGGCGGCCTTCCGCTAGTCGCACCCTCATCGAGCAGGCCATCGATCTTCGGCTCGCCCTGCAGGGCGCCCTGTATCCCCAGGGAGAAATCGAACGGACGCTCGACCATCTGCGGGCGGCCCAGTCCCTCACCGAATCGCTGGGGGATGAGCGGCGGCTGGGGCGCGTCTTGGCCCATATGACTCTTTGCTTCTTCTGGATGGGTGACCGCGACCGAGCGGTCGCTTCCGGCGAGCGGGCCCTCGCCATCGCCTCGGGTCTTGACGATTTTCCCCTCCGGGTACTCGCCAATCATCGCCTGGGCCAGGCGTACTTTTTCACCGGCGATTTTCGCCGCGCCGCCGAGCTCTTCAGACGGAACATCGAACAGCTCGAAGGCAAGCTGGCGTACGAGCGCCTTGGACTGCCAGTCCTGCCATCGATTGGTTCTCGCGCGTATCTCGGTTGGTGTCTGGCCATGTTGGGGGACTTCGCTTCGGCGACAGCCATCATCGAGGAAGGCGTGCGGATCGCGGAATCGGCCCAACACCCGTACAGCACCATGGGCATGTACCGGTGCGCCGCCATGCCGGCGTTTTTCCAGGGGAGGTTCGAGGAGGCCATCACCTGGCTGGAGCGTTCCCAAGACCTCCATCATCGCGGGAACGTCCCGGTCCTCGGCCCGTTCTTCGCAAGTTTTCTTGGTGAAGCCTATGCCCGCTGCGGGCGCCTCGAGCAGGGCCTACCACTGGTCGAGCAGGCGGCGGAACAGCTCGGCTCCATGCGAATGATGGCCGTTTACTCTCCAACCCTCGTGTCGCTGAGCACGGTCTATGGGTTGGCGGGTCGAACCGCCGATGCGCTGCAATCGGCTGAGCGGGCTCTGCTCTTGAGCCGCACCCACAAGCAACGTGGCGTCGAAGCCGACACACTGCGGATCCTGGGCGACATCCACGCGCGCCAAGTCCCTTCCAACGTGGAAGCGGCCGAGCGTTGCTATCGAGAGGCCCTGTCGCTGGCCGCGGAACTCGGGATGCGCCCCCTCCTTGCGCACTGCCATTTCGGCCTCGGCGATCTCTACCATGGCGCGGGCAAGCGGAAGGAAGCGCAAGACCATCTGATGGCCGCTACGACGATGTACCGCGAGATGAACATGCAATTCGGATGACGTTCCGGCGCTAGAAAGGGCCATTGGCGGAATCCGAAGAATGGCCGGTCGGCAAATTCCAACGCAAGCACCCCGACTTTTCTCCGCCGACAACAACGCTTTTTCCCACGATCGACTGCAAGGAGAGTGCTGACGATCAATGGGAGACTGACATGATCATTCGGCGCCTGGCCATGCTGACGTGCTGCCTGGGATTGGCCGCCGCCCTGCACGGACTTCATGCCCAGGGACTTCATGCGCAGGTCAAGCCGGAGGCCATGGCAATAACGCCCTCAGAGATGAAGTGGGGAGCGCAGGGCGCCTTGGCGAGGGCGGGCATGGAGCAAGTGAACCTGGTGGGGAATCCATCCAAGCCCGGCCCCTATACGCTGCGCTTGAAGTTTCCCGCGGGATACCGGCTCGCCCCCCACGCACACCCTGACCATCGCGAGGTGACGATCCTGTCCGGCACTTGGTACACGGGCTACGGCGAAAAGTTCGACGAGGCGGCGCTGAAAGCCTTACCGGCGGGAAGCTTCTACACTGAACCCGCAAACGTCGCGCATTTCGTCGAAGTGCGGGAGCCGGTGACCATCCAGGTGAGCGGCACCGGACCGAGCGGGCGCGTATTCGTCAATCCTGCAGATGACACCAAGTAGGTGACGCGGTTGCAAGACATTACGTTGGCGCTGTTTGCGGCGTGCAACTTCATTCGGATCTTCGCCTATATCCCGCAGATCCACAAAGCCGCGACAGACATGAACGGCGCATCGGCGATCTCATGCACGACTTGGGCCTTGTTCCTGGTGGCTCACCTGTCGACCGTCGCCTACGCGCTCGTCAACCGCTCCGATTGGTGGTTGGCGATCTGCTTTACGATCAACGCATTATGCTGTTTCGCGATCCTGGCGATTGCGTACTGGAAAGGCCGGTGTCACGCTCGCACGCTCGCATTGCGTAGGCGGGAATCAGACGAGTGGCGGTCTATGCGGCGTATGTGCGAGTTTCCGCCCTTTAGCGAAGTGACGCGCCCTGTCGGGCTGTCGAAAAGCGCGTCGCCTGAGGCCGATGCTGAATTACGACTCTGATTCCTCCGTCGGCGATGCCGGCAGGCAGAGACCGTCTGGGACGATGCAGCGATCCACTCGACAGCGCGAGTGACGCACCGTCCTTGAAGGCGCGACGGCGCGGCGGGTCGCGTGTCCGCCACCCTCACCCCACCGCGTTGAGCACCTTGCCGCCGGCGCTGACCGCTTTGGCCGCAACGAGCGTGAAGGCGATCACGCAAGGCGCCGTACCCTTGTTCACCCAGTTGTGGATGGTGCCGCGCTGCACCAACACGTCGCCGGCCTTGAGATGCACGCTCTTGCCGTCGTCGAGTTCCATGTCGATCTCGCCCGCCATCACCACCGCGTAGTCGATCGAGTCGGTGCGGTGGTTGCGCGGCGCCACGCCGGGGCCAAAGCTCACCACGCGGAACACCGTGCCGTTGGCGAGCGTGGTGCCGACCTTGCGGCCCGACGTATCGGCGTCGCCCTCGTTATCGACCGGAAAGCCTTCGCTCGTCCAGATCACGGCGGCATTCGCGCCCGGCCGGGTCTGCGCCACGTTCTTGGCAATCTCGTCGATCGCCACGATCGCGTGGCCGTTCCTGTCGTGCCCGGTGACGACGCGGCGGACGGTGAGGCTCATCGTTGCTCTCCCTGGATGTTGGGTGGGGAGGATCATTCGCCGGGCGTGATATAATTGCAATGCGTGGGGCGGGCCGCCGGCGCGGCCGCACATCTGCCCCGATTGCGCCGCGCGCCATCCCGACTACATTTGTCTCAGCGTCACAGCAGGATCGCCATGAACGCCCCGGCCCAGGTCACCCCGCCCTACAAGCATACGCCGCTGTTCCCGCTCGGCGAGGACAAGGCGCCCTACCGCAAGCTCACGAGCGAGGGCGTGCGGCTCGAGCGCA
>Ga0081455_10006690_pt1 | contig 12317 bp, 9 predicted proteins | sample TabmetS3T2R1_FD_70207 | JGI IMG/M metagenome (GOLD analysis project Ga0081455, IMG submission 70207) | Tabebuia heterophylla rhizosphere microbial communities from the University of Puerto Rico - S3T2R1 | ecosystem: Host-associated > Plants > Roots > Rhizosphere ... | reverse complement strand
ACAAGATGGCAGGAGTCACACCAAAAGACATTGATTTCGCAGAAGTTCATGATTGTTTTACCATTGCAGAAATAATTGACATTGAAGATTTAGGATTTTTTAAAAAGGGCATGGGAGGAATTGCTGCAAGGGAAGGTATTACTCATAGAGATGGGGAGATTCCAATTAATCCATCAGGAGGACTAAAATCCAAGGGTCATCCTATTGGCGCGACAGGAGTAGGGCAAGTTGTCGAAGTTTTTGAACAATTCACCGGTTCAGCTGGCGACAGATCCGTAAAAAACGCTGAAACAGCCCTAACGCACAACTTTGGAGCCACTGGCGCTAGTGCAGCAGTCCATATCTTTCAAAAAGTCTAGTTTTGGTATAACAAATTGGAAAAAAATCTTAGTACTCACGATAGATTTATTCAAACAGCTAACAGCGGAAAAATTCTAGCCAGCAAGTGTAAAAACTGTGGAAAAATTATGCTTGAGACAATGTACTATTGTAGTGAATGCTCTAAAAGTGATTTTGAATTCATTGAATTTCCTGGTATCGGAACAGTAGTAACGCATACTATTCAATCAGTAGCTCCAGAAGGGTTTGACGATATCAACTCATATGCATGGGTAGTTTTCAAATTGAAAGATGCTCCTATTTCAGCTTCGGGATTTCTACCAGGAATCAAAACTCCGGCTGAATTACCCATAGGCTCAACTGTCAAGGTAAAAGGTTATGATGCAAAGCACGGACTAACTTTAGAACAACAAGGTGCCTAAAAGTCATTATTCTAAAGCAAAGAAGTTGCAGTTGCATACGACTAATTTTTCTTATTTCGTTGATTATTTCATATGGGGCAAATTTCATCATATACTAGAAATTTTTTAGATTAGCTTTATGTTACAGTTTTGTTGGTATACATTGACAATTATTCTTACATTCATCCTGATCCATATTTTTTCTGATGCAGCATCATACGCAGTTTCAAAACGATCTATCTAATGCTGCCCAAGTTATAAGTAATCAGATTACAAAGCTGAATAAGCTCTCAAAGAAATTCAGTATGATGGATACAGATTTTAGAAAACAAATCGTACAAAACATTAAAGTGGGTAACAATGTCCGTGCCAAGGCACTAGCTAATGAACTTGTAAATATACATAGAATTCAGCAAACAACAAAAAACATGGTCATGTCACTTGAAGTTGTAGCTCTACGTTCGACTATAATAGGTGAATTCGCAGGCATAATGGACACTATAAATCCAACAATAGATTTGATAAAGGACATTGAAAAAGATATTTCAATGGTAATACCCACGGCGCATGAAGTATTGAACGATGTTACAAACGCCTCATCCGAAATACTAAATTATAACGTTAATCCTGACTTAAAAATAACAATGCCTATGGATGAAGATGCCCTAAAGATTTTAAGTGAAGTTGAACTTAGTGTTGAAGAAGAGACAAGACAAAAGTTACCCGACATACCAGCTACGATCAATGTAACGAAAAATAGGAATGAATACGAATCCCTGTTAGAGGAAAACGAAGTTATGATCTAAATTTGATTTTCTAACGCATAGTAGGTAAATAGTTTTGTACTGTTAGTCAATAACTATTTACGACCCAATTTTAAATTATCTCAGGATAATATCGGGTGAGATGGAGATAGAGGCGAGCCATGATCTTTTAAGTCAAACTGAAACTAAACCTACTGGAATTCTACAAGCAGCAAAAAGAGTTAGGATGATTTTTTCTGTTATGGCAAGTCCTAACAGGATAGATATACTTCGTATTTTAAATTCCAAGGGACCTTTAACTTATTCAGAATTAAAATCGTTAGCTGGTTTTAAATCTAAAAAAGAGTCTGGAAAATTTGCTTACCATCTAAGGAAGCTCTTGAGGCAATCTCTTGTCGCATTAAATAAAGCAGAAAGAAGATATACAATTACTAATCTCGGAAAATTAGTCCTCAGTTTGGCAAGGCAGATTGAAGAGAGATCGATAATTGAAAGTGGAAAAATGTACGTACGGACATCTAGACATTCTATCGAAGAATTTAATTCTAATAGGATAACACAATCATTAGTTAGGGAGGCGAATATGCCTCTTGAACAAGCGCATAAGATTACAGAAGAAGTTGAAAATAAAGTTTACAAATTTCAAACTGTCTATTTAACATCCTCGCTTATTAGAGAAACTGTGAATTCAATTTTAATCGAACACGGCTATGAGGAATTTAGGTCAAAACTTGCAAGGTTGGGTCTTCCAGGGTCCGATATCTCAGATATGTTCAGCAATCCTATCTATAGCAAAAATGGGGTAGAAGGGATTTTATCAGAAACATCTCTGGCTGTATTTTCCGAAAACCTGCTATTCAACGTATTACCCAAAGACATCACGGACATGCATCTTGCTGGAGAACTAAATATTTCGAACACAGGGCTATGGAATTTAATGCCTGATACCGTTTTTATCGATACCAGGAATATTATAGAAAATGGCCTAAACTTTAAAGGAAAATACTTGAATGTTTCTAGAGTTAAACCAATTCGGACACTTGACGATATTACGGCAATTCTGCCTGTATTGATTTCGGTCTTAAGTAGGGAAACTTCAAAGGAGATAATACTTGATAATTTTATATCTTCTATTTCAAATAGGATTCAAAATAATAATGAAAATATAGAGTCTGTATTTTCTAGAGCATTTATCTCATCATCCATATCAAGATCATATTCGTCGTCAGGATTTCCGGTAATTACTTTTCCTATCTCACTCGATGGCAGTTCAATTATTAGATCCATTTTGGGCGCTTATGTGAAATATTTGGATCATACCCCTACTCCCACCATTGGGTTATCTCTAGTTGGTAATGATCACGACTCGGTGAAGAGAAATTCAGATCTGATCTGCAACATTGTTAAAAATGGAGGAATTTTGTCCATATCTAGGAATTTCAGAAGTCATACAGGTATTGTAAAAACTCTAGCCGATGAGAAATCTAGTTCGGTCATAAGCTTACAGTCTTTAGCAATAAATCTGCCCAGATTAGCTTATCAGTCCAATAAAGACGAAACTTATTTCAGAGCCAGATTGGCCCTGATGATAAAACCAGCTATTTCCGCTCTACTAGCAAGAAAGAATTCCATTATAGAAATGATGCGAAGAGAAATGCTTCCTTTATTGGCCAACATAACGCAAATGATGCATTTAAGCAAGATGAATCTCGTGATTAATTTAACTGGTATAAGTGAGTCTGTATATAATATACTAGGACATGAATTTGATGGAGAAGAAATAATTCAAAAGGTATTACATACAGCTGTTGAGGTTGCAAGCGATCAAGGAAAACAAGCTGGAGATGACTCTATAAGGATTGCTATGATTACAGATGACAGTAATACAAGATTAGCTTCTCTAGACTCGGAAAAATATGGAAAAATGTATCGTCAAGCTGGTGATGAAATGGTGATAAAATCTTATTCACAAGGTCTTCTTATAGGTGGTAGGGATTTACTTTCAAATCCTGATTCTACTATAGAATCATGTAATACAATCGATAGATTACTAAATGGTGGAACTTCACTTAATGTTGACGTAGGCGATCTTACGGATAGTGAATTGAGGGATTGTATTGACAAATCGTGTGATTTCGATTTCTTCAGACCAATATACAGAAACAAAGTCTGCAGCTCATGTGGCGCAAAAATATCCATGACATCTGAAGTATGTCAAAGCTGCGGATCCACTAACCTATCAATATAATCATACTGAATCAAATAGTTTAAACCTTCATTATATTATTTTTTAGTAAGATAATATTTTTAAGCTAAGCTATAGCTGTATAAGGGGGTATGGCAAAAGAAATTACTGAGGTTGATGATTCTTCGAACAAAAACACAAAACCAATAGCACAAATTATGAAGAGGGACAGAGGATTAGTCGAGTTTAATAATTCAAAGATTTCTAATGCCATCTACAAAGCATTAATGGCAGCAGGTAAAGCGGATTACAAGCTTGCTGAAAAATTATCAGAGAAAGTTGTACAAAAAATGGATCAACAATTTTCCGTTTTTGATACCAACCGAATTCCTAGCGTTGAAGATGTGCAGGACATGGTCGAATCGATTTTAATTGAGGAAGGACTTTCAGAGACCGCCAAGGCCTACATCCTGTACAGACACGAACGGCGCAAGATCAGAGATGAAAAGAAGAAAATTCTAAATAAGAAGGATCTTGACGAAGTGGATAAATCCTTTGATATAAATTCTCTCAGGGTCCTGGCTTCACGCTATTTGTTAAGAGATAATAATAATGAGATAATCGAAGATCCTAGATCACTTTTTGAACGAGTCGCAATTCTTGTAACAATCCCTGATATATTGCACGATACTGATTTGTACTCTAATAACGACGTAGTAGTTCAAAACATCACCGAAGCTGAAGAATACTATAAAAAATTAGATGATTTTCACCTTAAACTAAAAATCGGCAATTACTATCTTAATAGATACCACTTTGAATCACTGATTAGACATTACATACAGATGGCAAAAAGCGGGCATATGAATATTAGCTTTAAAGATCTTTTACGACTGATTGCTGAAGGTAACTTGTCTAAGTATTCTGATAGAATCCTTGAATATTATAATTTGATGGTTTCAAAAGACTTCCTACCAAATACACCTACTCTTATGAATGCTGGCGCAAGACTTGGTCAACTCTCTGCTTGCTTTGTATTGGATATGAAAGATGACATGTCAGAGATAATGAAATCCTCAACAGATGCAGCGATGATATTCAAATCGGGTGGAGGGGTTGGTATTAACTATTCTAATCTCCGTCCTGAAGGTGATATAGTAGCATCAACCTCTGGCGTTGCTTCGGGACCGATCTCTTTTATGAGAATTATAGACACAATTACAGATGTGGTAAAACAAGGTGGAAAAAGGAGGGGAGCAAACATGGGAATAATGGAATCATGGCATCCTGATATTGAAAAGTTCGTCACAGCCAAAACCAAACCAGGTATATTTGAAAACTTTAATGTAAGCGTTGGGATTTGGAGTGATTTCTGGGAATCAATAATTAACGAAAATAATCACAGATACACACTTAGAAATCCAACAACCAATGAACCAATCAAGCAGATTGATTCACATCAGCTTTTAGATCTAATTACCTTCAGCGCCTGGAAAAGCGCTGAGCCAGGTGTCATATTTTTCGACAATATCAACAAATATAATCCCTGCATAAACGTAAAAGAAGGACCTCTTAGAGCAACAAATCCTTGTGGCGAACAATCACTCTATCCATATGAATCATGCAATTTAGGATCTATTAATTTGGCCAATTTTGTTAAACGTAATATTGATGGAAAATATGAATTTGACTGGCAGCGTTATGAGCAGGCAATACGCCTCTCTACGAGATTATTAGATAATGTTATAGACATGAACAATTATCCTGTTGAAGAAATTGAACGCAATACGCTATTAACAAGGAGAATAGGCCTCGGAATAATGGGTATTGCTGATCTATTATTTACCTTAGAAATATCATACAATTCAAAAGAAGGTTATGAGTTTATGAATAGAATAGCAGAAGCCCTATCTTATTATAGCATGGAAGAAAGCGTTGCGATTGCCAAGGCAAGAGGAGCTTTTCCGTTATTCAATCAGACTGATTATGTTGAAGGAAAAATGATACCAGTAGCAGGATACTATGAAATTCCAAAGCGATATCACTCATACGACTGGGATTCATTAGTTGAGAAGATAGAAAAATATGGAATTAGAAACTCATGGACCACTACAATCGCTCCTACAGGAACTCTATCTATGATAGCTGACACCTCAAATGGTGTTGAACCAGTATTTGCACTAGTCTTTGAAAAACGGGTTACTGTAGGAAGGTTCTTCTATACAAATAGTATATTCGAGAATGTACTGAAGGAAAATGGATTGTATAATGATGAAATTCTAACAAAGATTGCTAATAATTATGGTTCTGTAAGAGGATTGGCCGAAATTCCCGAAAGACTACAGAAAATATTTGTAACTGCTATTGACGTACATTGGACTGATCATTTAATGGCTCAGGCAGTTTGGCAGAAATGGATTAGCAATGCAATAGCAAAGACTATTAACATGCCATCAGACGTTACAGTCGAAGACATAAAGGCAGCTTATCTTTTGTCACATGAATTGGGATTAAAGGGGGTTACAGTATATAGAGATGGCTCTAGACATGAACAGGTGCTCCATATAACTGGAAATGAAAAGGAGAGAAAATTTATTGTAAAACCAAGTGCCTATGTAATTGATCATATTCATAGTAACATAAAGCAAGAGTATGTTATGACACAAGTTGAAAAAGTCTTCAGAAGTACGGAAGAAATGGAGACAACAGATAATACAATCAATATTTCTCAATCTAAACTAAAAATGAGCATGGCTGCATCTCCAAATGAGTTTGAGTACGAAGAATGTCCGTCATGTAATGCAAGATTGATTATTACTGAAGGATGCAATTTGTGCATTGAATGTGGTTTTAGCTCCTGCATGTCGGGATAAATCCAAGATTCACATTTTTATTTTTTAGTAAGAATTTTCTTGACACACAAAGTAGGAATTATCATTGTTGCTACTTTGCTAAGTAGTTTTAAAACATAAAATTAAAACGGTAGATAGTTTCTTATCTCAGTCGTACATAAGAGAAATATTGTCATATAACACCCACATAATGGAGAGAATAAACAATTGGTGATCCACAAGTATGATGTTTACAGAAGTCCAAATGTGGGTTTATTTTTACGAACAAATAATGATACTCTTCTACTCCCATTTGGATTTGCAGAAACAAAAGCCAAAAAACTTAAAGAATATTTAGATGTAGAAAAAATAATACATGTTTCAATAGCGGGGACCCGATTGATAGGACCAATGACGGTTATGAATAACAATGGAATCTTGTTACCATCCACTGTTTCAGATGATGAGATCCGAATCTTAAAGCAAACAGGGCTAAATGTCGACCGACTAAAAAGTAAGTTTACTGCGATTGGAAACTTAATTTCAGCAAATGATAAGGGAGCAATAGTTTCAAATTTATTCAGAGGGGAAGCGGAGCAAAATATTAAAGATATTTTAGGTGTTCCTCTTCAAACATTCTCAATCGGGGGATATGTCCAGGTTGGATCGATGATAGTTGCTACAAATGCTGGAGCTATTGTTCATCCAATAGCTAATGATTCGGAAATCAGCAGAATATCCGAAATACTTCAAGTCGAAGCAGAACCAGCTACCGTCAATGGAGGCTCACCTTTCCTATCATCGGGAATCATAGCTAATTTCAGCTCAGTTATAGTAGGTAATTTAACTACGGGACCTGAATTAATAATGATAAGTAGGGCACTAAAGGTATAACTTACTCTAATAGAGCTTGATACTTCTAATTACAATACAACCTATTTAATTGCCAGCAGCAATATTGCAGCTTTCCGTCAATCCCGTTTTCACCTAAGGAATATGTTAGGGTTTATCCTTGATGATGATATCGCATGGTCATCGTTTGTAAAAATCGCATCTATATCAGAACTTTCGATTTGAATATTAATAGCATTCAATTCAGAATCTGATAAACTAAATCTTTCCTTCAATAGAGACTTAACACGGAATACTTGGTCGTAAATTTGATTCGTATTGGACAATAATGAAACTTCTAGCAATTGTCTCAAAAATGATTGGGGTATTTTTCCACTTGGATCGCTTAATATTCTAAAATCAATCTTACTGAAAATCATTTCACTAGGAAGTTTAGGTAGTGCGTTGGCTGTATAAAATACCTGGACATCAATCAAATTTGATTGTGAATCATTAATAGATCTTAAAATTGATGCTTCTGGATTATTAGGATCTGGGAATGCACCAATGATATTACCGCTAATTGGCAATGACAGCAAAACAAATCCTTCCAGTAAGTTCTTTCTATCAGTAACTAACTGTAGAATATCTTTGCATGTTATAGCAGTTGAGCTTTCAGATTTAAGAATCTTGATGATTGAATTTGATGAATTACCATCATTAGGTATGACGTTCCAAAGGATTTTTATCGGATAGTCTTGTTTGTTAAGGATACTTATATCAGTATCATAATGACCTGGCCTTACGGGACCTTCATCAGAAGTTACATTTCCACATAAATATTTTGGGGTATAGGTAACAGTCTTAACAGAGGAGTTCTTTTGATCAGCTAAACCAAAGAATTGCATCTTAGATTTATTATCTAATATTGTGGTATTTTTAATGGGCATAGTCAAATTAGAATAATTTTTAGTTATTGTACCGATGGCTTGGCCGAATGTAGATGCACTCTCATTCTGAATTAATATTGCAAATGTTAACACCAAAACAAAAAATAAGGTCGATATTTTCTTATTCAAATTGCAAATTTAATTAAAAAATCTCTAATATATGCTATATAGAAAGTTATCATTTTATTTGAATTCTGATAAGAATCTTTTTGTAAAGGGGCATTATCATATTATGATAGTGATAGTCAGTGAAGACTAATAGATTCTTTAATCGAGATGTTGTTTCAATTAAAAATTTCAAGAGAGATGAGCTTGAGTTCTTATTTGAAAAAACCGATAAAATGAAGAAGCTAAAACCCAAAGAAAAAGACGAATTCGGAAAAGCCAGAATAATGGGATATCTGTTTTATGAACCAAGTACCAGAACTAGAATGAGTTTTGAAGCAGCAATGGCATCAATAGGTGGAAGCTCAATTGGAATATCCGATCTAAGATCATCTTCAATAGAAAAAGGAGAAAGTTTACATGACACTGTGCGAGTTATGGATCTTTATTCAGATATCATAATCCTACGTCACCAACTTGATGGTTCAAGTAAATTTGCCGCCGAAATTTCAGATAGTCCAATAATTAATGGAGGCAGTGGAAGTGAAGAACATCCAACGCAAGCAATGCTTGATTTATATACAATAACAAAAGAAAAAAAGAAAATTGATGGATTAAAGATTTGTATCTTGGGAGATTTGAAATACGGACGAACCATTTATTCGTTATTATATGGTCTTTCCAATTATGATGTTGAAGTTATTCTAGTCTCTCCACCAACATTACAAATTCGACAAGAGTCGATCTATGGTTTACGAAATAAGATGAAAATTGTAGAACTGCTAGAGATTAATGAAAAAGTTTTCCAAAATTCAGACATACTGTACGTTACCAGAATACAAAAGGAAAGATTTTCAGATCCTCAAGAATATGAAAAAGTTAAAGGAGCTTACACAATTGATAGTAACATTCTGAAACAGTTTAAACCTGATATATCTATTATGCATCCGTTGCCAAGAATAGATGAGATATCGCAGGATGTAGATAGTAAATCTAATGCGATTTATTTTAAGCAAGCGTCTTATGGTAAAGATTTAAGGTCAGCCCTCCTTGCATTGATATTAAATGAATCTCCTCTCTAGAGGACTCATTCTTACTATCCCTCTCAAACTCTTAACTCTTACTCAGTAGAATACAACATGAGGTTGAAGTGAATATCTATCTTTTAATGAATGTATGTGAGCCACTTCTCAAATTTTTCATTATTACCATGTACTATTTGCGTATAAAGATTTAGTAACTTTGTTGTAATTTTTCCAGTTTTTCCATTAGCAATGGTTATTTTATCAATTTCACCAATTGACTTAATTTCAGCTGCCGTTCCTGTTAAGAATACCTCATCAGCATAATACAATTCATCACGTGATATATCGCAAATTTTAGAGTTAATGCCAAGGTGTTGTGCTATAGTTAGTATACTTGATCGGGTAATGCCATCCAGGGCGCCTGATGTTAAAGGGGGTGAAACCAGCATTTCATCTTTTACTATAAAAATATTTTCGGCTGTTCCTTCTACAACCATACCACTCATGTTTAACATAATTGCCTCATCAACTCCAGATTTTAAAGCTTCTATTCTCGCCAACGCTGAATTTGCATAGTTTGCACTAGCTTTGGCATGTATAGGTAAGCTTCTAGAATCTATTCTGACCCATGAAGAAACAATAACTCTTATTCCTCTGTCGCCTTGTGTTTTTATGTGGTCTTCCCAATCCCACAGAGCTATTGATGTTGATACTTTATTAGGTAAAGGATTGACTCCCATCTTTCCGTATCCATAGTAGCAGATAGGTCGGATATAGCAATCTTGAACATTATTTATTTTTATTGTCTCAATAATAGATTCTTTAAGTTCCTTCTCAGAATATTCTAGAGTCATATGATACATTTTACAACTATTGACAAGCCTTTTGATATGTTCCTCTAGTCGAAAAATTGCGGGACCTTTTTTTGTACTGTAGCAGCGAATCCCTTCAAATACGGCCGTTGCATAGTGTAAGCCGTGTGTAAGAATATGTATTTTTGCGTTATTCCAATCAACAAACTTTCCATCCATCCAAATCTTACTTTTGGCATTCATTAAGCTTCGTCTCGATCAATTCTATTTCTTTTATCATGTATTGCTCTTATTGCATCAGCTACCTTAGAATCATCTACAATAATTAGTATGCGCGAAGTTTCCTCTTGTGCGTCCAAATTCAAAATGTTTATCCCATGTTCCCCTACCGTGCTACTAGTTGTAGAAGCAATTTTAGGCTTTTTCCACATATTATCACCAATTAGAGTAACAACACCTCTATCATATACTATCTCCGCTTTGGAATAATAGGCTTTAAAATGATGTTCATTCCGATGAACGTAGTCTCCATCTAGGAATAGAATACGGGTAATTTCAATTCCTTCTTTCTTATACGGCGATAATTTAAGAAAGTCATGATATTGCTTATCTCTTTCAAGTGATGCTAATAGATGTGATGCTGCTATGCTTTCCATCCTCACAATGGCACAATTTCTCTTTCCAGTAACAATCTTAACAAGATTATCTGTTTGGTCTGCAGAAATTTTTGATATTCTAGTTTTATTGGAAGGATTATTCATATTAGTTATTACAATGGGAATATCAATATTGTTATTATCGATTTCCTTAATTGCTAAGGGATCGAGTATTTTCATTCCAAACATACCAGCTAGTCTGGCCTCATTGTAGGACAGAAATTTGATACTGTCCAATTCTTTCTTTACTATTTTTGGATCAGCGCTAAATACAGCATTCTCTTTTTCAAAATCTAATTCTGCTTTGTAATTTTCGTTTAACAATATGGCAACATCAGCCGCGGATCTATCAGATCCTCCTCGCTCATAAGTGGTTTCTACTCCGTCAATGGTTTTTCCTATGAAACCTCCTATTGTTACTACACTGTTTTTTTCAATTAACTCATAGAAATGTCTTGATTTCTCCCTAGATTCTTCTATTAAAAAATTTGCAGCCTCAAAATTATCGTCCGTTATTATTGGCCATTGTTCTATTCTTGCATGATCCGATTTTATATTCTTACATTTTAAAATATAGTCCATTAAATATGACATAGGTATTTCCCCGCTATATGCAAGCGTTCTTGATCTGGTAACATCAACAAATCTTCGGTTCTCTGCAGCTTGTTTGAGTGAAATTATGACTTCTTTATGGAATATATTGATTTCATCAGAAAATTTTTTGTGATATTCCTGAGAAAGACTATTTGAGGCAATGTTTTCATATACTTCGCGTAATACGTCGATTTCTATGGGATTCGACTGAGCATAATTCTTTCCAATATGAATGGCTACGTCAGTCATAGAACTTATCTTGTCCCTGTATCTAATCAAAGGTGCAGAAAAGACAGCAACAACCTTGTTTTCACCATCTATCTTTGTACTTATTCTTTTGATAATTTTGTCTATGCAGGCACCATCCTCTCCAAGGGTACTGCCTCCAAATTTCATTATAGTAACGGCTCCCAAACTGATCGATCTTGAAAATGGAATAATCTATACCTTATATTAGGCAACCTGTTTGACCAATTGCTTTTTTATTAGCTGCTTTAGAATTTGGATTTATACGAGCTTGAAGGAATTTGTCATTTGATGCCTTCGGAGAGCATCAAACCTACTTTAAACTCAACTATTTTTCAAAACCGTTTTCAAATAAACTTGTGATTTCGAGCAAATCAATGTATCTTGTGCTAAGTAGCAAATCTTTCTTGTTAGGGCTACAAAAACTGACAGCGAAATATCTATTATCACGGTATTAAATATACTAAAAAGCTTGCTGCAACTACTGCTGCTAGAATTATTATAGTTATAATTATGCCTTTCTTGGTAGTTTTTTTCTTGCCCTCATGAAGATCCCTATTATCTGACAAAGACTATAA
>Ga0081455_10006689_pt1 | contig 12317 bp, 9 predicted proteins | sample TabmetS3T2R1_FD_70207 | JGI IMG/M metagenome (GOLD analysis project Ga0081455, IMG submission 70207) | Tabebuia heterophylla rhizosphere microbial communities from the University of Puerto Rico - S3T2R1 | ecosystem: Host-associated > Plants > Roots > Rhizosphere ... | reverse complement strand
GGCGATACCGAGCGCCGCACGGTCCCGGTCGTTGAGAAGAAGCCAGGGTCCTGCGTGTGGGCGAGATGCAGCGTGCCGACGTCCACGAACTCACCAGCATGCACCTGAAATCTTGCATGCGGGCCGGCTTGAGTGAACTTATCACGCAGGACTTGGCACATCACCGCCGCAACGACATAGTCGCCAGCCGGAACCGTACGAATGCCGTGGAAGCTTGTCTTTCCCTCTCTGTTCGTGATGCTGCCCTTGACATGGATCGGCTCAAGCTTGCCTTCGACCCGATGAGCGATCGTGATGTCAATCAGACCGCAGCTGCCGCGCATGGCGACGTCGATCATCAAGAGTGCTTTCCCGGAGGCGCCTTTGGCGCGCTCCTCCTGAAGCATTCGCAGGATGTTGTCCTCGCGCTCTTCCAATGACGGCGTTTCCGCCGGACCAGGGTCCTGAGCGCTGAGCGGCTGCAAGAGCAAAAGAATAGAGCACGCGGCAAGAGCCGCTTGCTTCGCAAAAGCCAGAGTCATGATGGCCCCCTCGCGATAGGCGCAGCGAGCTAAACAAAATTAGGCTGCGACTGCAACTTCTGAGGGCGCCATGCCAGGAGACTGCTCGCTTTGCGAGCGGAGCCAATTACCGTGAACTTGTGGCCCAGGCTTACACCTGGCGCTCGACCATCTTCTTCTTGATCTCGGCGATCGCCTTGGCCGGATTGAGATGCTTCGGGCAGGCGTTGGCGCAGTTCATGATGGTGTGGCAGCGATAGAGCCGGAACGGGTCCTCGAGGTTGTCGAGCCGCTCGCCGGTCGCCTCGTCGCGGCTGTCGACGATCCAGCGCTGCGCCTGCAACAGCGCCGCAGGCCCGAGGAAGCGGTCGCTGTTCCACCAGTAGCTCGGGCATGAGGTCGAGCAGCAGGCGCACAGGATGCACTCGTAGAGCCCATCGAGCTTGCTGCGGTCGTCGTGGCTCTGCCGCCATTCCTTCTCGGGCGTCGGTGAAGCGGTGTGCAGCCAGGGCTCGATCGAGGCGTATTGGGCGTAGAAATTGGTGAGGTCGGGCACGAGATCCTTCACCACCGGCTGATGCGGCAGCGGATAGACCTTCACGGCGCCGTTGATGTCGGCCATGTCCTTGGTGCAGGCGAGCGTGTTGCGCCCGTCGATGGTCATGGCGCAGGAGCCGCACACGCCTTCGCGGCAGGAGCGACGAAAGGTCAGCGTCGGATCGATGGTGTTCTTGATCCAGATCAGCGCGTCGAGAACCATCGGCCCGCAGTCGGCGGTGTCAACATAATAAGTGTCGATGCGCGGGTTTTGGCCGTCCTCCGGATTCCAGCGATAGATACGATATTCGCGCACCTCTTGCGCGGCGGCCGGGCGCGCCCAAGTCTTGCCTTCAGTGATGCGGGAGTTCTTCGGGAGTGTGAGTTGGACCATGGTTGCTGCGCGCCTCTGGAAACGGTGGATGCAGGTGAAGCCCGCGTCGCGAGCTAATACACCCGCGCCTTCGGCTCGATGTAGGAGACCTCGTTGGTAAGCGTGTAGGTGTGCACCGGCCGGTAGTCGATCGTCACCTTGCCGTTGTGATCGAGCCAGGCGAGCGTGTGCTTCATCCAGTTCCTGTCGTCGCGCTCGGGGTGATCCTCGCGCGCATGCGCGCCGCGGCTCTCGGTGCGATTGGCGGCCGAATGCATGGTCACGACCGCCTGCGCGATCAGGTTGTCGAACTCCAGCGTCTCGATCAGGTCCGAGTTCCAGATCAGCGAGCGGTCGGTCACCCTGATGTCGGGCACGCCGCTGAACACCTCGTCGATCAGCTTGATGCCTTCCTGCAGCACCTCGCCGGTGCGGAACACGGCGCAATTGGTCTGCATCACCTTCTGCATCTTGAGCCGCATCTGGGCGGTCCCGGTGGAGCCCGAGGCATTGCGGAACTTGTCGAGCCGCGCGAGCGCAAGATCGGCCGAATCCTTCGGCAGATCGGGGTGCTTGTCGTTCGGCGTGAGAATTTCAGCGCAGCGCATCGCGGCGGCGCGGCCGAACACCACGAGGTCGATGAGCGAGTTGGAGCCGAGCCGGTTGGCGCCGTGCACCGAGACGCAGGCTGCCTCGCCGAGCGCCATCAAGCCGGGCACGACATAGTCCTCATTGCCGGCCTTCTTGGTGAGCGCCTCGCCGTGATAGTTGGTGGCGATGCCGCCCATGTTGTAGTGCGCGGTCGGCACGATCGGGATCGGCTCGCGGGTGACGTCGACGCCTGCGAAGATACGCGCCGATTCCGAAATGCCGGGCAGCCGCTCCGCCAGCACCGCCGGATCGAGGTGGTCGAGGTGCAGGTGGATATGATCCTTGAGCTTGCCGCAGCCGCGGCCTTCGCGAATCTCAATGGTCATGGCGCGCGAGACCACGTCACGCGAGGCGAGGTCCTTGGCGGAGGGCGCGTAGCGCTCCATGAAGCGCTCGCCCTCGCTGTTGACGAGGTAGGCGCCCTCGCCGCGCGCGCCTTCCGTGATCAGGCAGCCGGCACCATAGATGCCGGTCGGATGGAACTGCACGAATTCCATGTCCTGCAGCGGGAGACCTGCGCGCAGCATCATGGCGTTGCCATCGCCGGTGCAAGTGTGCGCCGAGGTGCAGGAGAAGTATGTGCGCCCATAGCCGCCGGTCGCAATGATCGTCATGTGGGCGCGGAAGCGGTGGATGCTGCCGTCGTCAAGCTTGAGCGCGATCACGCCGCGGCAGCGACCTTCCTCGTCCATGATCAGGTCGATGACGAAGTACTCGATGTAGAACTCCGCCGAATGCCGCAGCGCCTGCCCGTACATGGCGTGCAGCATGGCGTGGCCGGTGCGGTCGGCGGCCGCGCAGGTGCGCTGCGCGGTGCCCTTGCCGTAGTGCGTGGTCATGCCGCCGAACGGCCGCTGATAGATCTTGCCGTCATCGCGGCGCGAGAACGGCAGGCCCCAGTGTTCAAGCTCGTAGACGGCCTTGGGCGCGTTCACGCACATGTATTCGATCGCGTCCTGGTCGCCGAGCCAGTCGGCGCCCTTGACGGTGTCGTACATGTGCCAGCGCCAATCATCCTCGCCCATGTTGCCGAGCGAGGCTGCGATGCCGCCCTGCGCTGCCACGGTATGCGAGCGGGTCGGGAATACCTTGGTAATGCAGGCAGTCTTCAAGCCCGCTTCGCTGCAGCCGACGACTGCGCGCAGGCCCGATCCGCCGGCGCCGACCACGACCACGTCATAGGTGTGGTCCTCGATCGGATAAGCGTGACCGTTGACCTTCGGGGCAGTTGCGCTCGATCCGTTGGCGGCCATGCTCAGACTCCGAAGGACAGCTTGAAGATGGCGTAGGCGCTCGCAAGCGCGACCGCGATCGCGAAGAACGTATTGAGCATGATGAGCACGAGCTTCGGGGTTTCCTCGTGCACGTAGTCCTCGATGATGACCTGCATGCCAATGCGCATGTGATAGGTGACCGAGCCGATGAACAGCAGAATGACGATCGCGACCAGCGGCGAGCCGAGAATCTGCTGCGCAGCGGCGTGGTTGCGTCCGAGCAGCGCGACCACGATCAGCACGAACGCAATGGTGAGGGGCACATTGGCTACGGCGGTCAGGCGCTGGTGCCAGAAATGCGCAGTGCCAGACCTCGCCGAGCCGAGGCCGCGCACGCGTGCGAGTGGAGTGCGGTGCTCGGTCATTGGGCGTCTCCAATCGAAAGATAGGCGACCACCCAGAGCAAGATGGTCAGTCCGATCGATCCGACCGCGGTCGCCAGCGAAAGCCACTCGCGCTCGCTCTGGCTGAAGCCGCGCCCGGTATCCCAGATCAGGTGGCGGATGCCGCCCAGCATGTGGTGAGTGAGCGCCCAGGTGTATCCGAACAGGATCAGCCGCCCGAACCACGAATTGATGAAGTTGCCGAAGTTGGCGTAGGCGTTCGGCCCTGAGGCCGTTGCAATCAGCCACCACGCCATCAGCAAGGTGCCGACATAAAGTCCGCCGCCGGTGATGCGATGGAGTATCGACATCGCCATCGGCAGCGGCCAACGGTAGATCTGCATGTGTGGCGACAGTGGTCGCGCGGGAGCCTTGCCACCGGTCATTGTCTTCCTCCCGACTCACACGAGCCTATCGGGATGCCTCTCCAAATGCCCTCTAATACACCCTATTCGGTTGTGGATTGACCGGAAGAACGGGCGCCCGCCGGCCACCTGCCCGAATGGGAAAGGAAGCTCTTGGTACTTCGCCACTCACGAAGTAAGATGCAGAAGTCGTAAGCACAATCAGCATTTCACGTAACCTGCCTTCGTCTCACGCGAAGGGCTCCGTCATGCGCTTCGATCTCGTCGACCTCAATCTGTTCCGCCACATTGTCGAGGCCGGAAGCATCACGCACGGCGCCGAGCGCGCCCATCTGGCGCTCGCGGCAGCCTCGACCCGGGTCCGCAACATGGAGGAGGCGCTCGGCGCTTCGCTTCTGGTCCGGGGCCGCCAGGGGGTCACGCCGACCCAGGCCGGCCGCACGCTCTTACAGCATGCTCGTGCGATCCTGCGCCAGGCCGAAAGCCTGCGTGAGGATCTGGGCGCCTATGCAGGCGGCGCTGCCGGTCAGATCAGGGTTCTGTCCAATACCAATGCGCTCACCGAGTTCCTGCCCGAGGCGCTGAGCTCGTTCCTCGCCACCCACCCGAATGTCAACGTCGACCTGCAGGAGCGGCTGAGCGACGAGATCGTCGGGTTGATCGCCGAAGGCACGGCCGACATCGGCATCGTGGCCGGCACGGTGGACGTGAGCGCGCTCGAGACCTACCCGTTTCGCCATGACCGGTTCGTGCTCGTGGTCGCGCGCGATCACCCGCTTGCGCGCCGTGCAAGAATCTCGTTCGCGCAGGTGCTCGACTACGATTTCGTCGGCCTTGATCGGGCCAGCGCCTTGCAGCGCTTCCTGGCCGAGAAGGCGGCACCAAGCGGGCGGCCGCTGCGTCTGCGCGTGCAGCTGCGCAGCTTCGACGCGGTGTGCCGGCTGGTCGAGTGCAACGTCGGAATCGGTATCGTGCCGGAGACGACGGCGCATCGCGTCGCGCGCACGATGGCGATCGCGGTGGTCGCGCTCACCGATGCCTGGGCGATGCGCGAGCTCACCATCTGCATCCGGCGGATGAGCGACTTGCCGCCCTATGCGCGCCAGCTGGTCGAGCATCTGCGCACGGGAGTGTCGGCGTAGTGCGGTTTCGACCAATCCTCAGGGTGAGTATCGCGTGCCAACACGCTTGGCCTCATGGTGAGGAGGCGCGCCCAGCGCGCCGTCTCGAAACCATGGCAGCAGATTCGGACTCGCGGCCATCCTTCGAGACGCCCTCTCTTCGCTCGGGCTCCTCAGGATGAGGTCGGAGTGATGGAAAGATTCACAGCCTCTCAGGTGCTAGGTCAGAAAGCGATGTTCGTGTCAGTGGCCGCAGCGAAGCGTCCTAACGCGGGTGTCAGGCGTTTTCCGTCAGGCATTCTCAACCGTGACCGCAGTAGGCGCTACGCCGCCACGTAACTTGGCGGCGCGCGCGAGCGGCGGACATCGCGCATCATCGTAATACTCGACCTGGCAATCGAGGCACTGGAAGCATTCCGCCGTTACGATCTTGCCGGTTGGCTCGATGGCGCGCACCGGACACGACCGCTCGCAGAGGTGGCAGGGATTGCCGCATTCGGGACGGCGCTTGAGCAGGTTGATGAGGTGCAGGCGATCGAGAGCGGCGAGCAGGCCGCCGAGCGGGCAAAGGAAGCGGCAATAGGCGCGCTCGGAGAACAGCCCGAAGGCGAGCAACGCACCGGCATAGAGCACATAGGGCCAGGCGCGGGTGAATTTCGACGTGATCGCAGTCTTGAAAGGCTCGATCTCGGTGCTGGCGCCCGTTGGGTCAATCGACGTCAGCACCAGCACCAGTACCGCCGCAGCGGCCACGTACTTGCCCAGCCAGAGGCGCCTTTCAAGCGCAGGGGACGGGTTCCATTGCGGCACACCGAGCCAGCGAGAGAGCTGGCCGAGCAACTCCTGCAGCGCTCCGAACGGACACAGCCAGCCGCAAAACACTCCGCGCCCGATCAGCAACACCGAGAGCAGCGTATAAACCGCCACGATGACGATGAGCGGTTCAGCGAGATAGAAGCCGATATCGACGCCGGCGAACGGTCCTCGGAGATAGCTGATGACGTTGACGATCGACAGCTGCGCTCCGGCAGTCCAGCCAAGCCAAAGCACGACGACCACCAAAAAACCGTTGCGCACGAGTCGGTGCGCAAGGCGGGAACGCGACAGGATCCCCTGGAAGACGAAAATGAGGGTCAGAACCGACAGCAGCAGGGTCAGCAACGCGACATTCAGGCGGCTATCGCGCCATGCCTCGACCCACGCAGCAACCGTTGGCTGATCGGGCAGCAGAACATGTGCGTTCGGTATCTTGTAGTCGAGACCGAAAGGAATCGAAACCGAAGCGCTGCCCGAGCCATTCACCAGAAGTTCAAGGCGCCACGGTTGGACCGGGTCGAAGCCGGAGTTTGCCGCCAACGTAAAAAGTGCCGCATCCTGCTGCCCCCGTATGCCCTCGCCACGGCCGGTTCCGATCCGCTGGAAGTCGGCCTGCACGAAGTCAAACGTCCGGCTATCCTGTACCACCCGCAGGCGGTCGAAGCGCCGGCCCTCCGCCTCCCGGAAATATTTGGTGCCCAGAAAGTCGTATGGTCCATTCGAGGCGACGATGATTGCCCATGCGCCGGCCGGCATCCGTTGCTTGTATTCCTCGAAGTTCTGCAGGCCAACCAGGCTGCCGCCGATGGAGCGTGGTGTGAACAGCCCAGTCATGAACTCGACGTAGAGATCGTCGGCTTTGCCGAGCGGTACGTCGAGCGCGGCAGCAGAGATGCCTGCTTTGGCGAGCGCCGCTGCGACTTCGCCGGAGGTCACCCGCCGGCGCACCATCGCGCCGGCAGCGAACAACTCCTGCCAGGACATGCGGTTGAAGCTCTCAGTGTCGAGGGTTGGAACGGTCACCGCTTCGCCCGCACTGCGCGCCCGCAGCACGAGTCGCGCGGTTTCCACCACCGCGGCGCGCATGGCGCGCGCGCTGATCGTCGCACTGGCGACGAAGTCAGGCGACAACATGCCACTGCTCCCACCACGCGCCGGCCGGCCGGCCTCACGGGCCAGAAAGGTGTCGAGCAGTTGCTCGCGCCTTTTGTCGTTCAGGATATATGGCTCGTTGTGTGCGATCACCTTGGCCCCGGTGATGCGGCCATTCAGATCGACACCGCCAATCACGTCAAATGGGGTTGCCGAGTAGCCTACTGCGGCGACAATATCGAGAGTTGAGAACACGTATGCGACAACCTTGTCGCCCTGGTAGACCGCAATCGCGGGCGGCGAGCCTTCCTCCAATCCAAGTCGTTCAGCGCCAGGATAAACTATGGCCATCACGGCCGGGGTCAGCCGCTCGCGCAGCTTGCCCTTCTCGGCCAAGGCGGGTGCGGTGAGGGAAGCAAGCAACAATACGACGCAAGAGAAACAGCGAAGCATGAAGCTCATCATTCTCGAATGTACCAAAGAGCGCAATGCCGAAGACGGGGTTGCGCGGGAATGAGCGGAGCATCCGCGAGCAGACGGAGCGCAACGTTCACTAAAGCGGATTCCGATCGATCTGACGCGCTCGTGGACTCTCCCGGCCTCATGGTGAGGAGCCGCGATCCTCGGCCTACCCAGATTCCACAGCCCTTGTGCGCGGCGTCTCGAACCATGGGGCCGCCCCCATCCTTCGAGACGGGCGCTACGCGATGATTACATTTCTTGCAAGCACATGTACTTGCGCCCTCCTCAGGATGAGGGCGGATAAGCGGCCAGCACCTTGTCATCTCGATTCATTTCCAGCGGAAACCGCTTTTAGTCATCGCGGCAGCAGCACCCAGTAGTCGAGCTCGAGCACGATCGCTGGATCGTCCTCATTGCCGCTCTTGAGCGGGAAATCGTGGCAGGGGCGATCTTTCGTGGCGACGGTGCGCAGGCGCAGCGCGCCGACGTCGCTGCGGCCGGGAAGCTCGGCCCGCGCCAGCACTTCGCTCCAGGCGAACACAGTCGCGCCGGCGAACAGCGGCGCCACGTGCCGGCCACCGTTGATCGCCGCCACGTGGAACGCATTGGCGAAGCCGTTGAAGCTGAGGCTGCGGGCGAGCGAGATCACGTGCCCGCCGTAGATCAGCCGGCGGCCGAAGCGGCCCTGCGCCTCGACATATTGGTTGAAATGGATACGGGCCGGATTCTGGTAGAGCCGGGTCGCGATCTGGTGCTCGGCCTCCTCGACCGTGATGCCATCGACATGGTCGATGCGCTCGCCCACCTGATAGTCGTCGAACCGATAGGGGCTGCCGGCAAGCAGCACATCGTAGGCGTCGCCGTCGATCGGCGGGCAGGCGTCGCCCAGCATGCTCGGCAGCAGTGCTTCCGGTACACGTGGGACGTGGTCTTGGTCCACTGGCGCTGCCTCATCACGCTTGCGGATCATCACCCAGCGCACATATTCGAGCACCTTGCTGCCGTCGGGCTTGCAGCCGGTCGTGCGCACGAACACGATGCCGGTCTTACGGCTGGAATTCTCCTTGAGCCCGATCACCTCCGAGACCGCGCTGATGGTGTCGCCGGGATAGACCGGTGCCAGGAAGCGGCAGCCCGCATAGCCGAGATTGGCGACCGCGTTGATGGAGATGTCCGGCACGCTCTTGCCGAACACGATGTGGAAGACGAGGAGATCATCAACCGGGGCGCGCGGGAAGCCGATCGCCTGCGCAAAGGCATCCGAGGACTGCACCGCAAAGCGGGGCCCGTAGAGGCCGCTATAGAGAGCCACATCGCCGGCGGTCACTGTGCGCGGCGTGGCGTGCCGGATCAGTGTTCCGACGCGAAAATCCTCGAAGAAGTTGCCGGCGCTGGTCTTGGTCATAGAGGGGACTTCTGCATCCGGGTGGGCGGCGATCACGTAGCTGTGTGGCATCCCAAAGGGTAGGCGGGCTGACGACCGGCGACCGGATCGATAGAGTTAGTTATAGTGCCCCGCAAGAGCCGACAATGACAGCGCAAGCCACCGAGGCCGCCACAGTCGCAACATCCCCTACCCGGACCGTTCATCCGGCGTGGGTGCGCATCACCCATTGGGTCAATGCGGTGGCCGTCGTGGTGATGATCGGTTCGGGCTGGGAGATCTACAACGCCTCGCCGCTCTTTCCGTTCAGCTATCCAAGATCCATCACCATCGGCGGCTGGCTCGCGGGCGCGCTGCTTTGGCATTTCGCGGCCATGTGGCTGTTCGTGGTCAACGGCCTCGTCTATGTGGTGCTCGGAATTTTGACCGGCCGCTTTCGGCGCAAGCTCTTGCCGATCCGCCCGGGGGATGTGGTGGCCGATATGCGCGCGGCATTCAAGGGCCAACTCAGTCACGACGATCTCGCCGTCTACAACGCGGTGCAGAAGCTCCTCTATCTCGGGGTCATCGTTGCGGGTGTCATCGTCGTGCTGTCGGGGCTCGCGATCTGGAAGCCGGTGCAGCTGCAGGAGCTGACCGCTCTGCTCGGCGGCTACGAGGCGGCGCGCTACGTGCATTTCTTCGCCATGGCGGCGATCGTCGGTTTCCTGCTGATCCACATCGTCATGGCTTTCGTGGTGCCGAAGTCGCTGCGCGCCATGATCATCGGACGATAAGGAGGGTGACATGCGACGCATCCGCAGAGCAATCCCCGGCGTCGATCCGAAGCTTCTGATCAAGGATGCGACGAAGCTCATGCCCGATCCGACGCGGCGGCTGTTCCTGCGCGGTGGCGCGAGCCTCGGCGCGCTCACCCTCCTCACCGGCTGCGACATCGTCGACGGCTTGTCGGCCGAGAAGGTGCTGATGAAGATCTCCTACTTCAACGATCGCGCGCAGGCCTGGCTGTTCAACCCGAACCGGCTCGCTCCGACTTATCCGGAGAGCGCGATCACGCGGCCATTCCCGTTCAATGCCTACTATCCGGTCGAGGAAGTGCCGGAGGTGAATGGTGAAAGCTATGAGCTCGAGGTCGGCGGCCTGGTCGAGAACAAGAAGAGCTGGACCCTGAAGGAGCTTTACGAGCTGCCGGAGGAGACCCAGATCACCCGCCACATCTGCGTCGAGGGCTGGAGCGCGATCGGCAAGTGGTCGGGCACGCGGCTGTCCGAATTCCTGCGCCGGATCGGCGCCGATCTTACTGCGAAATATGTCTGGTTCCGCTGCGCCGAGGGCTATCACACCTCGATCGACATGCCGACGGCGCTGCATCCGCAGACTCAGATGACGTTCAAGTTCGACGGCGAGATCCTGCCGGCCAAGTACGGCTTCCCGATGAAGGTGCGCATCCCGACCAAGCTCGGGTTCAAGAACCCCAAGCACGTGATGGAGATGGCGGTCATCAACAACTGGAATCCCGGCTACTGGGAAGAGCAGGGCTACAACTGGTTCAGCGGGAGCTGAACAGGACGCCGTCACGGCGGGGACGGATGCAGATGATCCGTGGTCTGCAGCCCCTCAACGTGCACATCTCGGTTCCATCCGGTCGGCGCACGCACACATTACAATGGTTGCGATCGGTCAGCGAGCGTTCGCAGGTGCGATTGAGCTCCTGCGTGTCCGCCGCGAGGCAGCTGATGCGTCCGGCAACGCATCGGCGCTGCGGCTCCGTGCAGGTCGGAGCAGCATTGATGTCGGTCCGCGAGCAGGTCGAACAGTTGTCGGTCCAGCGCAGGCACCAGTCGGGAACCTGCGCGTTGAGCTCGCTGCCGGAAAATTGCAATAGGGCGATAGCGACCGGGATCGGCTTAACTAATCCACGCATGGCCCACGTTCATGAGCTGGCGGTGGATGCGACTGATCCTTAGTCGAGGTGACCGACCGGCGGGTTCAGCGACATCTCGGATCACCGCCCGTCCTGCGGTGGCACGCGCGTGATCAGCCGTGCGCCACGCTGGAAGGTGAGGTAGTCCCACAGCCAGGTGAACGCGACGAGAAAGCGGTAACGCAGCCCGATCAGGAAATAGATGTGCGCCACCGCCCAGAACAGCCAAGCGATGAAGCCCTTGAGGTGGATGCGGCCGAGCTTCACCACGGCGCTGCGCCGGCCGATCGCGGCGAGATCGCCAGGGTGGCGATAGCGGAACGGCGGCGGCGATTGCCCTTTGAGCCGCGCCGCGATCAACTTGCCGACATAGCGGCCCATCTGTTTGGCGGCGGGCGCCATGCCCGGCAGCGGCTGGCCTTTCTCGTCACGGAAGGCTGCGGTGTCACCGATCACGAACACGTCGGGTAGCTTCGGCACCGAGAGATCGGGACCGACGACGACACGGCCGGCGCGATCGTGCTCGGCGTCGAGCCAGCGCGCCGCCGGCGAAGCGACGACGCCTGCCGCCCAGATGATGGTGCCGGCGTCGATACGCCCCTGCTCAAGCGTGACGCCGCGCGCGTCGCAGCTGGTCACGCGCGTTCCGGTGCGCACGTCGACGCCCATGCGGGTGAGCGTGCGCAACGCGTAGTCGGAGAGGTCCTGCGGCAGGGTCGGCAACACGCGCGGCCCGGCCTCGAGCAGGATGATGCGCGCCGTGCGCGGATCGATCCTTCGGAAATCCTTGGCCAGGGTCTGGCGCGCGATCTCGGCGATGGCGCCTGCCATCTCGACGCCGGTCGCGCCCGCCCCGACAATGACGAAGGTGAGCAGTCGCTGCCGCTCGGCCTCGTCGGTCGCGAGCTCAGCCTGCTCGAAGCCGATGAGGATGCGGCGGCGGATGCGGGTGGCATCCTCGATGCGCTTGAGGCCGGGCGCGCTGTCGGCCCATTCGTCGTGGCCGAAATAGGAGTGGGTCGCGCCGGTGGCGAGGATGAGATAGTCGTAAGGAACCGGCGCTGCCTGTTCGAGCGCGACGAGCTTCTTGGCGGTGTCGATGCCGGTGACTCTGGCCATCAGCACGGTCGCGTTCTTCTGGCCGCGCAGGATGTGCCGGACCGGCCAGGCCACCTCGGCAGGCGAGAGCACGGCGGTTGCCACCTGGTAGAGGAGCGGCTGGAAGCAGTGATAGTTGTTCTGGTCGATGACGGTGACGTCGACCGGCGCGCGCGCGAGCGCCATGGCGGCCTCGATGCCGCCGAAGCCGGCGCCGATGATGACGACTTTGGGCCGCTGCTGGGATGGCTGCTGTTGTGAGCTCATGGTGCACCGAGAGACTGGCGGCTGCATCTCTGCGTCCGGCGGCTCGTCGAACGAAACCGGACGCCGCCGC
>Ga0081455_10006688_pt1 | contig 12319 bp, 8 predicted proteins | sample TabmetS3T2R1_FD_70207 | JGI IMG/M metagenome (GOLD analysis project Ga0081455, IMG submission 70207) | Tabebuia heterophylla rhizosphere microbial communities from the University of Puerto Rico - S3T2R1 | ecosystem: Host-associated > Plants > Roots > Rhizosphere ... | reverse complement strand
CATTTCGTCATACGAGGCCGTACTTCGAGTGGGAGCGGAATCGCGGCAATCGTGTTGATGACGCGGCTTCCCTAGTTCGACAAACGATCTATCCCGCGTATGAAGTGGATCTGAGGCCGAAGCGGCTTGATCCGGGCCTGTTCGCATTTAACGATTTCAACCCGCATGACGTCGCGCCATACAACCGGCTTGTCATTTCCCTGCTCTCCGCCGCCGCCTCGCGAAAACTCAAGCGCGTGTTAATCGCTTCGGCGCAGTACGGCGACGGCCGTACCACTGTAACGCTCAATCTGGCCGCGGCGCTCGCGCGCGCGCGACAGCGCGTGCTGGTTGTCGAGAGTGATTTTCTACGGCCGTCGGCGTTGCGCCTGCTCGGAATTGACTCGGCGATGGGACTGGCCGAAGCCGTCGCGAAAGGCTTGGCGCCCAGCAAGGCGATGGTCTGGCTGCAACCGATCGGGTTCAACCTTTTGCCGACTTGCGCGCAGGTCGAGAACTCTGCGGAGCTGCTGGCCTCGCCTACCTTCGAAGTGATGATGAGGACGTTGAGTCCGGAATTTGACTTCATCCTGTTCGATTCCGCGCCGCTGCTGGCGGCGGCCGACGCCAGACTGCTCGAACGTCACACGGACGCGACACTGATTGTCGTACGAGAGGGCCGCGCCTCCACCAGTCAAATGGCCAAAGCCGTCGCTCTACTCGATGAAGAGCGCCTCCTCGGCGCCGTGCTCAACCGCGTTATGACTTAACAGAAGGCGTTTCCCGCGCTGAAGCGAAAAAGTTGTTTGGAGGAATTATGAACAAAAGAAAATTGACGAATTACATGGAACGCTTTGGCCTGACGGTCGCGCTGATCGTGTCGACGTGCGCAAATCAGCGCCAGCAAGTGTTCGCGCAAACTCCGGCGTCATCCGCCGGGCAGACTTCAGCCGGGCAGACTTCAGAAGATGATCAATTCTTCAAAGGCATCTACAGGGAGTTTTACGACACATACCGGCTCGGCCCTGCCGACGAGATAGCGATTCGTGTGACCGGGCAGCCGGATTACACGCTCGAGCGGGTGAAGGTCTCGCCTACGGGGAGTGTCTATCACCCACTGCTCGGCGACATGTTGGTGGCCGGGATGACAGTCCCGCGACTGACCAAGAGGCTGACCAAAGACCTGGGCGAGTACCTGGTTGACCCGAAAGTGAGCGTGTCGTTGCTCGAAGCCAACAGCGCCAAGATTGGCGTGCTCGGCGATGTCATACACCCTGGCATCCTGGTCATGAATAAGCCGATGAACGTGTTAGAGGCCATCACCGCTTCCGGCGGCGTCACCGACCTGGGCGACAAATCCGGCGTGATTGTGCTCCGCCAATTGCGCGACGGCCGCGCTCAAACGTTTAAGGTCAACGTCAAGCGCATTCTTCAAGGAAAGGCCGAGCCGGAGGAAAACGTCGGTCTGCAGGCCGGCGACACCGTGATCGTGAACGGCAACACCAAGAAGAAGATGACTAATATCCTGTCCCTCGCCGGATTCGGAAGCTTCCTCTCATTCATCTCAATGGGAAGAGGACGCTGACGCCAGTACAGCCAGCAAATCCCACTAGAAAAGCGCGAAGAAGAACACAAAGGCGCCAAAGCAGATAGATATGAAGATGCGATCCAATCTCAATGATCAAACCCGGCCCGGAGCGCTTTTCAAACACCGAGCGACGCGATCGAGAGATTTTCTAAGCTCTCAGCGCCGGCCTGGAGCGCTTTTCAACCGCCGAGCGAAGAGTCCGAACGCCATTGAGCAGGGCGGCGAAATCGGTCTTCCGTTCACATCCGGCGCCGGAGCCACACGCGGCAAACACTGGCTGGCGTTCGCAGGCGTTTATCTCTTTACACTGATGCTCTATGCTCGCCCCAACGACCTGTTCCCTGCCCTCGGCGCCTTTCCGCTGGTCAAGATTGTGTCGATCAGCGTTCTGCTGATTTACATCGGATCGAAGATCACCGCCGGCGAAAGGCTGTCGGTCTGGACGCTGGAGATGACTATGCTCGTGGTCATCGCGGCTCTGGGGCTGCTCCTCATGCCGATCGCCGCCTCGCCTCAACAAAGCATAGACATGCTCACCGACACATATCTCAAGACGGTGATCGTCTTCATACTGATGGTCAATCTGATTGACACGCGCCAACGAATTTTTTCAATGTGGAAACTGGTCGTTGTCTGCGGCGCGGCGCTCGGCGTGGGCGCGATCAAGAGTTATATAAATGGTGAGTTCGCCGTGAAGGGGCTGCGTATCGAAGGATTGGTCGGAGGGATGTTCGAGAATCCAAACGATCTGGCGACGGCGCTCGATCTTTTGCTTCCCTTCGCTGTCGTCCTCGCGCTCACCAGCAAGGGACTCTCGCGTCTGTTCTATCTGGTTTGCGTGGCGGTCCTGGCCGTCGGTGTTCTGTTCACACTCTCTCGCGGGGGATTTCTGGGATTGCTTGCGTCGAGCGGCGTGTTGCTGTGGAAGCTGGGACGCTCGCGCCGGCTGAAAACCACACTGGGGGTCGCGCTGATCTGCGGAATTTTGTTAGCGGTCATGCCGGGCGGTTACGGCGCCCGTATAGTGACGATTTTTAACACCGAACAGGATCAAACAGGCTCGGCCCAGCAGCGCCGAGAATTGCTGGAGCGGGCCGCCTCGGTAGCAATCAGCCGCCCCATCGTCGGCGTCGGCATGGGAAATTTCCACATCTACTCGATCAAAGAAAAGGCGGCTCACAACTCCTACCTGGAGATCGCCGCCGAGTTGGGCGTGATGGGATTGATCGCCTATTTGATCTTGATCTTAGCCCCATTGCGCTCGCTCTATAGGATCGAACGTCAAACCAGGGGCATGCGGTCGGAGAGCGAACGGGAGATGTATTGGTTGAGCGTGAGCATACAGGCGGCCTTCATCGCGTACATGGTTTGCAGCTTTTTCGCCTCGATTGAGTACCTGTGGTACCTCTATTACACCGCCGCCTATGCGGTGGCGCTCAGACAGATTCACGCCACCGAAGAAATCGAAGAGCTGAAGATGAGATGGTTATCCGTATGAGTTCGCGACGCCCGAACGGATTTTCGACTTCTACCGAGAGTCGCCTCAAGTAATGCTCAAGTAATGATTGATAACTTCGGTAACAGAGTACTAAGTGAGAGGTAATTATTTATGAAATTGGCCAAAAAAATCGCGCTGATGGCGCCTGTAATATCGGCGATTTGTCTCTTCGGCGCCGTGAATGCCATGCAAGGTTGTTACCGACAGCCAGGCGGCGCGCCGTTTGACGCCAGCATTATCGAATCCGTAATGAATCAACCACGCCCGGCGACGCTAGCTCCAGGCGACCCGGAGCCTCCGCGCGTTTTTCTGGATACGACTTACGTGGCGCCGGCCGGTAAGACCATCAACGTCGCGGCGGGAGGCGACGTTCAAGCGGCGATTAACCAGGCGCGGCCCGGCGATGTGATCAAGCTTCAAGCGGGCTCGACCTTCAAGGGCAATTTCCGGCTGCCCAACAAGAGCGGTTCGGATTGGATCGTCATCCGCTCCTCGGCGGCGGACGCGGATCTGCCGCCGCCGGGAACGCGCGTCACCCCGGCCAAGAGCGCGATTATGCCCAAATTGATCAGCCCGAATTCCGACCCGGTGGTGTATACGGATGAGGGCGCCCATCATTATCGCTTCATCGGCGTCGAATTCGGCGTGGCCGAGGGGAAGAACATTGACAACATGGTCGCGTTTGGCGCTGATCATACCTCGATGGCCAAAGCGCCGCACGATCTGATCATTGATCGCTGCTACATTCATGGCAATGACGCCGGCAACGTTAGACGTGGCGTTATGCTCAACTGCGCCCGCGCGGCGGTGATTGATTCGTACATCTCGAACTGCCATGGCGAAGGATTCGACACGCAGGCGATTTGCGGATGGAACGGATCGGGGCCGTTTAAGATCGTCAACAACTACTTGGAGGGCGCGGGCGAGAATGTTATGTTCGGCGGGGCCAAGCCTTCGATTCAGAACCTGATCGCGTCCGACATCGAGTTCCGATTGAACCACGTCTATAAACCGCTCTCGTGGAAGAAAGGTCATCCCACTTACGCCGGAAGGCCCTGGACGATCAAGAATCTATTCGAGCTGAAAAACGCCCAGCGATTGCTCATAGATCAGAACATCTTCGAAAACAACTGGTCGGACGCGCAGGTCGGCTTCGCCATCCTCTTCACGCCTCGCGGCGAGGGTGGGGCGGCGCCGCAGGCGACGGCTCAGGACGTGACCTTCACCAACAACATCCTGCGGCATTCGGGCAACGGCTTCAACATCGCGGGGCCGGACGACACCTCGCCGAGCCAGCCTTCGCAGCGAATCCTGATCAAGAACAACCTGATTGACGACATTGACGGCAATAAATGGGGCAGCGCCGCATACGGGCCGGCGGACGGCAGGTTCGCGCAAATCGTCGGGGGGCCGCCCAACATCACGATTGACCACAACACTATCTTTCAAAGCGGCTCGCTCATTTTCTTCGATGGCGCGCCAGGCGCCGGATTTATCTTTCGCAACAACATCGCGCGGAACAATCTTTACGGCGTGATGGGCAGCAATCGCAGCCCGGGCCTGGACTCGCTCGGATTTTACTTCCCCGGATACGAATTCAAGAAAAACGTCATCGTGGGAGTTCCGTCGGAGATCCGCTACCCGACGAATAACTTTCTGCCACTTCTTCCTAATCTGGTGGGTTTCGTCGATCTGGCCGGTGGAGATTACCGTCTGGCGCGGACCAGCCCTTATAAAAACGCGGGCACTGACGGCAAAGACGTCGGGTGCGACTTTAGCGCGCTGAACCACGAAGGGACAAAAAAATAGGGAATGGGGAGTGGGGAGTGGGGAGTGGGGAGTAGGGATAAGGAAATTACTTCTCCTGCTCCCGATTCCCCACTCCCCACTCCCCATTCCCCACTCCCTTCATCTCCGCGCAACCGAATTGGATTCACATGGTTTTCGATAAACATGGCCAGATTGAATCAATGCGAAATTCGATCGAACTGAGCGCGTCATCTGTCAGGTTGGCCGGCGCTGCGGCGCCGATCCAAACGCCCCGGCGCTTGCTTTTTATCGCTTACCAGTTCGCCCCAAGTTTGGAGATGGGCGCCCGCTCTTGCACGCAGATTGCGCGCTACTTGCCTCTGTACGGCTGGTCTCCGGTGGCGCTGACGGCGCAAGAAAAGTACATCGAAGAGCGTTACCGCGGGAGCGATGGCGAAATAGCCGAACTGGGGTTGCCTGACGCGATTGTCAGAACGCGCCTTCTGCCGCACCCGCTTGATTTCTACCGCTGGCTCAAATCAGCCCTCAGGCGCAAACCGCAGGACGCCGGCGGAATGGGCGCCATCGAGACGGCCGGAGAAGACAGTAAGCCGCCGGGCGCTAAAGGAAAGTTGCGGCGCATGATTCTGTCGGCCCTGACCATTCCCGATCTATACACGGGATGGATTTTGCCGGCCATCGTGGCCGGACTGAAAGCGGCGCGAGAGTCGAAGGCGGAACAAATTTTCTCCTCCGGCCCATACTGGACAAATCACCTGGTCGGACTCGCGTTATCGTATTTGACTGGTCTGCCCTGGACTGCTCACTTTCGGGACCCCTGGATCACCGGCAACTGGCAAGCGCCGACCAGTTCCTTGGCGACTCGGTTGAATAAGTGGTTGGAGCGTATTGTCGTCACGCGCGCCACGTCGGTCGTGAGCGTGACGGAAGAGCATTCCGCCGCGTTCCGGCGAACGTACCCGCGCTTCCCCGCGGACAAGTTCTTCACCGTGCCGAATGGCTACGACAACGGAGAGTGGGAGGTGTCGCCGGCCGAGACACGGCGCGAACAAGAAAGCGAAGGGCGGTTTCTGATTGCTTACACTGGAAAATTCTACATCGAACGCGACCCACAACCGTTATTCCGCGCCTTGAGGACATTGATTGACTCTGGCGAGATCGAGCGCGAACAGGTCCGGGTCGATCTAGTAGGTTGGTGTGAAAGCAGCGAAGGGCGCTCGGTGAGGGAGATGGCTGTCAATCTCGGGCTTAGTGAATGCGTCAACATTCTTGGCCCGCGCAGTCGCCAGGAAACGATCCGCCGCATAAGGCAGGCCGATTTGCTCTTGTTGCTGGCTGAGAGGTTCGTCATCCAGATTCCGGGCAAGACCTATGAATATTTGCGCGCGGGGCGTCCCATCCTGGCCCTCACGTCGGAGGGGGCGTTGGCCAATTTTCTGCTAAGGACTGGCGCCGGGTGGGTCGTCGATCCGAAGGACGACGCCGGTGTCCTCGGCGCCATCCGGGAGCGTTATCGGCAATGGAAAGCCGGTGAAGGCGGGCCCGTCGCCGATCCGGAGATCGTAGCCGGGTTCGACCGGCGCAAACTCGCCGGCCGTCTGGCGGAATTGTTCGACCGTCTAAACGGCGCGCCCCGAAGGAGACATGGAGGAAGTTCGAATGGCAAATGAAAAGGTAACCGGCGGATCCGTTATTGACGCCCCGGCGCCGCCGCTACCAGACGCATCGCGCCCGTCCGCCCGCGACGTCACAGCCGATGGGGCCCATGGAGTGAGGATGTCGGTGGTGGTGATCAATGATTTGACCGCTCTGGAAAAGTACGTCCCTGCGTGGGAGGATCTGGCCGCCAACGCGATCGAGCCTAACGCCTTTTACGAGCCGTGGATGATGATGCCAGCCATCCGGGCTTTCGGAGCGGGCCGGCGTCTACAATTCGCGCTTGTCCTGGCTAACGAACCGGCGCGCCATGACGGGGCTCCTCTTCTGTGCGGAATCTTCCCGCTGGAACGGCAAAACCACTATCAAGGGCTGAGCCGAAAACTTCCTTTCAAAACCCTTCGTCTTTGGAAGCACAAGTATTGCTATTTATGCACGCCGCTGGTCCGGGAAGGGTATGGCCAGCAGGTGATCGCCGCGTTCTTCGACTGGCTGGACGCGGGTAGTCACGATTGCTCACTCATGGAGTTCAGATTCATCGCCGGCGACGGGCTGTTCAATGGCCTCCTGATAGATTATTTCGAGCGCCGCACAAAACTGCATTACATCTCAATGTACTTCCTGCGGGCGATGTTTCGCCCCACGGTTGACGCCGACACTTATATTTGCGCCGCCCTGTCAGCCAAGCATCGCAAGATGGTCAGACGCCAGGAAAGACAGTTGTCGGAGATCGGGCGCCTCGAATATGACGCGCTCACCCCGGATGACGACGTCGAAGTGTGGATCGAAGAGTTTCTACGACTGGAAGCCGGCGGTTGGAAAGGTCGGGAGAACACCGCCATCGCTTCGGATGAATCCGATCAGAGTTATTTCAGGTCAATCGCGGAGGAGGCGTTCCGGCGAGGCCGGTTGTCGATGTTGGCGTTGCGGCTCGACGGTCGCCCGATAGCGTATAAGTGCGATTTCCCCGCCGGGCGCGGCTTGTTCACCTTCAGAATCGCCTTCGACGAAAACTACGCGCGGAACTCGCCGGGCATGCTGCTGGAGATCGAAAACGTCCGGCGGCTCCATGCCCGACCGCAGATAGAATGGGTTGATTCGTGCAACGATTCATTCAGCTCCATGTTCAACCGGCTTTGGCTGGGGCGGCGGACGATCCTGGACGTCGTGGTCGGCGCGGGGAAAACTTGGGGTGATTGGGTGGTTGCGGCGATTCCGTTGTTGAAACTGCTGAATCGCAAACTGCTCCGTAGTGACGCGTTCCCGCAATAGAACCGGCGGACGAATGGAGGAAGAATGATGAAGACGATCTTTACCCGTCGGACGAAGAGCGCCGACTCGACCAAAGGACCGCTAACGAGGAGGGAGGTCATCGGAGTGGCGCCGCTCCAGGCTCAGCAGGCGGCGAACGGATCGCGCCCCTCCGAAGTCGACGTCACAACCGATGGCGCAAAGATGTCGGTGGTAATCGTCGATGATTTGACCGCTCTGGAGAAGCACATCGCCGCCTGGGAAGAGTTGGCCGCCGCCGCCATCGAGCCGAATGTATTTTACGAGCCTTGGATGCTGATGCCCGCGCTCCGGGCCTACAGCGGCGCCGGGCGCTTATTGTTCGCGCTCGTTCAGACTCCCGATCCGGCGCGCCCGAACGGGCCGCCGTTGCTCTGCGGCTTCTTCCCGCTCGAACTCAAAGATCATTACGACGGCATCTCCAATAGGCTGCCCCTCAAGACGCTCTGCCTGTGGAGGAAGCAGGAGATGATTTATTTATGCGCGCCGCTCCTCAGGGCCGGGTACGGACGTGAGGCGCTCGCCGCGTTCTTTGACTGGCTGGGCGCCGGGGACCACAACTACTCGCTGATGGAGTTTGGCTTCGTCACCGGCGAGGGGCCATTCCATCATCTCCTGTTGGATTACCTGAACCAGCATCTGAAATTCACCTACGTCACGGAGGCTTTCACGCGCGCGCTATTTCGTCCCGCCGCCGACGCAGAGGACTATGTCCGGTCCGCGCTGGGGCGCTTCCGACGAAAAGAGCTTAGGCGGCTGGAGAAGCGCCTTGCGGAGACGGGCCGGCTCGAATACAGGACGCTCGATCCATGTGTCGGGGGCGACGACGTCGACGCCTGGGTCGAGGAGTTTCTGGAGTTCGAGGCGAAGAGTTGGAAAGGCAAGGGGGGCCGCGCGCTCGATTGCAGCGAGACCGATCGGAAATACTTCATGGAGATCGCCAGGGAGGCTTTTCGTCGAGGCAAGTTGATGATGCTCGCGCTACGTTTTAACGGTAGTCCGATCGCATACAAGGTCAATTTTCTCTCCGGGGACGGATCGTTCGCCTTCAAGATCGCATTCGACGAAGAGTATGCGCGCTACTCGCCCGGCGTGCTTCTGGAGTTGGAGAATATCCGTCTGCTGCACGAGCGTGCGCAAATCAGGTGGATGGACTCTTGCGCCAACCCCGATCGATTTATGATCAATCAGCTGTGGACTGACCGCCGCGCGATTCAAACTCTGGTGATCAGCACAGGCAAGCGTCAGGGGGATTTGGTAGTCGCGGCGATCCCTTTGTTGAAGTGGTGCAACCGGCGGATTTTCCGCCGAGACCTTCTCGGACGGTAATCCGCGCGTTCGTAATAAACACTCGTTCGATGGAACGCGGATGAGGCGGATGGGGCGGATTCATGCGGATCTTTTTTAGTTCTTATCCGCGATGATCCGTTCTATCCGCGTCATCCGCGTTCTATTAACTCGTACACCTATATGAAAAACACCCCAATGCCCGGGCCGCCCAGGCTTTTGGATATTGACGGCGAGAGGTTTCGCGCCGATTTCAACCGCGCCCCGTTTCTCATCTGGCATCATCTGGCCGGCCATCCTTTGTTCTCTCTCCAGCGTTTGATCGAGCTTGCGAATCGCCTGCCCGAGGAGAAGATCAAATACAACGGGGCTGACATCTCGGTCGCTACTGGCTTATATGAGGGACCGCGCACGGGGCTATCGGTCCGGGAGACGATCCAGCAGATCGAGGAATGCCGCTCGTGGATGGTAATAAATAACGTCGAACTCGATCCGGAATACCGACGGTTACTGGATCGCTGTCTTGATGAAGTTCAGCTCTTTTCCGAGCCTATTGATCCGGGCATGTTCCGTAGGGAGGGATTCATTTTCATCTCCTCTCCAGGCTCCGTCACGCCCTTTCACATGGACCCGGAATACAATTTCCTGCTTCAGATTCGCGGCAAAAAACAGATCAACATCTGGAATAGCGGAGACCGATCGGTTCTGTCAGAGACCGCTCTCGAGAGATATTTTTCTGACGTCGACAGGCAGTTAGTGTTCAAAGAGGATTATCAACAAAAGGCCGCCATCTTCGAGCTGACGCCGGGAGCAGGATTACACTTTCCGGTGGTGGCTCCTCACTGGGTGCGTAATGGCGACGAGGTTTCGGTCTCCTTCAGCATCACTTTTCGCACTCCCGCGTCTGAGCGCCGGCAGGTCGTCTATTGCGCTAATGCGGATCTCCGTAGAAAAGGGCTGAACCCGAGGCCGCCGGGCGCTTCGGCCTTTCGCGATTTAGCCAAGTATTACGGATTCCGAGCGCGGAGAGGGGTCAATAGAGCGCTGGGCGGTCACAGTCCCAGCGGTTCTGGAAGCTTAGGCGGACAGGAAGGGTAAAAGATTATGCCGTTGGTTTCCGTAATTATGCCCACATTTAATCGCGCAGACACGATCAGACGCGCCATCCGGAGCGTTCAGGCGCAGACATTCACTGATTGGGAATTGATCGTCGTGGATGACGGGTCGACCGACAACACCGTGGCGCTGATCGAAGGGTGCGACCCGCGATTGAAACTCATTCGGCAGGAAAATCAGGGAACGGCTGGGGCGCGCAACGCCGGGCTGAGCGCCTGCGCAGGCTCTTATATAGCCTTTCTCGATTCGGATGATGAGTGGCTACCCCATCATCTGGAACTCTGCGTCAGCTTCCTGGAAGCGTTTCCCGGCGAGCAGTTCGTTACCAACGAGCTTTGGGAAGACCTCGGCCAAGGCAACGTTGTTAAGCATTACCGCGCGGAGATCGAGGAATATTATCCCAGAATGGCTCGCAAGGTCGGCTCGCGACTCCTCGACTTGCCTCCCGGCGAGCAGGATGATTATCTGCGCGTTTATCAATCGCGCCAGCCGATCGGCGAATGGGGGCGGGCGATCGTCGAGCGCACGCCTTACCAGAACGTGTTTCACTACCGCGGCCAAATCTTTGAGAATATGCGCTGGGGATTTCTGATGTGTCTGCAACCGACCGTGATCAGACGCGAGGCTTGTGAGGCGGTCGGCCTTTTCGATACCGAGTACTACGGCGCCTCGGATTACGCTTTCACTATCGAGCTTTGCCGGCGATACCAGGCCAACTACCTTTCGATCCCGGCATGCGTCAAGCACGAATTTGCCGAAGACGGCGGGTCGCTTTCCGAAAGTCACGTTGCGACAGGCAAGACGGCGCTGATCTGTATGCAGGATATGCTGAGCGGCCTGGAGCGCTACTGGGGGAATCGTCGTGGGGATCCGGAGATTTCCGCCCTGTTCGGGTTCAGGCAATTGGATACCGCGCGACTCGCCCTGGAGCGCTGCGAGCGGGCAACCGCTTTGAAGCGCCTTAAAGCTGCGCGCCGTGATCACCCTGGGCTGCGCCGAGCGCGTTACCTTCAATGGTTAATTACTCTGATTCCCGGCGCCCGGTTTTCCTGCCAGGTTTACATCGGTTTCAACAAAGCCAGTTACATTCTGGGAATGATCAGACGCAACGAGATGTCCGTCGGCAAGGCGCTCGGCAAGCTCGCGCGTCGTCTGTTCAACGTGTCCTTTCATTCAAGCGACCATTCAAGTGGCCATCAAGAGGTAAAGATGTGAGCGCCAATTCCAACCTCGCAGTATTCGGGAACGACCTGGTAGGAATTCCATAGAAGTCTTTTCGACTTGCCTGCAATCTGAAGACGTAGATAAAAGCTTGTATCTGCAAAATGTCGCCGACGTAGCGTGATCCCGCGGAGAATATTTTGCGGTTCGGCGCCAAAAAGATTGGCATATCTCTTGCAAACATCATTTCACGGTGAAACTAGCGCATTGCTTATGAGAAGTAAAATGAACGACTTCCCATTATCAATTGCCGCTAGCAGGCGGATTGAGCATTGAATATGTGGCTTTTGGCCACAATCGGTGTTGTAGAAGACCACACCGAAATTGGATAGGTGGTGAAGGATCTGTACCCAGAACTTTTCCTTACCTCTGCCGCCCAGGAATAATAAATAGATAGCCAGGTCATATCGGACATGCCCTGATAACGCCCCACAGCGACCGGGTCTGCCGAACAACCTGTACGCCGCTTCGTTACGGAGTTTCCTTTAGGTTATACGTAACTACGGGATTTGTGTGTCTACGTATAGCCATATAACACAAGAGACAACCGTATGCTCATCGAAGGAACAAGCCCTTCAATTCGCATCCGGTCTCGATTTCCATTCCTTCCAAGCCTATCGGCTGTGGATGGAGTATCCATCGAGGGAAATAGATGAAAAACCGACAGATTAGCATATTGTGTTTTCTGATCCTCACGGCGCTGGCACCGATCGGCTACCGCCTGGGCCGAACGGCCTATCATGGCGCAGTCGCCGAGGAGTCGAAGATAGTCGCCACCCCGCCGCACGCGATGCGCGGGAGGGCGGCGATCGAATATCTCGAACAATCAGGGCTCCACAATTCGCTTTCCGCCGCCGTGACTGCGGCGCGCTATGGCGTCGCGGAGCGGAAATCAGGCGGCTACGAAGCGGCCA
>Ga0081455_10006687_pt1 | contig 12319 bp, 10 predicted proteins | sample TabmetS3T2R1_FD_70207 | JGI IMG/M metagenome (GOLD analysis project Ga0081455, IMG submission 70207) | Tabebuia heterophylla rhizosphere microbial communities from the University of Puerto Rico - S3T2R1 | ecosystem: Host-associated > Plants > Roots > Rhizosphere ... | reverse complement strand
GACCGGCTCGCGCTGGACCCCGGTCGTGTGCGGGCGATGGCCGACGGCGTGCGCGCGATCGCCGCGCTGCCCGACCCGGTCGGCGAGGTCATCGACGGCCACCGGCTCCCCAACGGGCTCGACGTCCGCAAGGTGCGCGTGCCGCTGGGCGTCGTGGCGGTCGTCTACGAGGCGCGGCCGAACGTCACCATCGATGCCGCCGCGCTGTGCCTGAAGTCCGGCAACGCCGTGGTGCTGCGCGGCTCCTCGTCGGCGGCCCACTCGAACGCGGTGCTCGCCGCGATCGCCGCCGGCGCGGCCGTCGAAGCCGGTGTCCCCGAGGGTGCCATCACGCTCGTCGCGGGCGGCGGGCGCGAGGAGCTCGCCGAGCTCGCGACGCAGGAGGGTGTGGTCGACCTGATCATCCCGCGGGGCGGCGAGGGGCTGAAGGCGGCGCTGAAGGGCGTGGCCACGGTGCCGGTGATGTACGCGGCGTCGGGCAACTGTCACGTCTATGTCGACGCGAGCGCCGACCTCGACGCGGCCGAGCGGATCGTCGTCAACGCCAAGACGCAGCGTCCCGGCGTCTGCAACGCCGCCGAGACGTTGCTCGTGCATGCCGATGTCGCCCCGGCGTTCCTGCCCCGCGTGCTCAGCGCCCTGCGCGAGTCGGGAGTCGAGCTGCGCGTCGACGGACGTACGCATGCCCTGTCCGGGGAGGCGCTGGCGGGCACGCTCGCCGACGCCACCGAGGACGACTGGGACACCGAGTTCCTCGCGCTGATCCTCGCCGTGGGCGTGGTGGATTCCGTCGGCGAGGCGATCGCGCACATCAACGCGCACGGCTCTGGCCATTCGGAGGCGATCGTCACCGGAAGCACCGCGGCGGCGCGCGCGTTCGAGCGTGGGGTGGACGCCGCCTGTGTGTACGTGAACGCGTCGACCCGCTTCACGGACGGTGGCGAGTTCGGGATGGGCGCCGAGATCGGGAACTCGACGCAGAAGCTGCACGCGCGCGGGCCGATCGGGCTGCGGGAGCTGTGCACGTTCAAGTACGTCGTCCACGGGGACGGCCACGTCAGGAGCTGACGGGCGCTCACGCGGCGCTCGCGTTCCTTCGCGTATGGGTCACATCGGGATCCTGGGCGGCACGTTCAATCCGCCCCATATCGGTCATCTCGTGATGGCGCAGGAGGCACTCGACCAACTCGACCTCGACCGTGTCGTGTTCATGCCGGTCGCGGTCCCGCCGCACAAGGAGGCGCAAGACGACATCGGCGCTCCGGCCCGGGTCGAGCTCTGCGAGCTCGCGGTGGAGGACGAAGAGCGGCTGGCGGTATCCACGCTCGAAGTCGACCGGGGTGGCGCGTCCTACACGGTCGATACCCTGAGGGTGCTTCATGACCTTGAGCCGGAGCACGAGCTGATCTTCATCGTCGGCGGCGACATGGCGCAGAGCCTTCCGTCCTGGCGGGAGCCCGAAGCGATCCTGGGGCTTGCCCGACTTGCGGTGGCCGAGCGCGAAGGTGTCCGACGCGAGGACATCGCCCGCCGTCTCGATCCGCTGCACTCCGGCGACCAGGTCGTGTTCTTCGACATGCCGAGGATCGACGTCTCATCTTCGGCGATCCGCCGCCGTGTCGCCGAAGGGCGGCCGATCCGGTACCTCGTGCCGGACCGCATCGCCGCGGCCATCGCGGAGCGGGGTTTGTACAGACAGCCAGCGGGGAGGCCTGCCGCATGACGATGAGCCCTGAGCGGCTCGCCATCACTATCGCCGCGCATGCGGCGGACCGGAAAGCACACGACATCGCCGCCCTCGACCTGCGCGAGGTCGCGGGCTACACGGACTTCTTCGTCATCTGCTCGGGCAACAGCGATCGCCAGACGAAGGCGATCCACGACGCCATCCACCAGGGCCTCAAGAAGAACGACGGCATCCTGCCGCGCCGCGTCGAGGGCCTGTCGGAGGCGCGGTGGATCCTCATGGACTACCTCGACGTGGTCGTGCACATCTTCACGCCCGACACGCGCGACTTCTATCGCCTCGAATCGCTCTGGGGCGACGTGCCGCGCCGCGACTTCGACCCAGAGGAACTGCTGGCGGAACTGCCGGCGAGCTCGGCGGCGAGCTGAGCCTGCGCCTGCACGCAGCGCCCGCGCTACCCGCGCGCACCAAGCCCGGCGAGCCCAGGTAGGAGGGCTCGGCCGAGCATCGCAGCGCAGCCGAGCCCTCGCCCCGGATGCCGGAGCAACCGCTGCCAAAAGCCCGATCCAGCGCGGTCGCGGGGATGCCTACCGGACTTGGCGCGCACGCGTCCTGGCCGAAGGTCCAGGCCACGAAACGAGAAGAGGCCGCCCGCGGGCGGCCTCTTGATCCGATGGAGCTAGCCGGGCTCGAACCGGCGACCTCTTCGCTGCCAGCGAAGCGCTCTCCCAGCTGAGCTATAGCCCCAGGCCGGTGTGATGGGCCATTGTAACGCCGCATCCGGGCCGTGCCTCTTCGCCGGACGCCGTACCGCGACCCGCACGTTTGCCGTCGCGGTCGAGCGCAGCGGCTGACCCCCATCCTTGGCGCCTCGACATGGCCGAGCAGCATCGCTACGACCCCTCCGAAATCGAGCCGCGCTGGCAGCGCGTGTGGAACGACGAGCGCACGTGGGAGGTCTCCAACGAGCCCGACGCGCGCGAGGAGGCCTACGTGCTCGAGATGCTGCCGTATCCAAGCGGCGAGCCCCACATCGGGCATCTGAAGAACTACTCGATCGGCGACGCCGTCGCCCATTTCCGCCGTCGCCAGGGCTACCGGGTCCTGCACCCCATGGGCTACGACGCGTTCGGTCTGCCCGCCGAGAACCACGCGATCAGCACCGGCCAGCACCCGCGCGACTCGACGAACGCCGCGATCGCCGCCTTCCAGCGGCAGTTCCGCGAGTGGGGGATCTCGATCGACTGGTCGCGCGAGTTCGGCACGCACGAGCCGCGCTACTACCGCTGGACGCAGTGGATCTTCCTGAAGCTGTTCGAGCGCGGGCTCGCCTACCGCAAGGAGGCCGCGGTCAAGTGGTGTCCCAATGACCAGACCGTGCTCGCCAACGAGCAGGTCATCGACGGCCGCTGCGAGCGCTGCGGCTGGGAGGTCGAGGTCCGGCAGCTCGAGCAGTGGTTCTTTCGCATCACCGACTACGCCGACCGCCTGATCGACGATCTCGACACGATCGAGTGGCCCACGCACGTCAAGACGATGCAGCGCAACTGGATCGGCCGTTCCGAGGGCGCCGAGGTGACGTTCCGCTGTGAGGAGCTGGGCATCGACTACCCGGTCTTCACGACCCGGCCGGACACGCTGTTTGGCGCAACGTTCTTCGTCATGGCGCCCGAGCATCCGGACGTGTTCCGCCTGGTGGCGGGCACGGAGAACGAGCAGGCCGTCCACGAGTACGTCAACCGCGCGCTCAACGAGTCCAGCGAAGAGCGCGGCGCGGCCGACAAGGAGAAGACCGGCGTCTTCCTGGGCCGCTACGTGACCAACCCGGTCAACGGCGAGCAGCTGCCGATGTACGTGGCGGACTACGTGCTCATGGAGTACGGGACCGGCGCGATCATGGCCGTGCCCGGCCACGACGAACGCGACCACGAGTTCGCTCAGAAGTTCGACCTTCCGATCCGCGAGGTGATCGCCGGCGGCGAGGACGTCCAGACCGAGGCCTACACGGGCGACGGGCCACTGGTGAACTCGCACCCCGACTTCGACGGGCTGCCCAACCGCGAGGCGCTCGAGCGGATCGTCGAGTGGCTCGATCGCGAGGGCAAGGGCCACGCATCGGTGAACTACCGGCTGCGCGACTGGCTGCTCTCGCGCCAGCGCTACTGGGGCTGCCCGATTCCCGTCGTCCATTGCGAGCGCTGCGGGATCGTGCCGGTGCCCGAGGACGAGCTCCCGGTGCTGTTGCCCGACGTCGAGGATTACGCCCCGAAGGGGCGCTCGCCGCTCGCCGCAGCCGAGGATTGGGTCAACACCGACTGCCCGAGGTGCGGAGGCCCCGCCAAGCGCGAGACCGACACGATGGACACGTTCGTGGACTCGTCCTGGTATTTCATGCGCTACTGCGACGCCGGCAACGACGAGGCAGCCTGGAACCAGGCGATCCTGGACCGGTGGATGCCCGTCGACCAGTACATCGGCGGCGTCGAGCACGCGATCCTGCACCTGATGTACGCGCGCTTCTTCACGAAGGCGCTCGCAGATCTGGGTTACCTCGACTTCCAAGAGCCGTTCGCCCGGCTCTTCACCCAGGGCATGATCACCCGCGACGGCGCGAAGATGTCCAAGTCGCGCGGGAACGTCATCTCGCCGCAAAGCTACGTGGAGCGCTACGGGGCGGACACCGCCCGCTGCTACATCCTGTTCATCGGCCCGCCGGACCAGGACGCCGACTGGTCTGACTCGGGCGTCGAGGGCGTGCATCGCTTCCTCGGGCGGTTGTGGCGTCTCAGCGCCGAGATCGCTGCCAAGACTCCGGACCATCCGATCCCGGAGGACCCGTCGAGCGCCGACTTCGAGCTCCTCCGCAAGGCGCATTGGGCGATCGAAAAGGTCACCAACGACATGGCGGGGCGCTTCGCGTTCAATACCGCGATCGCCGCGATCATGGAGCTGACGAACACCGTCTCCAAGCAGTGGGAGGAGAGCGATCCGTCGCCCGGAGCGCTGCGCTTCGCGCTCGGCACCGCCGCGTCGCTGCTGTTCCCGTTCGCCCCGCACACGGCCGCCGATGCCTACGAGCACCTGACCGGCCGGCGGGTATGGGAGGAGCCCTGGCCCGCGGCCGATCCGACCTATCTGGAGCGCGACACGTACGAGCTCGTGTGCCAGGTCAATGGCAAGGTTCGCGATCGCGTGCAGGCGCCGTCCGGCGCGGCGCGCGAGGAGCTCGAGGCGCTGTGCCTCGGCGCGTCCAACGTCCAGGCACACATCGACGGCAGGGATGTCGTGAAGGTCGTCGTCGTGCCGGAGCGGCTCGTCAACGTCGTCGTTCGGTAGCGCATGCACGACCGCGATCGCCGCGGCGGACCGTCTCGCGCACGCGCGTGAGCCGCACGCCGTACATCGCGGTCGTCGGAGCGGGGGAGGCATCACCGGGCGACCTCGCTTACGCGGAGGAGGTCGGCGCGGGCCTCGCGGACCTCGGCGCGGTGGTGGTCACCGGTGGGCTCGGCGGGGTGATGGAGGCCGCGTGCCGCGGCGCACGATCGCGCCGGGGGCACACACTCGGCATCCTCCCGGGCGACGACCGCGACGAGGCGAACGGGTGGGTCGAGATCGCGGTAGCGACCGGCATGGGCGAGCTGCGCAACGGGCTCGTCGTGCGGGCGAGCGATGCGCTCGTCGCCATCGGCGGCGGCCACGGAACGCTGTCCGAGGTCGCCCTCGCGCTCAAGTTGGGGCGGCCGGTGGTCGGGCTGGGGACGTGGGCGGTGCATGGCGTAGAGGACGTCAGCACGCCCGCGGACGCGATCGACCGGATCGCGCGCCTCTTGTCGCAGTGATTGCGCAGATTTGTTGCAAAGCGCGTGTCACACGGCACGCGCAGCGGCCTAGCCTCGGCGCATGCCCGCACTCAGCCGCTCCCAGCTCGTCGTGTACGCGGTCGCCGCGCTCGTCGTCCTGGGCCTGGGCGTGCGGTACTTGCACGGACAGCGAGGCGGCGAGCCTGCGTCCGCGCCCGCGGGCAACGCTCGCGCGGCCGGCACGCCGGCACCGGTAGAGATCGCGCCGCGTGCGGCCCGCGCCGCGCTCGTCCATGTCGCGGGAGCGGTGCGTCACCCGGGCGTGTATCGCATGCGCGACGGCGACCGCATCAAGGATGCGCTTGAAAGGGCCGGCGGCGCGCGCAAGGGCGCGGACCCGAACGCGATCAACCTCGCGGCGAAGGTGGCAGACGGGCAACAGGTTGTCGTGCCGCGCCGCGGAGCCGCGGCGTCGCCGGCCGGTACGACGTCAGCGGCCGGGGGCGGTGGCGCCGCGCCGCCGCAAGGGCCGATCAGCCTCAACACGGCGACGCCCGAGCAGCTCGACACGCTCGACGGCGTCGGGCCTGTGACGGCCCAGAAGATCCTCGACTACCGCCGCCAGCACGGCGGCTTCCACTCGATCGAGGATCTGGGCCAGATCCCCGGTATCGGTCCGAAACGACTCGCCGCGCTGCGCGGGAAAGTGCAGCCGTGAAGTGACGCGCGCGGGCCCCGGCACACTCGTGGCGCACGCGCGTGCGCGGCCGTGGCACGTGGGGACGGCGGCCTTCGTCGCCGGTCTCCTCGCCGGGCCTCGTGCGCCCGCAGCCGTGCTCTTCGCCGCGCTCGCGCTGCCGTTGCTCGGATCTCGGGCGGCCGTGCGCGGCGCCCTCGCGGTCGCCGTCCTTGCCGGAGCACTTGTCGGCCAGGCCCGCATGCAGGCCATCGACGCGACGCAGCTCGGTCCACGCATCGGCCATGCGGTCGCCGAGCGCGTCGTCCTGCTCGAGACGCCCCGCGGGCGAGCGTTCGGCGCGCGCGTCGCAACGGTGAGCCTCGACGGCGAGCACGTGCTCCTGCGCGCCGGGCGCGGCGTCCGCTGGCCCACCGAGCGCGTGGGTGCCGAGCTGTCGGTGAGGGGCGGGCTCGAGCGGCTCCCCGAAGTTGAGTCCTACCTTCGCGCGCGCGGCGTCCATGCGCAGCTGCGAGCCGACGAGCTCGCGGCGACGGGTCGCGTCCGCGGCGGGATCGCCGGCGTCGTCGATGCGATTCGCGCGCGAGCAGAAGCCGCACTGGAGACCGGGCTGCCGCGACCGCAGGGCGCGCTCCTGCGTGGCATGGTCCTCGGCGACGATGCCGCCCTCCCGGACCGGGTGCGCGACGAGTTCCGCGCGTCGGGCCTCTCGCACCTTGTCGCCGCCAGCGGGCAGAACGTGATGCTGCTCGCCGCGCTCGTGATCGCGGTCGCTGCTGCGCTCGGGCTCGGGCTGCACTGGCGCCTCGCGCTCGTGCTCGTCTCGATCGCCGTCTATGTGCCGCTGGCCGGCTCGGGGCCCTCGGTCGAGCGCGCCGGCGTGATGGGCGCGGCCGGCGTCGTCGCGATCTTGGCGGGCCGGCCGGCGGCGCGATGGCACGCCATCCTGCTCGCCGCCGCGGTCACGCTGACGCTCAATCCCCGGGCCATCGAGGACGTCGGCTGGCAGCTGAGCTTTGCCGCCGTGATCGCGATCCTGCTCCTGGCCGGACGGATGCGCGACGGCCTCGAGCGTCGCCAGGTGCCACGCGGTCTCGCCGAGGCGGCAGCGCTCACCGGCGCCGCGACGATCGGGACCGCGCCGCTCATCGCCGCGCACTTCGGACAGGCGTCGCTGGTTTCGCTTCCCGCGAACATCGCGGTCGCCCCGGCGGTCGCGCCGATCATGTGGCTCGGCATGCTCGCGGCGACCGTGGGGCAGCTCGGGCCGGCGATCGCCGCTCCGCTCTCCGCGTTTGCAGGTCTCCCGGTTGCATACGTCATGTGGGTCGCCCACGCGGCCGCTTCGCTGCCCGGCGCCCAGGCGGCCATACCCGCGGTGGCGGTGACGGCGGCCTGCATCGCGGCGACGATCGCCATCGCGTCGCGGCGCGCGCGCCCGTATGTCGTGGCGGTCGCGGTGGCAGCGGCCGCGCTGCTCGTCGCGCTCCCGCGGATCCAGGCAGACGCCGCCGCGGCGCCGCCAGGGCTCCGGATCACCTTCCTCGACGTCGGCCAGGGCGACGCGACGCTCATCCAGCGCCGCCAGGCGGCGATCCTGGTCGACACCGGGCCGCCCGACGGTCCGATCCTCAAGCGGCTGCGCCACGCCGGCGTGCGGCGGCTCGACCTGCTCGTCGTGACCCACGCGCAGGCTGACCACGACGGTGGCGCCGCCGCGGTGCTGCGCACGGTGCCCGTGGCGCTCGTCCTCGACGGGCGCGACGGCGTCCGCGACGTCCCGGGCGCGCGGATGGCCTCGGAGGCGCTGCGGCGCCGCGTGCGCGTGGTCCGACCACATGGGGGCGACGTGGTGCGTGTCGGCGGGATCGTCCTGCGCGTGCTCTGGCCGGACGCGGCCACGGCGCCGGCGAGCGCGGGCGAGGATCCGAACCAGCGCGCGATCGTGGCCGAGGCGGAAGCGGACGGAACGCAAGCGTTGCTCACCGCCGACGCGGAATCCGACGTCCTCGCCGGGCTCGACCTTGCGCGGGTGGACATCCTGAAGGTCTCCCACCACGGCAGCGCCGATCCGGGGCTGCCGGCGCTGCTCGAGCAGCTGCACCCGCGCGTCGCCGCGATCGAGGTGGGGCGCCACAACGTGTACGGCCATCCGGCGCCGGCCACGGTCGCCGCGCTACGGGCCGCGGGTGCCGCGGTCGTCCGCACGGACGCCGATGGGAGCGTGCGGGTCGAGCCGAGCGGCGGGACGCTGCGGGTCACCACCCATGCCTAGACTGGCCGGCATGCCCGCCTTCAAGCCCGCCTACCTCGTGCACGGCGACGACCACGGGCGCATCGGCGAGCGCCGGGCCCGGCTGCGCGCGCTCGCCGAGGCCGAGTCGGGCAGCGGCGGCGTCGAGGTGTTCGAGGGCGACGCGTCGACGCCTGAGGCGGTGGCACTCGCGCTGAACGCGATGACCTTCGCGATGGGGCGGCGGTTCCTCATCGTCGACGGCGTCGAGCGCTGGAAAGACGGCGACGTGGAGGCGACCCTCGCCGGGCCGCTCGCGGCGATGCCGCCCGAGACGACCGTCGCGTTCTTCGGCCGGGAGGACGGACGGGTCAAGGCGCCGGCGAAGCTCGTCGCGGCCGTGAAGAAGGCGGGCGGCGACATCGCCGTGGAGTCGACGCTCAAGCCGCGCGAATTGCCGCGCTGGGCGGTGGGGGAGGCGGCGAAGCTCGGCATCACGCTCGACGGAGCCGCGGCGCAGGCGCTCATCGCCCAGGTCGGCGACCGCCAGCAGCGGCTGCTGCGCGAGCTCGAGAAGCTCGCGCTGGAGCACGGCGAGGGCGCGCACATCGGCGTCGAGGAGGTCGAGGCTGCCGCAGCGGTGTCCGCGGAGCGCCAGGTGTGGTCGTTGGTCGACGCCCTCGTCGCGCGCGACGGGCCCGCGGCCACGCAGACCTTCCTCGAGCTCCGCGCGCAGGGCGAGTCGCTCGCGCGCCTGGTACCGCTGATGGCACGCCGGCTGCGCGACGTCCTCGCCATCGCGACACGACTGGAAGCCGGCGAGTCCCCGGCGCAGGTCAAGAGCTCGCTGCGCATGAGCTCGTGGATGGCCGACCGTCGGATCAAGGAGGCCCGGGCGACCGACACGGCCGCGCTGCGGCGCGCCCTTGAAGCGCTGTCCGACCTCGAGCTCGCCAGCCGGGGTCAGAGCGAGCTCGGCGACGACACCGAGGCGCTGCGCGCGATCGCGCTGATCGCCGCGTAGGGCGGCTATCCGAAGTCCACCGGCTCGTAGCCGCTGCCCGGCGTCGAGCCGATGATCAGCACGCGCAGACCCTCCGGCCCGCTGGCCAGAGCGCGGGAGGTACCTGGCCCGACGGCCGCGAGATGCTCCTCGTCGAGCGGGAGCCGCTCGCCCTCGGCGTCGAGGACGATCCACCCGGCGCCGGCGAGGCGGACGTAGAGCTCCTCCTGCCCGGATCTCGATTCGTCGTGCGACCGCGTGGTGTAGTCGGGCGGCAGGTTCATGATGTTCGCGCCGAAGGCCGTGATGCCGAGGCCGGGGCGGACCATCCGCAGGAACCCGTCCCACTTGTCGGGCAGCGCGTCGATGGAGCTGCCGCTCGCCGTGAGCTCGCTCATGACAGGCGATGCTCTCCGGACCGAGCCGGGCGGTCAAGGTGTGAGGTGGGTGCTGCCGCGGTGCGCCCGACGCGGGCGGTGCGCCGCTAGGCCGACGGCTCGCGGTGCAGCAGGCGCGCCGCGCGGGACTTCTTGCGGGCCCCGCTGTTGCGGTGCAGCGCGCCGCGCTTGACGGCCTTGTCGATCGTCCGCACGAGCGTGCGGTGCTCGTCGGCCGCCGTCGCGTCGTCGCCGGCGCCGACCGCAGCCTCGAGGCGACGGAAGTACGTCTTGATCGTCGACGTGTAGCGGCGGTTCTCGAGCCGCTCGCGCTCGGCGCGCACAATGCGCTTCTTCTGGGAATGGATGTTGGCCATGAGGCGGCGACGCAGTGTAGCGGCCCCGGCCTGCAGCGGCCCCGCCGCGAGCGGTATGGGAGGAAGCCGCGGGAGCGCCGCGTAGCATCCCGGCGAACGTGTCCATGGAGCCGACCGCGACTGCGCCCGCTCGGGCCGAAGGTATCGCGCCGCCACCGCCGCCGGCGGCGCCCACCCGTGCGACCGCGCGCAACACGGCGATTTTCTCGGTCCTAACGGGCCTTTCGCGCATCGCGGGCCTCGCCCGCGAGATCGTTGCGTCGAGCTACTTCGCCACGTCCGGAGCCTTCAGCGCGTTCACGATCGCCTTCCAGGTCCCCAACGTCGTGCGCTCGCTGTTCGCCGACGCTGCCCTCAGCGCGGCGTTCGTCCCGGTCTTCACCGAGCTGTTGGAGCAGGGGCGGCGCAGGGAGGCGTTCAAGCTCGCGTCGACGCTGTTCTTCCTCATCCTCACCGTGCTCGGCGCGATCACGGTGCTCTTCGTCGCGTTCGCCGGCGTGATCATGCCGATCTTCGTGGGCTCTCAGCTCGCGGGACTCACGGACCTGACCGTCGGCCTGAGCCGCGTGCTGTTCCCGGTCGTCCTCATCCTCGGTCTCAATGGCCTGGCGGTCGGGATCCTCAACTCCTACGACCACTTCACGATCCCCGCGCTCAGCCCGCTGGTGTGGAACGCGGTCATCCTCTTCTGCCTCATCGGGTCCCAGCAGATCCTCACCGGCGACGAGCAGCTCTACGGCTACGCCGTCGGCGTCCTGATCGGGACCATCGTGCAGTTCGCCATGGCGATCCCGATCCTGCGCCGCCTCGGCTTTCAGCTCGAGCTGTCCTTCGACTTCCGCGACGAGCGCGTGCGCAAGGTCCTGCGCCTGATGCTCCCGGTGACGATCGGGTTGGGCCTCATCAACTTCAACGTCCTCATCAACTCGACGCTCGGGTCGCTCGTCTCCGAGGGAGCCCCCCGCGCGATCGACGCGGCCTTCCGCATCTACATGCTTCCTCAGGGCATGTTCAGCGTCGCGATCGCGACCGTCCTGTTCCCGGCGCTCAGCCGCTACGCCGCCCGCCGCGACTTCGACGGCCTCCGGCACCTGACCGCCACGGGCATGCGCCAGATCTTCCTGCTGCTCATCCCGGCTGCCGCCGCGACGATCGCGCTCGCCACCCCGATCACGCGGCTGATCTACCAGCACGGCAACTTCGGCACCTCGTCGACGGACCTCGTGTCGAGCGCGCTGTTCTGGTTCGCCTTCTCGCTGCCGTTCAGCGGCGTCAACCTGCTGCTGACCCGCACCTTCTTCAGCCTCCAGAAGCCATGGATCACCACCGGCATCGCGGGCCTGAACCTCGGCGTCAACGTCGGCGTGTCCGTCGCGCTCTACAAGCCGTTCGGGATCCCCGGGATCGTCATCGGGACCGCCGTCGCGAGCGCGGCGATGACGCTTGCCCAGGTGTATTTCCTGCGCCGGGAGCTCCACGGCCGCCTGGACGTGAAGCGAACGCTGATCGTCGTCGCGCAGATCGTGGTCGCCTCCGCGCTGCTCGGGGGCGTGGTCTACGGGCTCTGGTACGTGCTCGATCACGCGCTCGGCGTCGGCCTGATCGCGCAGCTCATCTCGGTCGGAACGGCCCTGCTGGTGGGCGCCGTCGTGTACGCCGCCGCGGTTCTCGCCGTGCGTATCCCCGAGGCGTGGCAGATCGAGCGGCTCGTCATGGGGCGCCTGCGCCGCACGGCGGGCGGTAGCTAACACACGACGAACGGCTAGGTAGGCGCGCTCAAGCTCCCCGACGGGGAGCCGATACATGCCGTGGTCATGCGAGCGATCGCAGCACTTGCCACGGCGCTCGAAGGCGCCAGCGACGCCGCCTCGGCGGCACGGATCGCCCGCACCGCGTCGGGCCCGTTCTCGGGCGGCGTCAGCACGGTCAACGGCCGGCCCGACTGCAGCATCGTCGCATTGGTGGCGACGCGGTTCAGCGCAGCCGCGAGCGCCGGCGCGCCGCCGTCGTCGAGCGGTCCGGCGATCCAGAGGATTTCGGCGGAGCGCTCCTGAAAGGCCTCCGCAATGCGCTTCGCCAATGCTGCCCGATCCGGCAAGTAGGGGCGGGGGGCGACAGCCCCCAGCCGACGGAGTGCTGCGC
>Ga0081455_10006686_pt1 | contig 12320 bp, 7 predicted proteins | sample TabmetS3T2R1_FD_70207 | JGI IMG/M metagenome (GOLD analysis project Ga0081455, IMG submission 70207) | Tabebuia heterophylla rhizosphere microbial communities from the University of Puerto Rico - S3T2R1 | ecosystem: Host-associated > Plants > Roots > Rhizosphere ... | reverse complement strand
TACGGCGGCAACTTCGCGCGCGTGATCGGCGTCGTTGCCGCCATTGCGTGTTCCTTTACATATCTTATCGCTCAGGTAACTGGCGTCGGGCTGATCGTTTCACGGTTTATCGGATTAGATTTTAATATTGGTGTATTCGTCGGGCTGATCGGTGTGCTCTTTTGCTCGGTGCTCGGTGGCATGAAGTCCGTGACCTGGACCCAGGTGGCGCAGTATATCATCCTGATAGTCTCCTACCTGGTACCGGTGGTTTATCTCTCCTTTCTATTTTTTTCGATCCCGGTCCCTGAGTTGACTTACGGGCGACTACTCCAGGCGAACAACGCCAAAGCGATCGAGATAACGCGTGATCCCAAGGAGAAGGAAACCCGCGCCCTCTGGAAGAAGGAGGCCGACGCAATCGAGGCGAAAATTAAAGCCGGCGGCCTGAGCGATGCTGAGGTCGAGAAGCTCAGAGCGTCGGCGAAAATAGCCACCCAACAGGCCACAGCGCCTGCAGCGAGTGACGACGCTAAACTCGGACGTTATCTCACGGTGCCGACCGGTGTCGGGATGTGGAACTTCCTTGCGTTGACGTTCTGCTTGATGGTCGGCACGGCGGGACTTCCCCATATTTTGACCCGATACTACACGACCCCGTCGGTGCGGGACGCTCGAACGTCAGTGGCGTGGTCGCTCTTCTTCATTTTTCTGCTCTACTTTACGGCGCCGGCCTATGCCGCGTTCGCCCGCTTTAATATCTACACAAGGCTGGTGGGCACTCAGATTGCCGACCTGCCCCGCTGGGTTACGTTGTGGGCGCCTGCCGGCCTTTTCGAAGTGGTTGACAAGCTTGGCAACGGCATCGTCGAGTGGGCGGACTTCGTTGTCAAGTCCACGGACTTCGTGGTGCTATCGATGCCTGAGGTCGCAGGACTGCCGTTCGTAATCACTGGTCTCGTTATGGCTGGCGGTTTAGCAGCGGCTCTCTCCACGGCAGACGGGCTCTTGCTGACCATCGCCAACGCTTTCTCCCACGATCTGTACTACAACGTCATCGATCCCAAAGCCTCGCTGACAAAGCGGCTGACTATCACAAAGGTGCTGCTTGTAGTAACGGCTCTCATCTCCGCGTATGTTGCCACCTACCGATTGGCAATTATCGTCGAGCTGGTGGCCTGGGCTTTTAGCTTGGCAGCAGCTTCCTTCTTCCCCGCCTTGGTGATGGGTATCTGGTGGAAGCGGGCAAACAAAGCCGGAGCCTGCTGGGGGATGATCGCCGGGCTTGCAGTAACCGCATACTACATGATCGGCAGTCGGTTCTTCGGGTTGTCGTGGTTCGGAACTCAGACGATCGCTTCCGCTGTTTTCGGGCTCCCGGTGGGGTTCCTTACTATCTGGATTGTCTCGTTGCTCACCGAGGCGCCGCCGAAACAGGTGCAGGACCTCGTCGCTAGCGTAAGGTATCCCAAAAGCGGGCAGGCTGTTACAGGTGATCCGCTGGGGCGCGATGTTCCCGTCGGTGCGCACTAGTCTTGTTGAGCTATGAGGAGCGGGAAGCTCACTTTCTCGCTCCTCAAGGGCATTTGACATGACCGAATCGGCCTTGAAGCTTCTCGTGCTGGTCCGGTTTCTCTGCTTCGTGGCGGTGATCTATCTTGGGCTGCACATCATTTTCTCACGATTGATTTCCCGAGCTGACAGCAAGGTCCTTTGGTTCTTTTCAGTGATTACTTCGCCGCTGACTTGGCCTGTCCGGACGTGGATCGCTCCGAATGTCGACGAGCACAAGCTCCGCTTGACCGCGCTGGTTGTCTATGGCCTGCTCTGGTTGATTGTTGTACTGGTGACAGATAGGGTGGCGATGAACTGAGGGTTTCTGCTAAACGGCAAAACCTGTCCACTGGCTTAGCTTCCACGTGTCCTTCCTCGGGTGCAAAAAGGAATCTTGATGCCCCCGCCCGATCAAAATCTAACGCTTCCAGTAAAATTTCTCATAAAGCGTCCGCCGGTTTTTATCGATGCGGCCGCTACCGTGGGGGAGGCAGCGTCGGTCATGCAAGATGCTCATATCGGTTCAATTTTGATTGCTGCAGATCCTCCCGGTATCATTACCGACCGAGATTTACGCGGGCGCGTGTTGGCCGCCGGACTTGATTCAAAAACGCCGGCTCAGCAAGTAATGAGCCGGCCCTTAAAGACACTCGATTCGGACGTGCCTGTATTTACCGCGCTACATTTCATGCTCGAAGAGCACATTCACCATCTGGCGCTTGTAGAGGAAGGAAAAATCATCGGGGTAATCAGCAGCACGGATTTGCTGCGTCATGAGGCTACCAGCGCATTCTATTTGCGCCGCACGTTAGACAGCGTGGAAGACCCAAAGGCGCTCGCTCACTACGCGCGTGAGGTTGCTGGCACGGTACAGACACTCTTCCGTGGTGGCCTCGGTGCAGCCCAGATCGGCCAGATCGTCTCCAGCCTGAACGATGCGTTGGCCAAGCGGCTAGTGGGCCTGGCCGAGCAGGCTCTTGGCCGGCCGCCGACACCCTTTGCCTGGATTGTCTTCGGCTCTGAGGGACGTTTAGAGCAAACCCTGCTCACGGATCAAGACAATGCGCTGATTTATGAAGACGCGTCGTCAGAGGCACGTGGCTATTTTGCAGCGCTTGCCAAGCAGGTTGTCGATGGCTTGATCCAAGTCGGCTTTCCGCTCTGCCCGGGTGGTTACATGGCAACCAATTGGTGCAAACCGCGGAACGAATGGCAGAGTCTTTTCACTAGTTGGGTGCGCACGCCGGAGCCGCGGGCGCTGCTCGAGGCCGCCATCTTTTTCGACTTTCGCCCTGTGGCGGGTTCACTGTCTCTGGCAGCGCTGGAAGATATCCTGGCTGCTACCGAAACAGAAAAGCTCTTCATCGCGTGCGCGGCGCAAGAAGCATTGAGATGGACGCCACCGCTCGGTTTCTTCAACCGGGTACGCAGCGACCATGGCATGGTCGATCTGAAAACGGGCGGTATTGGGCCGATAGTAAACTTGGCTCGTGTCGGTGCTCTGGCAGCCGGATCACGCGAGCGATCGACTCTGGAGCGACTCGCGGTAGCGGGAAAATCTGGGGGTATCCTCAAGAACGAGGATACGGTGGTGTTGGCAGAAACGTTTCAGTTCCTGCTGCATCTTCGCCTGCGCCAGCAACTAGCGGCGTTGCATACCAACCAGACGATTGATCACAAGGTGCGGTTGGACGCTTTGTCGGCGTTGGAACGTCGTCATGTGAAAGAAGCATTCGTCACGATCCGGCAAGTTCAAGACGATGTTCGAGCCAGCTTGCATCTCGATCGGATGGTATAGAGTAACGCGGACGTTATTTTCGAGAGAAAAAGTCCCGCCAAATATTTGCGCGGATGCAAAACATTCGGAAATTTTCAGCGGCATGATTCATCAGCCCATTCCCCGGCACGCCGTTGACAGACCAGGATAGATGCGATAAGCGGAAATCAGCCCCCGATCTTCGACAGCGTGGCAGCACTACGCTCGCTCTTCAGTCTGGTTACCACTTTTTCCGAAACGAAGGAGGGACAGAGATGAGCACTCACGCGTGGGTCTGGACCCTAGTCATTTTGTACTGGATTTACTGTATTTACTGGGGCATTCGGGGAGCGATGATCTCGAAGACCGCCAGTGGCTACATGATTGCCGGGCGGCAGCTACCGATGTGGCTGTTCATCCTGGCGGCGACGGCGACGTCATTCTCGGGCTGGACATTCATCGGGCACCCGGGGCTTATCTGGCGGGACGGACTTGCCTACGCCTTTGCCTCGTTTTATGTCCTGACGATCCCCATCACGGGTACCTTTTTTGCCAAGCGCCAATGGCTACTCGGTAAGCGCTACGGCTTCATCACTCCGGGAGACATGTATAGCTACTACTACGGCACCGAGTGGATGCGCTGGCTCGTCGTGATTGTCGCATTTCTGTACTCCTCGTTTTATTCCGCCGTCCAGCTTATCGCGTCGGGGGCGCTGTTCCATGTCGTCACCGGTGTGCCGGTCATTACAGGCTCCCTTCTCTTGGCGGCGGTTGTCGTGTTCTATGTCGCAGCCGGAGGCCTCCGGTCGATTGCGTGGGTAGACGCGCTCCAATGCCTTCTCCTAATCTTTGGCATTATCGCGCTCGGGATGCTCACCCTCAACGCTATAGGTGGATGGGATTTCCTCTCCCCGAAGATCAACGCCCTCGATCCCAAGTATCTCGAAATTCCCGGCGTTATCCAGTTTACCGCCGGACAGACCATCTGGACTGGCGTGATGATCCTTACCTACATGTTCTCGCTCATGGGCATTCAGGCCTCGCCTGCTTTCACCATGTGGTCCTTTTCAAATAGGAACCCGCGGCCTTTCCCGTGGCAGCAGGCGATCGCTTCGACTTTCTTTGTCGGGTTTGCTCTTTTCTTCTTTACCGCCATCCAAGGTATGGGTGGCCGAGTGGTAGCCACCGAGCTGGGAATCACCTCGGACCGGGACCTGGTACCCCATCTCATCGAGCATTATGCGCCGGGTATTTGGGCGGCCATCATCGTTATTGGTGCGCTTGCGGCGATGCAGTCCACCGCCGCACCTTACATCGGTACCGGCTCGACGATCCTGGCGCGCGACGTCTATTTTCGCCAGATCCGGCCAACCGCGGGTCACAATGAGCAGATTTGGACTTCGCGAATCTTTGCCGTAGTCATTACCGCCGTGGCCCTGGTGATTTCGATCTATTCGCAGGCTGCACTGGTCATGCTGGGAGGCCTTGCCACGGCCTTTGGAACGCTCATGTACGTGGGGCTGTTGGGTGTCGTCTATGGCTGGCCTGTCAAGGGCGTCGGCTCGGTCGTGGGTCTCATCGCCGGCATCGTGGCGGTCATCATCACCGACACCAATACTAGCCCTTGGCCGAAGACGTTCGGCTTTCTGTGGACCATTCACTCGGCTGGCTGGGGCCTGATTGTCGGGCTGGCGGTGGCACTCCTCTTCAGCAAGCTTTTCCCCGACTCGCCGGCGATCGAGGCGCGCCGCAAAGAGATGGGCGATTGGCTCAGGCAGATCGACCGGCCAAGCGATGAGCAGAAGAAATGGCGCAAAGCGATGTGGGTGATCGTGCCGGTGTGGTACTTTTTTGGCATTGGCCCCGGAGCAGTCCTGGGAAATCACGCCTTCGCCTTCATGGGATTCCCGCCCCTCTGGTCTTGGCAGATCGTCTGGTGGCTTCTGGGCATTCTTATGATGTGGGGTCTCTGCTTTAAGGCCGGGTTGTCTTTCCTCGGCGAACAACAGATTCAGCGTGCCGAGGTGGAAACCAACGTTGTGGTGCATGAGGTCGCGCCTGCTTTAGGAGGACGTGCATGAAAATCGGACTTCCCGAGATCTGGACCTTCGGTGTGATTCTGTTCACGATTGTCTTTATCTACGTCTACTTCGGGATCATTGCCAGGTAGCCCATCGGGCTGTTTTGTGACCCGCGGATAGGCGCGGGCGAGACCTGATGGTCGTTTCTCGTCGTCCTCCGCGGCTGCACACGGCCGCTCACTAGAGGAGTAAGGACAATCAAGGTGGTTGCTCCTCGAAATCTTAGCATGAACGATGCGATTCTGCGGCTTCTCGTGCTGCCTCGCGCGATGCTATAAATACCTTCGTGGCCCCGCCTGAACAGAGTCTAGCGCTTCCGGTAAAATATCTAATAAAGCGTTCGCCGGTCTTTATCGACGAAGTCGCCACTATCGCGCAGGCCGCGTCGGTTATGCAGAATGCTCGTATTGGTTCAGTTTTGGTGGCAGCGAATCCACCGGGCATCATTACCAACCGTGATTTGCGCGGGCGTGTGTTAGCGGCGGGACTTGGTTCTGAGATTCCCGTGCGACGAGTGATGAGCCGTCCTTTAAAGACGCTGGATTCGGATGCGCCAGTATTTGCCGCGTTGCACCTTATGCTCGAAGAGAATATTCACCATCTGGCTTTAGTCGAAGAAGGAAAGATTGTCGGACTCATCAGCAGCTCGGATTTGCTGCAGCATCATGACAGCAATCCGGTCTATCTGCGGCGTACCCTCGAAGCGCTGGAGGCGCCGGCAAAGCGGGCGCACTACTCGCGGGAAGTTGTCGGTATGGTGGAAACGCTTTTCCGCGGTGGCCTGGGTGCAGTCGAGATCGGGCGGACCGTCTCGAGTCTCAACGATGCGTTGGTCAAACGGCTCGTGGAACTAGCCCAGCGAGATCTTGGCCCACCGCCAACCGATTTTGCGTGGATTGTTTTTGGCTCCGAAGGGCGTTTGGAGCAAGCGTTGCTCACTGATCAGGACAACGCCTTGATCTACGGAGAAGAATCGGAGACGGCGCACGTCTACTTCGCAGCGTTGGCCGGACGGGTGGTCGATGGACTCATTCAGATCGGCTTTCCACCATGCGCCGGTGGCTTTATGGCGACTCACTGGCGCAAATCGCTCGAAGAATGGCGACAGCTTTTTGCTCGTTGGGTGCACACTCCGGAGCCGCAGGCGTTGCTGGAGGCGGCGATCTTTTTCGACTTTCGTCCCGTAGCCGGCGCATTGTCATTGGCGCCCTTGGACAAGATTTTGGTTGGCGCGGCGGCTGAAAGGGTCTTTATCGCCCACTTGGCAGAGGGAGCTTTAGTTCGCCCGCCGCTCGGTTTTTTCCACCGGATATGCAGCGATGACGGCATGGTCGACGTGAAAAAAACCGGAATTGCGCCGATTGTTGCTTTAGCCCGTGCAGCGGCGCTGGCGAGCGGATCGCTGGACCGCTCGACTTTGGAGAGATTGACTGCGGCGGGAAAAGCCGGAAACTTCCTCAGCCACGATGATGCTTCGGAGCTAGCAGAGATCTTTCAGTTTTTGTTACATCTCCGCTTGCGCCAGCAGTTGGCCGCGCTGCAAGCGAACCGTCCGCTGGATAACAACGTCGATTTGAACACTCTTTCGACTTTGGAGCGCCGTCATCTAAAAGAGGGATTTGTGATGATCCGACGCATTCAAGACAGTATCCGGGCTTGGTGTTCGTGGGAGATCGTGGGATCGTGACGGGCCAAGACTTTTTCGCTTGTCAATATTTAACCCTGGCGTAGTAAGTGCGCTCGGCTGCCTCGCGCGCCTCTCGCAGGGTGTGGATGCCCTGCTCGGCGAGCAGCGGAATCATCTTGAGGAACACCTCGCCGGTGACGATGGCGTCGCCTAAGGCGGTATGACGGCCGATGACGTGCACGCCAAGACGCTCGGCGATAGCTTCCAGCTGGTGGGACTCCTGGTTAGGGTGGATCACCGCCGAGAGCAGCAGGGTGTCCAGCACCGGCTGGCGGAAGTGCACCCCGGTCGCTTCCTCCTTCATCTGCAGGAATCGCATGTCGAAGGCCACGTTGTGTCCGACCAGTACCGTTTCATCACAGAACCCGTGGAACAACGGCAGCACCTTATCAAGGGTAGGCTGGCCGTGCAGTAGGTCCTCGGTGATGCCGTGGATCTGGACCGACTCACGTGCTACCGGGTGTCGTGGGTCCACCAGTTGTTCAAAGGTCTCGTTCCTGAGCAAGCGCCCGTTAACAATGCGGGTGGCGCCGATCTGGATGATCTCGTCCCCGGCCCAGGGTTGCAGTCCCGTGGTCTCGGTGTCGAATACCGTGAAGGTGAGTTGCGTCAGCAGTCGGTCGTCGAGGGCGCGGCTCTCCTCGGTCTGCCGGAAGAGGTCGAAGTCATAGTATTCGGGCCGGCTTCCCCGGCCCAGCAGAGCGAAAGGGTCTAGCGCCTCCTGGGGCGTGGCTACGGGGATGAGCAGACGGAAGAAGGAACGATCTGAAGCTTCGTCGCGCTCGAACCAGATCTCGCCGCCGTGGCGCTCGATCACCTCGCGCAGCGTGAGCGGACTCGCTTCTCCACCGATGTTCATAGGGTTGGTTTCCCAGGTCGTCAGGGTTTGGCTACCGACTGCGGCGCCGCTCCAGATCACATCGAAATGCGCCAACCGCCCTGCGGCGACCAGCCGGAAGCCCACTTCGCAGATTTTGTACTGCTCACGTAGCCGGAAAACGAGGTAAGTCAGGCCCTGCAACAGCGAGAAGCTGTCCACCCTCACCCACAGTCCCTCCGCCACCTCGTCCTTCTTCGTGGGAATGCCGACTTTGTCTGCGATGCGCCGCTGTGTCGTATCGATAAGGTCGACGCCGAGCATGTCCTCCAAAGGCCAGCGCGTCTTTAGAGCTCCGGCGAATTCGGTCATCATGCAATCGAGCCGCCGCCCCATGGCGCCCACCTCGTCCCGGATAATGCCGACGAAACGCTCTCGCTGCTCAGTCTCCATGTCCCGATACTCCAGCAGGTTCTCCACCGCCGCGCGGATGTTCGCGAGAGAAGCTCGGCTGCCCTCAGTGAGCGTTTGCAGCATCTGATCGCGCTGGCTCTCCAATTCGAAGCGGCGCGTAATGTTGTCGAGAATCAGCACGTAGCCGTCGAGGTGGGGCTTGCCTTTCCCCTCCCCCGGCTCCGGCCACTGCCTGCCCAACACTGGTGCCATCTGCACGCGAATGAGCTGATCGGTCTGGCTAGTGGTGACAAAATTGGCCACGGGCTGCGCGTTACCCCGCCTCAGGCCATGCTGGATGCTGTCTAGGGCGTGTGTGATCAGGTTACGGTCGAGGATGGCAAAGATGGAACGCCCGAGGCCGATCAACGCCCTGCCCGAAGAGGACTGGATTCCTTCGTCGACCGCTTGGAACTGGAGCCGCGCCCGGTTGTTGTACAGAAGAATGCGTCCATCCAGGTTGCATACCACCACGCTCTGGCTTAGTTCGGACATGAGCGCGGCGAGACGGTTTTTTTCTGCTTCAACGGAGGCCTTTGCCTCACGGACCCTCTCCTCCACGTCGCGCTGCAGGGACTGCCGCTGCTCGGCCAGCTCATTCACCACCTCCACAAGGCCCTTGATCTCCGGCGCCCCCACTACTTGCAGGCGCAGTCCGGGATTGCTGTTCACCATAACCAGAGCCTGTTCGCGCAGCCTTAGGGGCGCCAGCACGTACGCGCGGTAAACAGCGTGGACGATAAACCCGATGATCAGCCAGCAAACCAGGATGGCGAACACGGCCAGCCCGTAACGCTTTTCGAGGATCGCAAGCGTAGCCTCGCGCTCCTGGGGGTCCATGTTCACCCAGAGGGCGGCGCCCACCAAAACGAACAGCACGACCATCAATAGATACAGGCCGGCTAGGACCAGCGCGAGTTTGACCTTGTTGCTCATCCAGCGAGACCGAGCAGTTGCCGCACCTGCGCGATGAGGTCCTTCGTGGAGAACGGCTTCGTCACGTAGGCATCGGCCCCCAGCGCCAGCCCCTTGGTGACCTCCGTATCCCGCCCCTTTGCTGTGAGCATCACCACCTTCACTCCCTGCCATTGCGGGTTGGCGCGGATCTGCTGGCACACCTCGAAGCCGTCCTTCTTCGGCAGCATGATGTCGAGCAGGATAAGATCGGGCCGCAACGAAGCGACTGCCTTGAGCGCCGCATCGCCATCATTGGCGACGGCCACTTCGAAGCCTTCGCGCTTCATCAGATATTCAAGCGAGGCCACAATATTCGGCTCGTCGTCCGCGATCAAAATTCTTTCGCCCATCTCTCCTCCGATTTGATCTTCGGGTTGTCGATATCACTCCGATTCAGAGGCAGCGCGAACGAAAAGGTCGCGCCTTGGCCAGTGGCGCTCTCCACCCAGAGACGACCGCCGAAATGCTCGATGATCTGCCGGCTGATCGGCAGTCCCAGACCCGTGCCCTGCGGCTTTGCAGTCATGGTATCGCCCATCTGGCGGAATTTCTCGAAGATCAGCTTCTGTTCGGCAAGCTCGATCCCGGGACCGTTGTCCAACACATCGACGCGCAAATTGTCGCTCTCGCGATACAGGCGCACCGTCACCCGCCCATCTGCAGGAGGACAGAATTTCACCGCGTTGGAGAGCAGGTTCAGCATGACCTGGATCAACCGGTCGTGATCCGCCATTACAGGCGGTAGGCCTTCGTCCAGTTCCAAGACCAATTGTACCTGCTTGTCCTTGATCAGCGAATCGGTGGTCTCCACTGATTCACGGATCACCTTGTGCATGTCCAGTTCCGCCGGGTGCCATTCGGCGTTGCCCGACTCGAGCTTGGCCATGTCCAGCACTTGGTTGATGAGGCGGGTCAGCCGCTCGGTCTCCTTGGTGATGATGCCCAGGAAACGCTTGCGCTCGGCGAGATTCATTGCCGGATCTTCGAACAAGATTTCGGAGAAGGCGCGGATCGAGGTTAGCGGCGTGCGCAACTCATGGCTGACGGTGGAAATGAAGTCGTCCTTCATGCGGTCGAGCTCCTTCAGCCGCTCATTGGCGGCGCGCAGCTCGGCGGTAGCCTCCTCCAACTCACGAGACTTTTGCTCGAGCTGGCGGGAATAAGCCCTGACCTGGGAAGCCTCGTCCAGAATGTTCATGACCTCGTCTAGTCCGAGGGGTTCCTCCTTCGCCACCGAAGCCACCATCACCCGCGCCGAGGCGCTGCCGATCGCGCCGGCAAGCAGTGTTTCGGCGTAGTGCACGAGCTCGGCATTCGCCTGCAAGTCATCGATTGAAGCCAGGCCATGCCGCTGCGCGAAGGCGAGAAACGCCTCGCGTGCCCGCTCCGGCCCTAGGAAGCGGCCGATCAGTGGCAGCAGATCCGCCACCTGGGCGCTTCCCCGCCACACACGGGAACCCTCGCCTGTGGCCGTGCGGCGAAAGACGTCGACGAATAGCGTCGCCTGGCCAGTTTCCACCACACCCGGACGGCCCGCCAACGACACGCCCACATAGGCACCGATATTGGCAAGCATACTCCAGAACAAGCTATGGGAAATCTCATCCAGGCCCGTCACTCCGAACAGTTCTTGGGGCTTGAGCAGGGCGGCACCGAAAAGTCCTTCCTGCATGAAGTGGAGGGACAGCCAGCCGGATTTGGCAAATGACGGCAGCAGCAGCGTGTAGCCCCATACCGCAAAACCGGCGAGCAGGCCGGCGATGGCCCCGTTCTTCGTTCCCCCTTTCCAGTAGATGGCTCCAAAGATGGCCGGTGCGAACTGGGCGACGGCAGCGAAGGAGATGAGCCCGATGGCGACCAGAGCGTAGGCTTCGCCCGCGGCACGGAAATACACATAGCCTAACAACAGGATACCGGCGATGGCCCAGCGGCGAATCGACAGCAGCACCCCGGAAAGATCCTGCTGTTCATGCAGGCGCAGCCAGCGTTGGCGCAGCAGCACCGGCATTACCAGGTCGTTGCAGACCATCGTGGACAGCGCGATGGTTTCCACGATCACCATGCCGGTGGCTGCCGAAAGGCCACCGATGAACACAAACAGCGCCAGCGCTTGCCGATGCTCGATCATAGGCAGGGTCAGCACAAACGTATCGGCATCCACGCTGCCGTCGGGGAAGTGCAGCAGTCCGCCCAGGGTGATGGGTAGGACAAAGATGTTGATGAGCAGCAGGTAGAGCGGGAACAGCCAGGTGGCCCGCGCCAGGTGTCGCTCGTTGACATTCTCCACCACCGAGATTTGGAACTGGCGGGGCAGCAGCATGATCGACAACATGGAAAGGAAGGTCAGAGACCACCAGTTGCCGTAGCTGGTGCCGCTATCCGCCACCGTCATCAGCGCTTTGAGCCTAGGCACCGCCTCGGCGCGGTCGAAGATGTCCCCAAAGCCGTTGTAGATGCCAAAGGTGACGAAGGCGCCCACCGCAAGGAAAGCCAAGAGCTTCACCAGAGACTCGAAGGCGATCGCTGCCACCATGCCCTCGTGCCGCTCCGTGGCGTCTAAATGTCGCGTACCGAACAGGATCGTGAAGGCGGCCAAGATCATGGCGATGTAGAGCGCGCTGTCCTGGAAGAGCGGCTGTGTTTCGGTGCGGGCCGGCATGATGATCTCCGGATAGTGCAGCAGGATAGTAAAAGTGTTGGACACCGCCTTAAGCTGCAGCGAAATGTAGGGGATGATGCCGACCACGGCGATCACCGTGACCAGGCCGCCTAGCATCTGGCTCTTGCCGTAGCGAGAAGCGACGAAGTCGGCGATGGAAGTGATGCGGTTGGCCTTGCTGATGCGGATGATCTTCAGCATGACGAACCACCAAAGCCCGGCCATCAAGGTAGGGCCGAGGTATATAGGCAGGAAACCGATGCCCGTGGAGGCAGCCCGCCCCACACTGCCGTAGAAGGTCCAAGTCGTGCAATAGACCGCGAGCGAAAGCGCGTAGATGGTGGGCTTCGCAATGATCGAGCGCCCGGCGTCGGCCC
>Ga0081455_10006685_pt1 | contig 12321 bp, 10 predicted proteins | sample TabmetS3T2R1_FD_70207 | JGI IMG/M metagenome (GOLD analysis project Ga0081455, IMG submission 70207) | Tabebuia heterophylla rhizosphere microbial communities from the University of Puerto Rico - S3T2R1 | ecosystem: Host-associated > Plants > Roots > Rhizosphere ... | reverse complement strand
CGAGTGGGTACGCCGAAACGAGCCGGATGTATGGCGAGCCGCGCGCGGCTGGTACGGCTGCCACTCCTTCGTCGTCGCCAAGCTGACCGGCGAATATGTTCTTGATCATCACACCGCGAGCCAATGTGACCCGCTCTATCGCGTGCCCGAATTCGATTGGCATCACGGCTGGGCGTCGGAGATCTGCGAGCCAATGCCCCTGCCACATCTGGCGTGGCCCGGGGAGATCATCGGCACCGTCCATCAGCAGGCGGCGCAGGAAACGGGTCTGGCCATCGGCACCCCAGTGGTGGCGGGCACGATCGATGCTTTCGCGGAAGCTTTCAGCGTAGGAGTACGCAATCCCGGCGACCTTATGATCATGTACGGCTCCACGATGTTCCTGATCCAGGTGCTTGCGGACTACTACGTGCATCCGGACCTGTGGACCACTGCGGGAGTCGAGCCGGAGACTCACATGCTGACGGCGGGCACTGCCACGGCCGGCAGTCTGACTAACTGGCTGCGGGACCTGATGGGTGGGCCCGATTTCGACACACTGAAGGCAGAGGCGGCAGAGGTGCCGCTGGGAGCCGAGGGATTGCTGGTACTGCCCTACTTTGCCGGTGAACGTACGCCGGTCTTCGATCCCAACGCCCGGGGCTTGGTTGCCGGGCTCACGCTGCGACACAGCCGTGCACATCTGTTCCGGGCGGCTTACGAGGGCATTGCCTTCGGCATCCGGCATGTCCTTGATCTTTTCGACGAATCTGCCACCCATGTGATCAGAACGGTGGCAGTTGGCGGCGGCGTGAACTCGCCGCTGTGGACATCGATCATGAGCGATGTCACGGGGCGCACCCAGCTGATTCCGCGGCAGACCATCGGTGCCTGCTATGGCGGAGCGCTGTTGGCAGCCATTGGCGTTGGGATCGTGGAGCCCGCAACTGATTGGACGGTAATTGATCACAAGATTGAGCCGGAACCGGCGCGTCGGGCCCGGTACGACGAGCTCTACCAACTCTGGCGTGAGCTCTATCCAGCGACCCGCGATCAAGTGCATCGCCTGGGCGCCTGGGCAAACCCTAGGCCCTGAGCCTGTCGGAGAGGCACAATTCATGCCGCTTCGACGGGCTCAGCGCACATGGTTTACGCGCGCGAGAGGATGTCCTCGGCAGTGCGCGGATCGGTCACCAGCTGGCTGAACAGCTTGGCTCGTGCAGCTGCGATGATCGGCGCCACCTTGTTGGGGCCAGCGGCCACAGCGATCACTGTCGGGATGCTCTTGAGCGTCTCTATGTCCACCGCGATCAGCCGCTCGCTGCCCGCGAACGCCACAGGCTGACCGGCGCGATTGAAGAAGCGTGAGCAGACGTCGCCGACCGCTTCGATGAGATCCGGCGAGGTGGCCACGTTCACAAATTGCGGCGCGTCAGAGCGCAGTAGCGGCGGCGCACCAACTCCCGACAGAACGCAGCGCGCGTGGGGCCACAGGTTCAATACCCCTTGGATGGACGGGTCAGTTTGGAGCGTCTGGAACAGTTCTGCACCTGGCAGTGCGGGCGCGTACAAGAACACCGGCCGGCCACCGATCCGCTCTGCAACGAGACGGGTGATCTCATTGGTCTGGTACCACGCCTCCGGCTGGTCAGTGCCACCCACCGTGGGCGCCACGATGACACCCGGCAGCCTGGGCAGCTCGAACCGCGCGACCTCGTAGACCGTCCGCCCAGACGACACCAGCATGATGTCGCCGACATCCAGACCAACCGCCAGCAGCGCACGCCCGACTGCGACTGCTAAAGCCCTGCCCATCAGGTGTTCGATTGCCTCGCCGCGCTCAGGGATCGCCAGCGGCTCGGAAATGTAGACCGCTGATAGTCCGAGCACGTCGGCCACTCGGCTGCTGACATCGTGCGTGATCTCGCTGTCAGTGGGTATGACGTCGATACGGACGATGCCCCGGAGTCTGGCCTCGTGGAGGAGGCGAGACACAGTGGCTCGGCTGGTCTGGAGTTGTTCGGCCACCTCGGCCTGGGTCGCTTCGTCGGTGTAGTACATCTTGGCGGCCGCGTACAGCAGGGAGGTCGGGAAATGGCTACGTCCATTAGTGCTCGCGGGCCGCACTCCACTTGTGGGGTGCCTCCGCCTTCTGACCATGGCCAAAGTATTCCAGCTATGTCGTTTGCTTGCTTGAACAACTGTTCAATATTGTCTAACGATCTGAACAGATGATTGCACAGATGTACAGGAAACCGCTAGGGTGCTGAGCAACGCCCCGATTGGAACGGGGTGCCGTAGCGCGACAAGGTTGCGCTGCTACTTTGTGATGCAGCATGGAGGCTCGCATGTCTGAGACGCCGTCCGATCAGGTCAGTCAGATTCCCAACACGATGCAAGCCGTTGTTTGCCACGGGCCTGAGAATTATCGGCTGGAAGAAGTCCCAGTCCCGAAGCCCGGACCGGGTGAGGCGTTGGTCCAGGTCGAGGCGACTGGCATCTGCGCCAGCGACCTGAAGTGCTACCACGGCGCGGCGAAGTTCTGGGGGGACTCGAACCGACCCGCCTGGGCCGAAACAGAGGTCATCCCAGGTCATGAGTTTGTCGGAAAAGTTGTTCAGCTGGATGATGTGGCTGCAGATCGCTGGGGAATCGCGCTCGGCGACCGGGTTGTCGCTGAACAGATCGTTCCGTGTTGGAAATGTCGTTACTGCGTGAATGGCGAGTACTGGATGTGTGCGCCGCATGACATGTTCGGGTTCAAACGCCGAACACCCGGCGGCATGGCGGATTACATGGTCTACAACAAAGACGCTCTCGTCTACAAGATCTCCTCCGACCTGCCGCCCGCGCACGCCGCCTTTACCGAGCCCCTATCGTGCGCGTTGCATGCAGTGGAGCGGGCGGACATCAAGTTCGAGGATGTCGTAGTTGTTGCGGGCTGCGGCCCCATCGGCCTCGGCATGATCGCCGGCGCAAAGTCCAAGAACCCCAAACTGGTCGTCGCTCTCGACATGGCTCAGGACAAGCTGGACCTCGCCAACGAGTGCGGCGCCGATGTGATCATCAACATTGGCCAGGAAGATGCGGTAGCGAAGGTCAAGGACATGACCGACGGCTACGGGGCTGATGTCTATCTGGAGGGCACCGGACACCCGTCCGCCGTCGGTCAGGGACTGAACATCCTGCGCAAGCTGGGCACCTATGTGGAGTACAGCGTGTTCGGTAGCGATGTGAGCGTCGACTGGTCGATCATCAGCGACGACAAGGAGCTCGACGTGCGCGGCGCTCACCTGGGTCCAGACTGCTGGCCTGCGGCCATCCGGATGATCGAGTCCGGTCGGCTGCCGATGGACCGGATCTGTACTCATCAACTGCCTCTGGCTGACTTCCAGAAAGGCCTGGACATGGTCGCCAGCGGCAAGGAGTCGATCAAGGTCTCGCTCATCCCGTGATCGGAGTGGGTTTGAGAGCCGATTGAGCCGCCATGACGTCGCCGAAGAGCCAACTCCTGTGGGTCGGCACCAGCTGGAAGATGAACAAGACGCTGGCCGAGGCCGACAGCTTCATCGACGAGTTACTGGCGTTTCCGATCCCTCGTGGCATTCAGCCCTTCGTACTGCCAGCCCACACAGCGCTGGCCAGTGTCCGCGACCGCCTGCCTGCCGACTCACCCATCCTGCTGGGCGCTCAGAACGCTCACTGGGCAGATGAGGGGTCCTGGACCGGCGAGATCTCGATGCGGATGGCAAAAGATGTCGGGGCGACCTTGATCGAGATCGGCCACTCGGAGCGCCGGGAGCATTTCGGGGAAACTGACCGCACGGTGGCATTGAAGGCCGCTGCCGCCGTCGCGCACGGCCTCATCCCGCTGATCTGCGTTGGTGAGCCGCGGGCGGTTCGCGATGTCGGCGGCGCGGGGGACTTCGTACGAGCCCAGTTGCTGAGAGCACTTTCGGAATTGGCATCCGACGAGATCGGCCAGGTGATCATTGCCTACGAACCCATCTGGGCCATCGGCGAGCAGGGCATTCCAGCGACTCTCGACCAAGTCGCACCGGTCATGGCCTTGATCAACGACGTCGTCGCTACCGCTGGTGGCCCGGCTCGGGCGGTCCTTTATGGCGGCAGCGTCAACAACAACAACGCCTGCGAGCTTCTCAAAGATCAACATACTGATGGCCTGTTCATCGGCCGCGCTGCCTGGGAAGCATCGGGCTTCATTCACCTACTGCGACTCTGCGCATCCCTCACGGGAGCCGGAGCAGAACACTCAACCATCTCCAGCCGAACCCTGCCGTGGACCGCTACGGCAGCTCTTCTCTGAGGAGCACTGATGCTGATGCCAGCAACAAAAAAGAAGTCCCGACGCAACCTCTTCATTGTTCTTGGACTGGTCGTCGTCCTCCTCGTGGCCATGGTGCTGAGTACCAAATTCCTGACTCCAGAGGAACTCGCCGCCGTCGGGCCGAAGAAGTTCGATCCAGCGCAGACGGCGAACGATCTGTGGACAAAGGCCCAGACCGAGATTCCCGCGAATGCTCAGCCCCTTGGGGAGGTCGTGCCGGCCATGCAGAAAGATCTGGAGGCGGCTGCGACGGAGTACCAGGCAGTGTCACCGGCTGAGGGGGCGTACGCCTTCCCGGTCGAATTCAGTGGCACGGTCGAAGAGGCTTCTGCTGCTTCCTTGCGGATATCCGTGCCCGGCGTACCGCCGCGGACTGCAGTGATCATTCCGCTGACCACGGCGATCCAAGGTACGGCGGTCCGGGATGCCATGGGATTCAAGTTCGCAGATGCGCCCGGCCAAACCGAGTACCAGTACGTCGGTGACGAGCTCAAGAAGCTTATGCAGCAACAAGTCAAGTCCGGCGTCAGCGACCCGGCCTCGCTCCAGGGCAAGAAGGTGAGTGGTACGGGTGTCGTTGTTGTCGTGTCGCCCAGTGGCGCACCGCCGCCGCCGGCCAAGCCCGTGAACGTGCAGCCTGTCACGCTCGAGGCCGGAGCATGAGCGAACATGCCGCGGTGCTCAACCACCACGAAGTAGCGCCACACGATGGAGCAGTCGTCCTGCAGGCGGTTGATATTGCCAAGACTTACGGCGTGACGCGCGCTCTGAAGGGCGTCAACTTCGAGGTACGTCGCGGCAAGGTCACCGTGTTGTTCGGGGAGAACGGCGCCGGCAAGTCGACATTGATGAAGATCTTGTCAGGTGTTGAGAAACCGACCGCTGGTCAGCTGATTCTCGATGGCGAGCCGATCAATCTGGAATCGACCAACGATGCGGTGGAGCGCGGCATCTCGATCATCCACCAGGAACTCAACCTGGCTTCGAACCTCAGCGTTCGGGACAACATCTTCATCGGCCGCGAAATTCGGACTCGTACCGGCGCCATCGACTACGGCAGAGAACGCGAGATCACCGAGCAGGTGATGGCGCGGCTTGAGGAAGACATCCCGCCTAATACCCTCGTTCAAGATCTCCGGGTCGGCCAGCAGCAGGTCGTTGAGATTGCTCGAGCACTCGCGGCCGATGCTCGCATCTTGATCATGGACGAGCCGACGTCAGCCCTTAGCGCGACCGAGGTGGAGGTGCTGTTCAAGGTCATCCGTGAGCTGACTGCTCATGGCGTGGCGATCGTCTATATCTCCCACCATCTGGAGGAGGCACTGGAGATCGCCGACTATGCGGTCGTCTTCCGTGACGGTGAGCTGGTCGCAACTGAGGAGGCGGCCAATGTCGATCTCGGCTGGGTGGTCAGGCAAATGGTGGGCCGCGAGGCGGACTACGACTTCCGCGATGAGCCCCGGGACTTCGGCGATGTTGCGCTTTCGATCCAGGGAGTGACGGTCGCGGAGCCGGACACCGGGCGGGTGGTGGTCAACAACGTGTCGTTGGACGTACACGAGGGAGAGATCGTGTGCCTCTACGGCCTGATGGGTGCCGGACGGACCGAGCTGATGGAGGCGCTCGCCGGCCGGGATCCGATCTCCGGTGGCCGCGTGCTGCTGGGTGATCAGGACATCGAGGACTTGAACATCCAGGACCGGATTGCCATCGGCATGGGACTGGTACCCGAGGATCGGCAACGCGATGGTCTGGTTCAGATGATGACGGTCGGCAAGAACATGTCACTGGCCAGCCTGCTGCAAACGGTCAAGAACCTCTTCATCGCTCGCAAGACCGAACGAGAAAACGTCGATCGTCAGATCAAGGACGTCCGGGTCAAGACTGCGGGGCAGGATGCATTGATCACCTCGCTTTCCGGCGGCAACCAGCAGAAGGTCGTCATCGGAAAGATCTTGCTGACAAATCCAAAGGTCATTCTGCTTGACGAGCCAACGCGTGGGATCGATGTCGGAGCCAAGGGAGAGATCTTCGCCCTGCTCTTCCGCGAGGCGAAGAAGGGCTTGGCCGTCCTCTACGTCACATCGGAGGTCGGTGAGGCGATCACCGCCTCACATCGGCTGATTGTGATGAGCAAGGGCCGGCTTATTCGGGAGTTCGATCCGCGTACCGCTACCCGTGACGACATCATGGCCGCCTCCGGCGAGCACGACACCCACTACGAGGACGGCGCGGCACCGGAACCGGTCGAAGAAGCGGCAACAGAACCCGCAGAAGAAGCGGCAACAGAAGCAGCAAAAGGAGCCCCCCAGTGAGTACGACGACTACGACTCCGGCGCCCCCTGCGGGCGCCCCGGCTGCGGAGGAGAAGGCACCCAGCCGGTTCAACATGAACACGCTCCTCGTCGAAGGTCGTGCCCTCATTGCTTTGGTGATCATCATTGTGATCTTTGCCATCATGAGCGACAACTACCTGACGGCGGGCAACCTGACGACGATCACCAAGCAGGTGGCCTTCAACGCCATCGTCGCGCTAGGAATGCTGATGGTGATCCTCAACGGTGGCATCGATCTTTCGGTCGGATCGATCGTCGGCTTTACCGCAGCCGTGGCAGGAAATCTCTTCCGCGGCGTCCACGTACCGGGTACTGAGGTGACCATGTTCCCCTCGCTGTGGGTGATCATCGTCATCGCGTTAGCGGTCGGCATGCTCGTGGGGTGGGTCAACGGGCTGCTGATAGCCCGACTCAATCTGGCTCCGTTCATCGTGACCTTGGGCATGCTCTACGTGGCGCGTGGCCTGACCGAGGTGTTGCTCAACGGCCAGAACATCACGAACGAGCTCAGGGGACAGGAAGGGCTCAACAACACCGGCTTCTTTGAGATCTTCGCGAGTAGACCGCTCGGACTGCCGCTCGCCGCCTGGGTGATGATCATCCTCGCGATCATCTTTTCCATCGTTCTCAATCGCACTCCATTCGGACGCTGGCTGTACGCCACCGGCAGCAATGAGCGTGCTGCTCAGCTCTCGGGTGTGCCAGTGAAGAGTGTGAAGACGCAGATCTACGTCCTCTCCGGCCTCTGCGCCGGAATCGTCGGGATCCTGCAGATGGCCAACATCAGCTCCGCGACAGCTGATCTTGGGACTTTTTATGAGTTGAATGCGATTGCTGCGGTGGTCATCGGCGGCGCAGCACTCTCTGGCGGCCGTGGCACGGTCCGCGGCACGATCATCGGTGCCTTCGTGATCGGGTTCCTAGCGAACGGTCTGGTCATCGTCGGCGTGTCGCCGTTCTGGCAGAAGGTCATCACCGGCGCAGTGATCATCCTTGCTGTTGCGGTCGACCAGATCCAGCAGATCGTGCAGCGGCGTCGCAGCGCCGCCAAAGCAGTCGCGAGCGCGAGGGCGGCCGCTGCCAGCCGGGCGGCTTCCAATGAACCCGGATCCAGTTCTTGATCAGGCGTGCGGTTCGCCGTACGCATCCTCCACCCACCGGATTTCTACAAATTGAAAGGGAAAGCGATGTTCAATCGATTGGCATCACGATCGCTCCTGGCGGGGGCCGTCCTGATCGCTCTGGCCGCCTGCGGTGGCGGCGGCGGCGAAGCGGGAGGCGAGGCCGCACCTGAGTCACCGGCCCAAGGGGGCGGCCAAGCTGGCGGCCCCATCGCCGTCATTACTGTCGATCCGTCCAACCCATACTGGAAGGCGCAGATTGACACAGCCACGGCCGAGTTCCAGAAGCTTGGCTATCAGCCGACCACGTCGGCTCACGAGAATGACCCGGATACCCAGAACCAACTGATCGAGACCGCCATCAATGACAAGGTCAAGGGCGTGCTGCTCGATCCGGCCGGCGCCGATGAGAGCGTGGCGGCAGTGCAGAAGCTGGTCGATGCGAACATACCTGTGGTGCTGATCAACGCCGAGATCAGCCAGACCGGCCTGGCAAAGGCACAGATCGTGTCCAACAACGCTCAAGGTGCGACGGTGGGCGCCGAGGAATGGGCCAAGGCGATGAACTACAAAGGCACCTACGTCGAACTCCTCGGGAAGCCCAGCGACAACAACGCGCAGGTGCGATCCGACGGGTACAAGTCGGTGATCTCGCAATACCCGGACTTGAAGCAGGTTGGCAAGGAAATCGCTAACTGGGATCGCCAAGAGGGTCAGCAGAAGATGGAGTCCTTACTCTCCAAGAACCCCGATGTTCAGGGCGTTATCGCCGGCAATGACGAGATGGCCTTGGGCGCGATCAATGCGCTGAAGGAGAAGGGCAACCTCGAAAAGGTCAAGGTGCTCGGCTTTGATGGGAACAATGACGCCGTGGCTGCGGTCGAGAATGACGAGATGGTTGCTTCGGTACTGCAGCCGATCGTCGAAGGCACGAAGAAGGCGGCTGCGCAGCTTGACAGCGTGATCAGGACCGGCGAGACGGGCGTGGGTGAGGAAAAGCAGGCCCTGGACTGCACACTAATCACCAAGGAGAACGCTGCCAACGTGAACAACTTCGTCCTCAGCGGACAGTAAGTCCACGACGTTTTCTGAGCCTGTCGCACGGGGGAATCGGCAGGCTCAGAGAACGTCCGCCTATCCAGTCCCTCATATTCCGTGGAGGCTTCCCATGACGCATATCTACAACGACCCCGCCGAGTTCCCGAGCGACGTGATCAAGGGCTTCGCCGCGGCGTACCCGCAGTACGTGCAACGTGTCGAAGGGGCTTCTGGCTTCGTACGCGCGGGCGGGCCGCTGGAGGGAAAGGTCAGCCTGGTTATTGGAGGCGGTTCGGGCCACTATCCGTCATACAGCGGTGTGACGGGCACCGGCTTCGCCGACGGAGCGGTGCTTGGTGGTGTGTTCGCGTCGCCGTCCGCGGAACAGGTTTATCGAGTTGCCAGGGCAGCCGACGGTGGAGCCGGAGTAGTGCTGGGGTTCGGCAACTACGCCGGTGACCGGCTGAACTTCGGAGTCGCGGCCGAGCGCCTGAACAACGAGGGAATCGACACTCGGATCGTGTACGTGACCGACGATGTCGCATCAGCAAGTGCGGAGGAGCAGGACAAGCGGCGGGGCATTGCGGGCACCTTCACGGTTTACAAGATCGCTGCCGCGGCAGCAGAGAACGGTGCCAACCTCGATGAGGTCGAACGCGTCATGCGCGCGGCCAATGCCGCGACGTACTCATTCGGCGTCGCCTTCCACGGCTGCACACTCCCTGGCGCAGATCAGCCGCTTTTTACCGTCGAGCAGGGACACATGGACTTCGGGCTGGGCATCCATGGCGAGCCTGGAATCACCTCAGCTCCATGGATGTCGGCCAAGGATCTGGCTGCCAAGCTTGTCGAGACGGTACTCGCCGAGCGCCCGGAGGGCGTCAGCGGCCGGGCTGCGGTGCTCGTCAACGGCCTTGGCGCCACCAAGTATGAGGAGCTGTTCGCCTTGTACAGCCACGTCAACGAACTCCTCGAAGCGGCGGGAGTCGTTCAGGTGTTGCCAGAGGTGGGCGAGTTGGTTACCAGCCTCGACATGGCCGGTTGCTCGCTGTCAGTCACCTGGCTCGACGACGAACTCGAGGGCTACTGGGTGGCGCCAGCAGACACTCCAGCTTTCCGGCGCGGCACTGCAGTCGCGAGCGAGAAGTTCACCACCCGGCGCGCCGGCGCGGGCCACGTGGCCGAGGAGGTCACATCAGAGGCAAGTGAGGAGTCAATCGCAGCGGCTGCGGTTGCTCGCAAGGCGGTCGACGCGATCTACGCAGTTGTGGAGGAAAACAAGGAGTATCTGGGTCGTATTGACGCGATAGCGGGCGACGGTGATCACGGAATCGGGATGTCTCGCGGCTCAAAGGCCGCCGCCGAGGCTGCCAGCGAGACCGAAGGTGGCGTCGAGACGGTACTGAGCGCCGCCGGGCGCGCCTTTGGCGACAAGGCAGGTGGCACAAGCGGCATCCTGTGGGGTCTGCTCTTGGAGGGCGTCGGCACGGGACTCGGCAACACCGAGGAGGTAACGGCGAAGCGTCTGGCCGACGCCGTGCAGGGATCGGCACGGCACTTGCAGAGCTTCAGCAAAGCCGAACTCGGCGACAAGACCATGCTGGATGCGCTGTTCCCGTTCGTCGATACGCTGACCGAGCAGGTCGATGCCGGATCCTCAATCTCCGAGGCGTGGCGGTCCGCTGCGGACGCTTGCAGAAGCGCCGCGGAGGCAACCGCTTCGCTCGTGCCGAAAATTGGGCGGGCACGGCCGTTGGCAGAGCGCAGCGTGGGTACTCCAGATCCAGGAGCAATCTCGCTAGCCCTGATTGTTACGGCGATCGGGGACGTGCTCGGGGGCCAAGATGCTGCCGCGCCCGGAGCGGCAGAGTCTAAAGACAAGGAAGGACAGAACGTATGAGCGGTCCCATTCGACTGTTAGTGGGAAGCGATAGCGCGGGCTTTGACTACAAAGATCGGATCCTGGCTGATATGCAAGGCGACGATCGGGTCGAGGTTGTTGATCTTGGGGTTTTCCAGGGAGACCTCGATGGGGCGTCGTACCCGTCGGTGGCAATTGCCGCGGGAAAGAAGATCGCGGCGGGCGAGGCTGATCGGGCAATCCTGGTCTGCGGCACGGGTATCGGAGTCGCCATCGCGGCCAACAAGGTGCCGGGCATCCGTGCGACGGTGGCCCACGACTCCTTCAGCGTCGAGCGGTCCGTCCTGTCCAACAATTGCCAGATCCTGACTCTCGGCCAACGCGTAATTGGCCTCCAGCTGGCTCGCAGGCTGGCCCGGGAATGGCTTGATTACGTCTTCGATCCGAGCACCGCCTCGGGAGCAAAGGTTGCTGAGATCAGCGACTACGAGGACTCCGTTACAGGTTGAGTGCGGTCTGAGCCCTTCAACAAGCTCAGGACGGCGTCTGTCGGAAGACCGACAAGCTCAGGGCGCATGTGTCGAACCGCTGAGCGCCATTGCGGCGTGCGGCAGAATCTCAGCGTGATCGAGTATCGGACGCCGCCCGAGATTGAGCAGATGAGACCGGCCGGGCGGTTCGTAGCCGAGGTGTTGAGCGCGCTCGTCGCTCAGGCCGACGTCGGGGTGAACCTTCTGGAACTCGACGAGTTGGCGCACCAGATGATTCGGGATCGCGGGGCGGAGTCGTGCTACATCAACTATCACCCCTCATTCGGCGCCAGCCCATTTGGCAAGGTGTTGTGCACCTCGGTCAACGATGCGGTATTGCATGGGCTGCCTCACGACTATGAGCTTGTCGACGGCGACCTGATCAGTCTCGACTTCGCGGCAGCGGTGGATGGTTGGGTGTCAGATTCTGCGATCAGTGTGATCGTCGGCTCACCGCGGGAGCAAGATCAGCAATTGATCGCAACTGCGGAAGCGGCCCTCACCGCCGGCATCGAAGCAGCTTTGCCCGGGAACAAGCTCGGCGACATCTCGTTCGCGATTGCACGTGTTGGGTCCCAGGCGGGATACAAGGTCAATACTGAGTTTGGCGGGCATGGTGTGGGCCGTACCATGCACGGCGATCCCCACGTACCGAACAACGGCCGCCGTGGCCGGGGGCTGCTGCTCCGGCCCGGCCTGGTGATCGCGATCGAACCTTGGTTTCTGGCCGGGACTGACAAGATCTACACCGATCCCGACGGATGGACGTTGCGGAGCCGTGATGGCTCACGAGGCGCACACGCCGAGCACACTGTTGCGGTTACTTCTGACGGGCCGCTGATCCTCACTGCCCGCTAGGTCGCTTGCCACGAGCGCGGCCAGGAGCGACGTGTGGCGATCATCGCCAAAGTACGCGCCCCCGCCGCGCTCATGGGTCTCTCCTTCGACAGCGTTGACGGTGATCGGCCCGGACGCGAATCTGATGTCGCCCGCGTCCAACTGGTACCACCAGTCTCAGCAGTCTCACCTTAATCGACGGCGGGCTCGGAGTACACCCCGTTTTCTAAGGATGCTTGAGTGCTTCGGGCTGCCCGCTTTCTAGGCGGCG
>Ga0081455_10006684_pt1 | contig 12321 bp, 9 predicted proteins | sample TabmetS3T2R1_FD_70207 | JGI IMG/M metagenome (GOLD analysis project Ga0081455, IMG submission 70207) | Tabebuia heterophylla rhizosphere microbial communities from the University of Puerto Rico - S3T2R1 | ecosystem: Host-associated > Plants > Roots > Rhizosphere ... | reverse complement strand
ATCTCGACAGTGTCGGGCATGTAGCCGAGCCTATCCGCCGGGTCGATCGGCCCGCGGAATCAGCCGCCTAGATACGCACGCGTGACGCTGTCGTCCTCGAGCAGGTGGGACGCCGGACCCTGCAGGGTCAGCGAACCGGACTCGAGCACGTAGGCGTAGTCGGCGATCTCGAGCGCGGCCAGCGCGTTCTGCTCGACGAGCAGCACGGTGACGTCCTGATCGCGGATCTCCTGGATGGTGTGGAAGATCAGGTCGACCAGCACCGGGGCCAGCCCCATCGACGGCTCGTCGAGCAGCAGCAGCTTCGGGTTGCCCAGCAGGGCCCGCCCGACCGCGAGCATCTGCTGCTCGCCGCCGGAGAGGGTGCCCGCCTTCTGCGTCAGCCGCTCGCCCAGCACCGGGAAGAGGTCGAGCACGCGCTGCCGATCCTCGGCCACCCCGTCCGCGTCGTTGCGCAGGAACGCCCCGAGATCGAGGTTCTCCGACACCGTCATGCGCGGGAAGATGCGCCGGCCTTCGGGTGAGTGGCAGATGCCGCGCTTGACGACCTGGTGACCGTGCATGCCGTTGATCTTGCCGCCCTCGAAGAGCACCTCGCCGCCACGAGGACGCAGCAGGCCCGAGATCGTGCGCAGCGTCGTGGACTTGCCGGCGCCGTTCGAGCCGATCAGCGTGACGATCTCGCCCGGGTAGACGTCGAGCGTGAGGCCCTTGACGGCGGCGATGTTGCCGTAGCTGACGTGAAGATTGGACAGCGACAGCAGCGGCTGCCCGCCGTCGCCGCGTCGGGTGCGCGCTGCTGCCGTGCCGGCGGCCGTCATTTGTCCCGCCTTCCCTCGCGCGTACCGGTCTTGCCGAGATACGCCTCGACGACTCTCTCGTTTGCCCGGATGTCGTCCGGCCCGCCCTCGGCGATGCGCTCGCCGCGGTCCAGGACGGTGATCCGCTCACTCACTCGCATGACCACGCTCATGTCGTGCTCGATCAGCAGCACGGAAACCTGCTTCTCGTCACGCACCCGATGCACGAAGTCGACGAACTGCGCCGACTCCTGCGGGTTCATGCCGGCCGTCGGCTCGTCGAGCAGCAGCACCTTCGGCTGCAGCGCCAGCGCGCGGGCGACCTCCAGGCGACGCTGGTCGCCGTAGGACAGGTTGCGGGCGTACTCGTTGCGCACCTTGCCGATGCCGACGAACTCCAGCAGGTCGCGGGACGCGTCGTGGGCCCGGTGCTCCTCGCGGCGCTGCCAGGGCATGCTGAAGACCGTGCTGGCGATGCCGGAGCGCAGGTGCGAGTGCATCGCCACCATGACGTTCTCTTCGGCCGTCATGAGGTTGAACAGCCGGATGTTCTGGAACGTACGGGCCAGGCCCATCTTGGCAATGCGGTGCGGCGCCTTGCCGGTGACCTCGCGGCCACCCAGGTAGACGTTGCCGGACGTCGGGCGGTACAGCCCGGTGAGCACATTGAAGAACGTCGTCTTGCCGGCACCGTTCGGGCCGATGAGGCTGACGATTCCGCCCTCGGGCACGTTGAACGTCACTCCGTTCACGGCGATCAGACCGCCGAACGCGATGACGATGTCGTCGGCCCGCAGCGCGTCGTTCCCGGTCGGCGTCGGAGCCGGCACCTCGGGTTCGGTCTCGGTGGCGGTCATGCGTTACCCCCGTCCGATCGGCCGGTCGTCTCGGTACCGACGAGCTCGTCCTCAGTCTCTTCCTCGAGTATGACCTCGTCCTCCTCCTCGGCCGCCTCGATGTCGGCGCCCAGCGTTTCCAGTTCGGTGCGCGCCGGCTCACGCATGATCAGCCTCGTCCGCGACTCGGGCAGCAGGCCCTCGCGGCGGAACAGCATCATCAGCACCAGGATGATCCCGAAGATCAGGAAGTTGTACGACGGGAAGTCGATGTTGGTGTTGAACTGGTTGTTGTACCAGTCGCCGAACTGGGACAGGCCGGCCAGGTTGACCCACGACACGATCAGCGCGCCGATGATCACGCCCCACACGTTGCCCATGCCGCCCAGCACCACCATCATCAGGATGGTGATCGAGTTGTTGAAGCTGAAGTTCGGCGACGCACCGCCGACAGCGACCGCGTAGCAGACGCCGCCCATACCGCCGAAGAACGCGCCCACCGCGTACGAGGACAGCTTCGCCCGCACCAGCGAGACACCCATCATGCTGGCCGCCAGCTCGTCCTCGCGGATCGCCAGCCACGCGCGGCCCAGGCGCCCGCGCCGCAGGCGCAGCGACACGAACACGCAGAACGCGGCCACCAGGCAGAACACGAGGAACCGGTACGGCAGGTCGAACACGCCCAGCTGCGGATTGACGCCCTTGAGCTGCGAGAACACCCCGGTGCCGATGCCGTCGATCGGCACGATGCTCTGCTGGCCGTTGGTCAGCGCGAACCCGAGGTGCTCGGAGTCGCCGTTGGCGAACACCTGCGGGATGATCTCGCCGAATCCCAGCGTGACGATGGCCAGGTAGTCACTGCGCAGCCGCAGCGTCGGTGCACCGATGAGCACGCCCCACAGCGCGCAGAACGCCCCGGCGAAGATCACCACCAGCCAGAAGCTGATGTGGATGCCCGGTGCCTTGTTCAGGGTGGGCGGCCCGCCGATGTGCCAATGCACCTGGAAGAACCAGCCGGACATCAGCCAGGCCCCGACGTAGGTACCGATGGCCCAGAAGGCCACGTAGCCGAGGTCGAGCAGACCGGCATAGCCGACGACGACGTTGAGTCCGATCGCCATGATCACCCAGATCACGCACTGGTTGATCACCGCGGGCGGGAACCAGTCGGCGACGAACTTCTGTACCTGGTCGACCGAGTCGGGCAGCCAGTAACGGTAGAAGATGAAGATCAGGATGACCGCGAGCGTGAAGCCGAGCGGCCAGGCGAGCGAGCCCAGTCGACGACGGTTCACAGGCGGGCTGGTTGCAGTCATGGCCTACACCTTCTCCGTCGTTCGGGTCCCGAATATGCCCTCCGGTTTGAACACCAGCAGGAGGATCAGGATGGTGAACACGACCGTCTGCGACCAGTCCTGGCCGAAGCCGTGCGGGAAGCCGTCGTTGGCCGCCTGGACGAGGCCGATCAGCAGGCCGCCGACCACGGCACCGACCAGGTTGCCGATACCGCCGAGCACGGCGGCGGTGAATGCGATCAGCCCGAACTGGAAGCCCTGGTCGTAACGCGTCGTGCCGAGCGTCTCGACCGACAGCACTGCGGCGGCGCCCGCCATCGCGCCGCCGAGGGCGAATGTGAACGAGATCGTGCGGTCGACGTTGATGCCCATCAGCCGCGCGCCGTCCTGGTCCTGCGCCGTCGCGCGCATCGCCTTGCCCTGCTTGGTGCGCTGCACGATGTAGGTCAGGATGAACAGCAGGACGGCGGTGACGCCCAGCGTGACGAACAGCGAGTACCGGATCAACACGCCGTCGATGGTGATCCCGTTGTTGCCGATGACGCTCGGCCACTGCTTCGGCGCCGAGCCGTTCCACTTGAGGCCGATGTTCTGGAACACGAAGCTCAGGCCGACCGCGGTGATGAGCGGGGCCAGCTTGGGCGCTCGTCGCAATCGCCGATATGCGAAGAACTCCGCGCCCATGTTGATGCTCGCGCAGAAGATCATCGCCATGACGAAGGTGAGCGCGAGGGCGAGCACCGGGCCGAGGCCCCGCGTATCGACCCCCAGCCAGTTGACCAGGAAGTTGGCCGCGAAGATCGTGCCGAGCATGAACAGGTCGCCGTGCGCGAAGTTGATCAGCTCGATGATGCCGTAGACCAGCGTGTAGCCGAGGGCCACGAGCGCGTACAGCGCGCCGTTGTTCAGGCCGGTGAGCATCACGCTGAAGCACTGCGTGGGCTCGTCCACGAAGTTGTAGATGATCCAGGCGACGACGCCGAGGACGATCGCGATCCCCACCGCGCGTTCGACGGCCTCGGTGAGGCGGACGCGCGGCTTGAGCAATCCAGCCGTCGCGGTCGTTGATGTCATGCGCGGAACCTTCCCCGTCAAGTGGACACGACGCAAGACCCCGTTGGCACGAGCCCTGCTCAATCGGGTGAGGCCCGGGCAGTCCGCGACTGCCCGGGCCTCGACGCGTGTCTTACTGGACCGGCTCCTGCTTGAAGAACCCCTCCTGGTTGTTCTTCATGAACAGCACCGTGATGTCCCGGTTGTTGGTATCACCTGTCTTCGTGTCGATCTTGATCTCCTTGCCGAGCACCGACTGGTCGGCCGGGATGTCGATTCCGTCGCCGGTGAACACCTGGTCGGTGATGCTCTTGCGGGTGCCGTCCGACTTGGCGATCGCGGCCAGGATGACCTGCACCGCGGCCACGCCGTACAGCGCGTAGTTGGTAGCCGGGAGCTTGCCGTACTTGGCCTTGTAGGCGTTGATCAGGGTCTCGGCGGCGCCGCCACCCTTGACCAGCTGGTCGGTCGACAGGCCGGCGAAGGTCATGTACATGCCCTGCGCCTCAGGCTGCTTGTCGAGCGAGTCCGGGTAGCCGGTGAAGCCGTCCGGGGCCATCATCTTGACCTTGGTGTTGTCACCGAGCACCGCGACCTTGTCCTTGACGACCTGGCCACCGTTCTCGTCGTAGATGCCGGCGAGGTAGACGCAGTCCGGGTTCATCGACTTGGCGCCCTGGAAGATCGAGGCGTAGCTGGGCTGCTTCGCGTCCCACGCCTTGTTGCCCAGAATCGTGATGCCCAACTTCTTGGCCGACTCGACGAACTGGCGGGCGACGCCCTGGCCGTAGACCTGGTTGTCGTTCATCACGAAGCAACGCTTGACCTTCAGGTCCGACGCGGCGAACTGCGCGGCCGCCTGGCCCTGGAAGTCGTCGGTCGTGATCACCCGAGCGTAGTTGCGCTTGCCCGTCGGGTAGTACTTGTCCGGCGTGCCCGGGTCCCAGGCCTTGGTCAGGCCGGGGTTGGTGTTCGCGTGCGACACCATCAGCATCGGGCCGCTCGGGTCCTGGTTCAGCACCGGGATCTCCAGCTGCGCACAACCGGAGTTGTAGGTGCCCATGACCGCGACCTCGGCGGTGTTCGAGACGTGCGCGGCAGCGTTCGTCGAGCACTTCGCGTCGTCCCACGCGCCCTTGGCCGCGGTCGAGTCGTCGTAGGTCTTGAGCTGGATCGTGTAGTTGCCGGCCTTGTGGTTGATCTGGTTCAAGTACAGGTTGATGGCGTCGATCGTGGACTGGCTGGCGTCGTGCGACACGCCCTGCATCGGCAGGTCGGTGGAGATCACCAACGCCTTGCCGCCACCACCACCGCCGGTGGCGCCACCCGTAGCCCCATTGGTCGAGCCGCCACTGGACTTGGAACTCTTGCAAGCGCTCACCGAGAGCGCGGTAACTGCCACGGCCAGCAGTGCGGCCGTGATCGAGCGATAGCGCACGACTCCTCCTCATTGCGTTGTCGCGCCCAGGCGCTTCGGCGCGCTGCCCCCGCGTCCTGGCTCGGGTGGAGAGAGCCTAGACCCACGTCGCGGCTACCGGCGGAGATGCCCAGTGTCCCGTTATCCCGTCGTTATGAGGGTCATGAGTGAAGATCACGGACGCCCCTGAGCAAAGGGCACGTAGCATCGACGGCACGATGCAGTTGTCCGCGTTGTCCGAGCCGATCGGGCGGTCAGCGTTTCGCGCGATCCCGGCCGCGAGCAGGACGCGCTGGAGGCCGCTGCGGGTCAGTGGCTGGAGTAGTTGGGCGCTTCGACGGTCATCTGGATGTCGTGCGGGTGCGATTCCTTGAGTCCGGCCGCAGTAATCCGGATGAGCTGACCGTGCTCTTGCAACTCGGCAAGCGTGTGCGCACCGGCGAAGCCCATGCCGGCCTGCAGGCCACCGACGAGCTGGTGGGCCACTGCGGAAAGCGGTCCCCGGTAGGGCACCTGGCCCTCGACGCCCTGCGGCACCAGCTTGTCGTCGTCGGCGACGTCGTGCAGCCCGTAGCGGTCCTTGGAGTAGCTGGCCTTCTGCCCGCCCCGCGACTGCATCGCGCCGAGCGAGCCCATGCCGCGATAGGACTTGTACTGCTTGCCGTTGATGAAGATCAGCTCGCCGGGCGATTCCTCGCAGCCGGCGAGCAGCGAGCCGAGCATGACCGTGTCGGCGCCCGCGACGATCGCCTTGGGAATGTCGCCCGAATACTGCAGGCCACCGTCGCCGATCACCGGCACGCCGGCCGGACGCGCCGCCGCCGCCGCTTCGAAGATCGCGGTCACCTGAGGAACGCCCACGCCGGCCACGACCCGCGTCGTGCAGATCGAGCCGGGACCCACGCCCACCTTGACGCCGTCGGCCCCCGCGTCGACCAGCGCCTGCGCCCCGGCCCGCGTCGCGACGTTGCCGCCCACGACGTCGACCGACGTATCGCGCTTGAGCCGCGCCACCATCTCGACGACGCCGCGTGAATGACCGTGCGCGGTGTCGACCACGACGAAGTCGACGCCCGCCTCGACCAGGGCCAGCGCGCGCTTGTAGGCGTCTTCGCCCACGCCGACGGCGGCGCCGACGACCAGGCGCCCGTGCGCGTCCTTGGTCGCGAGCGGGAACGCCTCGCTCTTGGTGAAGTCCTTGACGGTGATCAGCCCGGTCAGCCGGCCGTTCGCGTCGACCAGCGGCAGCTTCTCGACCTTGTTGCTGGCCAGCAGGCGCAGCGCCTCGTCGCGGCTAACCCCGACCGGGGCGGTCACCAGCGGCATCGGCGTCATGACGTCGCGGACCAGGCGGGAGTGATCGGTCTCGAAGCGCATGTCACGGTTGGTGACGATGCCGAGCAGGACGCCGGCCTCGTCGACAACCGGCACGCCGGAGATGCGGTAGCGCGCGCACAACACCTCGACGTCGGCCAGCGTGGCGTCGGGCGAGCAGGTGACCGGGTTGGACACCATGCCGGCCTCGGAGCGCTTGACCAGGTCGACTTGGGCGGCCTGGTCGTCGACGGACAGGTTGCGGTGCAGCACGCCCACCCCGCCCTGCCGGGCCATGGCGATTGCCATGCGCGCCTCGGTGACGGTGTCCATCGCCGAGGACAGCAGCGGAATGCGAGCGGTGATGTTGCGGGTGACCCGGGCGGTGGTGTCGACCTCGCTGGGGATGATGTCGGACTCGCCCGGCAGCAGCAGGACGTCGTCGAAGGTAAGACCGAGAGTGGCGAACTTGGCGGGCAGTTCGGGGCTGGACAACTCATCTCTCCTCAGGGCGCCGGTACTTCATGGTACGGGCGCCTTCGCCGGCCCGCCGGTTGGCACGCGCCACCTGGGCAGAGCCTGATCGTCCCAGGGTCCCTTCAGGGTTGCTCCTCCATCGTTCGGCCCGAGTCACCCCGACCCGGGCATGACGAAAGTCAGGGTCAACTCAGGACCAACCCGAATGGTGCGCGCCGGCGCCGACCGAGAGGCTCGAAGGCATGACGATGACGACATCCGTCGACGCGGGGATCGCTGCCCGCGCGATCAACCTGGTCAAGATCTACGGCGCCGGCGACACGGGCGTGCGGGCGCTCGACGGGTTGTCCGTCGACTTCCGCCGCGGCGAGTTCACCGCGATCATGGGGCCGTCCGGGTCCGGCAAGTCGACCCTGATGCACTGCCTGGCCGGCCTGGACACCGCGACGTCGGGCACGGTGGCCATCGGCGCCACCGACCTGACCGGCCTGTCCGACAAGAAGATGACCAAGCTGCGGCGCGACCGCATCGGTTTCGTCTTCCAGGCGTACAACCTGGTGCCGACCCTGACCGCGATCGAGAACATCACCCTGCCGCTGGACATCGCGGGTCGCCGGCCCAACCCGGAATGGCTGCGCTCGATCGTGCACACCCTGGGACTGGCCGACCGGCTCTCGCACCGCCCGAGCGAGCTGTCCGGCGGTCAGCAGCAGCGGGTGGCGTGCGCCCGCGCCCTGGTCAGCCAGCCCGAGATCATCTTCGGCGACGAGCCCACCGGCAACCTCGACTCCCGCTCCAGCGGCGAGGTGCTGGGCATCCTGCGCGAGTCCGTGAACCGGCTCGGCCAGACCGTCGTGATCGTCACCCACGACCCGCGGGCGGCGTCGTACGCCGATCGCGTCGTCTTTCTCGCCGACGGCCGCATCGTCGACGAGATGCGCCAGCCCACCGCCGAACTCGTGCTCGACCGCATGAAGAACATCGATGGGTCGGTGGGCTGACAGTGTTCGGGGGCAAGGCGATGCGCCGGGTGTCGCGGCGCAGCCTGGTGGCGCACAAGGTTCGCCTGGTGCTGACCGTCGTCTCGGTCGTGCTGGGTACCGCGTTCGTCGCCGGATCGTTCGTCTTCACCGACACGCTCAAGCACACGTTCAACGGCATCTTCTCCGACGCCGACAAGGGCGTGGACGTCCGCGTCGACGCCCGGAAGTCGAGCAACCCCGGCGTGCCGCTCACCCTGGCCGACCGGATCAGGTCGGTGCCCGGCGTGCGCGCGGTGCAGCTCGAGGCGAGCGCCCCGCTCGTGCTGATCGACAAGAACGGCAAGCGGGTCAGCACCGGCGGGGCGCCCAGCGAGGGCACGATCTGGAATCCGCCGGGCGAGTCGATCAAGACGCCGCCGACGTTCGTGGCCGGCAAGGCGCCGGCCGGGCCGGGCGACGTCGTCATCAACGAGAAGGCGGCCAAGAAGGCCAAGCTCGCGGTCGGCGACCACAGCAAGGTCGTGCTGCCGACCCGTGGCGTCCTGCCCGTGACGATCACCGGCATCTACCACACCAACACCGAGACCGGCGGCTACGTCGGCGTCGAGTTCACCAAGGCCGAGGGCCTGCGGCTGTTCACCGACGGCACGCACGTCGAGGCGGTCAGCATCGCCGGCGCCGGGGGCGTGTCGGAGCAGGCGCTGCGCGACCGCGTCGCCGGGCTGCTGCCGAACGACCTCGAGGCCAAGACCGGCGACCAGGTGCGCAAGGACGACCAGGACTCGGTGTCCCAGGCGCTCTCGTTCGTCAACATCTTCCTGCTGGCGTTCGGTGCCATCGCGCTGATCGTCGGCACGTTCATCATCTACAACACGTTCACGATGATCATCGCCCAGCGGGTGCGCGAACTGGCGCTGCTGCGGGCGATCGGCGCCGGGCGCAAGCAGGTGCGCAGCTCGGTGCTGTTCGAGGCCACGCTGATCGGCGTGGTGGGCGGCGCGCTGGGTGTGGCCGGCGGCATCGGCCTGGCCGTAGGGTTGCGCGCGCTGCTCGACGCGCTGGACGTCGGCCTGCCGAGCGGCGCGCTGGTGATCAGCCCGCGCACGGTGATCGTCGCCCTGCTCGTCGGCACGATCGTCACGCTGCTCTCGGCGTACGCGCCGGCGCGGCGCGCGTCCCGGACGCCTCCGGTGGCCGCGATGCGCGAGGAGTTCGCCTCGGCGCAGGGCTCGCTGCGTCGGCGCTCGCTCATCGGCCTGGTCGTCACCGTCCTGGGCGTGCTGGGCGCCGTCCGCGGCGCGACGATCGACTCGAACGGCACGGGTGCGTCGCTGATCGGACTGGGCCTGCTCGTCACGGGCGCCGGCGTGCTGTTGCTCGCCCCGGTGCTTTCGCGCTACATCATCGGCGGGCTGGGTCGCGTGATCGCCAAGCCGTTCGGACCGATCGGACGGCTGGCCCGCACGAACTCGGTGCGCAACCCGCGCCGCACCGCGGCCACCGCGTTCGCGCTGACCGTCGGACTGATGCTCGTCAGCGGCATCGCGGTGATCGGTACCTCGACGAAGGCCAGCATCAACTCGCTCGTCGACAACGACGTCCGCGCCGACTACATCCTGTCCGGCACCGGCGACACCCCGGTCCCGCTGCCGGCCGTCGCCCAGGCGGCCAAGGTGCCGGGCGTGCAATCCATGACCGAGCTGCACCCGGTCGATACGACGATCAACGGCGACGACCAGTCGGGCATCGGCGTCGACGGTCCGCTGCCGCCCATCGTCAAGATCGACTACCGCCAGGGCGGCGGTGCGGTGACCGGCACGAACATGCAGGTCTCGCAGACGATGGCCAAGGACAAGCACTGGAAGCTCGGGGATCACGTCACGCTGGCCACGCCGGGCGGCGCGTCGGTGACCGAGACGATCACGGGCGTCTACGACGACAACCAGCTGCTCGACGACTGGCTCGTGTCCGGCGACACCTATCGCACGCTGACGCCGTCCAGTCGCTACTCCGACTTCGTGGCGCTGGTCAAGGCGGCCCCGGGCAGGTCGCCCGAGGTATTGAGGGCCAACCTGGAGAAGGTCACCGACCCGTACTACACGATCGACATCCGCAACAAGGAGGAGTTCAAGGGTCAGCAGGCCGACCAGATCAACGGGCTGCTCGGGCTGCTGTACGGGTTGCTGGGCCTGGCGATCGTGATCGCGATCCTCGGCATCATCAACACGCTGGCCCTGTCGGTGGTCGAACGGCGGCGCGAGATCGGGATGCTGCGCGCGGTCGGCCTGCTGCGCGGGCAGCTGCGCCGCACCGTGTACGTCGAGTCGCTGCTGATCGCGGTGTTCGGCGCCGTGCTGGGGCTGGCGATCGGGTTGACATTCGGCTCGCTGTTCACGCACCGGCTCAAGGACCAGGGGCTGAACGTCTTGCAGATCCCGTGGGGTCAGGCCCTGCTGTTCCTGGTGATCGCCGCCGTGGTCGGCGTGCTGGCCGCGCTCTGGCCGGCCGCCCGAGCGGCGCGCACCAAGCCGCTGGAGGCCATCGCCGAAGGCTGACGCCCACTGCGGGTTGCCGGTGTGCGGGGCCGGCAACCCGCATTCGGGTGGGGGAGGTTGGCCATCTGGAGGGGTCACGCTCTACCGTGGAGGGCGTGACTGCACACCCAGGCGGCCGCTCATGACCTCAGAAGACGGTCCGGTCGATCCGTTCCTCAACGATCCGCACGATCCGGCGGCCGTTCTGGACGACCCGGAGCCGGTGGAGCCGCTCAGCGACGACGAGCGGGCCGAGGTTCTGGCCGACCTGCACGAGCTGGCGGAATTCCGTCGGGCTCTGGCCTCTCGCGGCATTCGCGGCGTAGCCGTCGAGTGCGCCGATTGCGGTGAGCAGCACTTCTTCAGCTGGGAACTGATGGCCGCCAACCTGCGGGCGCTGATCGGCGAGGGCCGCACGCACGTCCACGAGCCGGCCTTCGAGCCCGACCCCGAAGCGTTCGTCAGCTGGGACTACGCCCGCGGGTACACCGACGCCACGAACGCGGCAGCGCATCGTCGCTAGACGGGCGTTTCACGCATACCTCACGCTTGCGAATGCCCGCACCAACAAATTGGCGTTGCCGGCGTCACCTTTCCCCGACTCGCTCTTTGGATGAACGTGGGGGCCAGACGGGCAGTGATCAACTGACTGCTCTAGGTCGGAGGGAAGGCAGAGAATGGCGGAAGTTCGTAGGCTCGCCGTGCCGCGACCGGGAGCCTGGGAATGGCAGCTGCGGGCAGCGTGTCGCGGCACAGACACCCAGGTCTTCTATCACCCGGAGAACGAGCGTGGGCCGTCGCGTCGACGTCGCGAGATTCGGGCGAAGCAGATCTGTAGGGACTGCCCGGTCGTAACAAACTGCCTACGCTGGGCGCTCACCGCGCGCGAGCCGTATGGCGTATGGGGTGGACTCTCGGTCGAGGAACGCGAGGCGTTGCTCACGTCGCAGCCGGCGTGAGCTGAGCCGGTCCACCGCCCGTAACGCCGATCGCGCAACATCCGGCCCCTGAGCGAGGCCAGATGTTGCGCGATTCGCGGTTTGCCGGATTAGAAACCCGGGCCGTGGCTGTGCCCGTGGCCGTGCCCGTGCGAGTGACCGTCGGCGGCGTGCGCCTCGGGCTCCTCGGGCTTGTCGACCACCAGGCTCTGCGTGGTGAGCAGCAGCGACGCCACTGACGCCGCGTTGGCCAGCGCCGCCTTGGTGACCTTGACCGGGTCGACGACGCCGGCGGCCAGCAGGTCGCCGTACTCGCCGGACGCGGCGTCCAGTCCCTCGTTGGCGCCCAGCTCGCGCACCTTGGCCACGACGACGTAGCCCTCGTAGCCCGCGTTGGCGGCGATCCAGCGCAGCGGCTCGCCGAGCGACGTGCGCACGATGGCGGCACCCGTGGCGTCGTCGCCGCTGAGCGAGAGCCCGTCGAGGGCGGAGGACGCGTGCAGCAGGGCGGCCCCGCCGCCGGCGATGATGCCCTCCTCGACGGCCGCCCGGGTCGCCGCGATGGCGTCCTCGATGCGGTGCTTGCGCTCCTTGAGCTCGACCTCGGTGGCCGCGCCGACCTTGATGACCCCGACCCCGCCGGCCAGCTTGGCCAGCCGCTCCTGCAGCTTCTC
>Ga0081455_10006683_pt1 | contig 12322 bp, 7 predicted proteins | sample TabmetS3T2R1_FD_70207 | JGI IMG/M metagenome (GOLD analysis project Ga0081455, IMG submission 70207) | Tabebuia heterophylla rhizosphere microbial communities from the University of Puerto Rico - S3T2R1 | ecosystem: Host-associated > Plants > Roots > Rhizosphere ... | reverse complement strand
CACGTCATCGCCCTCCGCGCTGCCGGCGAGAACCGGACGGCCATGACGGTGAGGGAGTACGGATACCCCTCGGAGGAGGTGTTCGACCCGTCCAAGATGGGCCTCGAGCAGTGCCTGGACGAGACGGCGGCCGGTTTCGTCGGGGCGTAAGGGGGGCCGAAGGCGCTCAGGCGCCTTCGCCGGCCCCGAGGAGGCCGAGCCGAAGAACTGCATCGAGGCGGTGGTCAGCGGCCGGCCGAAGGACGGAAGCTGCAAGAACCCTCCCTATCGCTCGGACACCATCATGCTGATCCGCGCAGGGGCGTTCGAGTTCCACAAGCTCTCGATTCCCCGCGACACGCTGGCCGAGATCCCCGGACAGGGCCCCCAGAAGATCAACTCCGCCTACGCGTCCGGGGGTGCGAAGCTCGCCGTGCGCACCGTCGAGGGCCTGCTCGGGATCAACGTCGACCAGGTCGCGATCATCGATGCGGGTCACCGCCGACACCTTGGCGAAATTGCCCGAGGTGAAGATTTCGTCGGCTCCAACAAAGTCGCGGTAGCTGAGCGTGGTTTCCATCACCGTCACGCCGTCACCGCGCAACAGCGCGATCACACGCTGGCGCGTGATGCCGTCCAGAAACGTGCCGTTCGGCACCGGCGTGAAGACGACGCCATCCTTGACCATGAAGATGTTTGAGTTCGCGGTCTCCGCGACATTGCCGAGCATGTCGCGCAGCAGACAGTTGGTAAAGCCGCGCTGCTCGGCCTCGATCAAGGCTCGGGAGTTGTTCGGGTAGAGGCAGCTCGCCTTGGCATCGACCGGGGCTGTTTCGATCGTCGGCCGACGGAACGGCGACAAGGTGATCGCGGCACCCGCCGGCTTTGGCATCGGCTGCTCATACATGCAGAGCGCCCAGGCTGTCGTTTCGGGATCAAAACGAACGCCGCCGCCGGTGCCCGTCTGCGGCCAGTACATCGGCCGGATGTAAAGCTCCGCCTTTGCATCGAAGCGCTTCAGTCCCTCGCGAATAAGCCCCAGCCAGGTGTCGACGGGAACGACCGGCTTCAGCAGAAAATTCCGCGCGGACTGATTGACGCGCGCGCAGTGACGGTCAAGATCGGGCGTGACCCCCTCGAATGCGCGGGCGCCGTCGAACACCATCGATCCAAGCCAGAAGCCGTGCGTTCGCGGCCCCAGAATGGGCACGTTGCCTTCGCGCCATTCGCCCTCGAAGAAGGTCCAGGTTTTCGAGAACGACACGCTCGGGCGTGCGGTCTGCGTTGCGCTCATGGTCGGGTCCAGATGGTCAAGGAAACAGGGCCAATGATCGTCGACACTCTTTAGGAAAACCTTTCGGCTTTTGTAGCCCAATACCGCACCGCTGATTTGACGGGTCTGCACCACCCGCAACTCTCACGACCTCTAGTGGTCCGTTCATGATTGATCAGGCAGAATGATTCGTTAGCCATTCGATCTCAGTCTCCGGACATGCCGCTCGACCCCCGCGCCAAACGTTTTCTCGATATGACGGCCATCGCGCCAGCCGCAGGCCGGCCGACACTCGCTACCCGGCGCGGCGCACTCGAGAAACTGATGCAGTTCGCCCGCGCCGACCGCCTCAGCCCCGCGGGCCTCGACGGAGAACTTGCCGCGCCTGCCGCCGGCCTGCGCTACCGGTTGTACACGCCGGCCAGCGCGCCGGCGCAAACACCTGGCGTGATCTTCTTTCACGGCGGCGGCCTTGTCGCCGGAAGCCTCGAGACGCATGACGTGATCTGTCGGGCTCTGGCCGAGAATTCCGGCTGCCGCTTGCTCGCGATCGACTATCGCCTCGCTCCGGAGCATCGGTTCCCCGCCGCGATCGAGGACGCGTTGGCCGCGATCGCAGCGGTTGCGCACCAGAGCGAAACACTCGGCATTGATGAGACGAAGATCGCCGTCTGCGGCGATTCCGCGGGCGCGACGCTTGCGGCGATCGCCTGCCAGCATTTCCGCCACGCCTCCTCGCCACGGATCGCGCTGCAAGTCCTGATCTGCCCGGTGCTGGATTTCGGCGCGAGTTCGCCATCGCGGCAGGACTTCGCGCAAGGCTATCTGATCGACAAGGCGACGCTCGACGCCGACCTGGCCGACTATCTGCCCGACGGCATCACACGGGCCGATCCTCAGGTATCACCGCTGCGTGCTGCCGATCTCGCTGGCCTCCCGCCGGCGATCATTCACACCGCCGAATTCGACCCCATGCGCGACGAAGGCAATGCCTATGCGCGCAAGCTGCAGGCTGCTGGCGTTGCCACCGACCTCACATGCCACCCGGGCATGCTGCACAATTTCCACGCGCTCGGCGCGGTGCTGCCGCAGGGGCGCGAGGTCCTCCACACAATCGGTACGCAGATCCGGAACGCTCTGGCGCGCTGACCCGATCAGAGCCTGACTTTGCCTGCGACAATCCGCTGATACGCATTAGAATCGAGCGCGACGTAAGCGGCCGATGCGGGATCGTTGACGTAAAGCGGATCGGTCGGCGCCGAGGCGTCAAATCCCTCACGCATCAGCTCCTGCTTTTTCTGCTTGAAGGTTTCGGTGATCGCAAGCCGCGGCAGAATGCGGACAAACACCGGCACGGCATAGGACGGCAGCCGGTCCGTCAGGTATCGACGAAAAGCGGCGACATCGAAGGACGGCGCGATCACGATGGCCGCCATCCCTGCCCGGCCGTCGGTCCCCGGCACCGCGACGCCATAGACCGTCGCTTCGACCACGCCGGGCGCGCCGGCGACGATTTCGGCGACTTCCAACGTCGCGACATTCTCGCCTTTCCAGCGGAAGGTGTCACCGATCCGATCGACGAAATAAAAGAAGCCCTGCGCATCGCGCCGCATCAGGTCGCCGGTCCGGAACCAGGCGTCGCCCGGCTTGAAGACGTTGCGAAGGATCTTGCCCTCGGTTTCTGCCGCGCTGGTATAGCCCTCGAACTGGCCGCCGCCTTCGTCCCGCTCGCCGATGCGGCCGATCGCTTCGCCGACCTCGTCGGCCGCGCAACGCTCGCAGAAGCCTTGCGCGTTGCGCAGCGGCACGCACGCCCCGACGTCGAAGCGAACCACGGCGGCAGGAAAGCGATGAGTTAGAAACGACGGGATGCGACCGATCGCGCCGACTTTTTCCTCGACATTGAACAGGGAAAAGTTGCCCTCGGTCGCGGCGTAAAACTCGAGAATGCGCGGAATCGCAAAGCGCGCCTTGAACGCCTCCCAGATCTCGCCGCGCAGACCATTGCCGCAGATCACCCGTAACCGGTGGGCCTGCTCGTTCGGTGAGGCCGGCGCCTTCAACACATAACGGCAGAGCTCGCCGATGTACTGAAACGCCGTGCATTGCCAGCGCGCGATGTCATCCCAAAATGATGTGGCGGAGAATTTCTCGGCGATGACGACCGACCCGCCGGCGACGAGCATGCAACCGGTCGCCACCACGCCGCCGACACTGTGATACAGCGGCAGGCAGTCATACATGCGGTCTTCGGGCGCAGCATCGATCAGACCGGCAAACCAGAACGCCCAGTTCAGGATGCGCCGGTGACTGACATGCGCCGCTTTCGGCAGACCGGTGGTACCGGAGGTGTAGATCAGCAAGGCACGATCGTGGATCGTTACGCCGCGATCCTCCTCGGGCCGCAGCGGCGCGCCGTCGAGAGTACCGGCTGCGACATCGATGCGGCGTTCGGTCCCTGCGCCACAGGTCCAGACGGCGGGCACGACCTCCAGCAGGGGGACTGCCGCCATCAGCGGCGCCTGCAGCGCCGCATCGACGATCACATGCCTGGCGTTGGCGACCTTGATGCAATGGGCGAGTGAAGACCCGGTCAATTGCGTGTTGAGCAGCGCGACGATGCCGCCGACCCTGGTGATCCCGAGCCAGATCGCGAGATAGTCGACGCGGTTCGGCATCATCAGGCCAACGGTGTCACCCTTGGCAATGCCCGAGGCGATCGCCCAGCGTGCATATTGGTTGATGCGGGCGGACAATGCCGAATAGGTCAGGGTTTCCCGGTCGGACAGCAGGGCGGTCCGCGCGCCCTCGCCCATGGCCAGGCCCTGAATGACATCGGCGAGCAGACGGCCAGGATGGGCATCGACGGTCGCCGTCAATTCCATCGCGCGCAACCAGCTTTTCGATGACGGCGCGCGCGCCGCCGAAGGCGAAGCTGGTCCGTCAGCCATGCTCTGGGCCGTTTTCATGTGGGCGCGCCGGTCAACCATTCCTGGATGGTCAATGTAGCTCCTCGACCGTTTAGAAACTCAAATTCAGATCAACACAAAATCGATTCAATTTGTCGGCGATCCGTTGCAAATCATTAAGGTTATTTCGTCGATGTGATCGCAAATTATTGCTGCAATAACCGCCTCTCTTTAGCAAAGCGGGCAACACCTGCGGTGGCGCGGACAGCACGCCGTGGGCAAAAGAGGCAAAGCCCATGCGCAGAGAGACGCTTGCAGTCCATGCCGGCTATGAACCCGACCCGATCACCAAGGCGGTCGCGGTGCCAATCTACCAGACGGCGGCCTACGCATTCGACAGCGCCGATCATGGCGCGGCGTTGTTCAATCTGGAGGTCGAAGGCTACCGTTATAGCCGCATCTCCAATCCGACCTGCGCCGTGCTTGAGAAACGCGTTGCCGAGCTCGAGGGCGGCGTCGGCGCGCTGGCGGTCGCCACCGGTCAGGCTGCCCTGCACTTCGCGCTGGTCAATCTCGCCGATACCGGCGGCAACATTGTTTCGGTCCCCCAGCTTTATGGCACGACCTACACGCTGTTCGGCCATGTGCTGGCCCGACAGGGCATCACGGCACGCTTCGCTGACAGCGATCATCCCGACGCAATCGCCAAGCTGATCGACGATCAGACCAAGGCCGTGTTCTGCGAGAGCATCGGCAATCCGGCCGGCAATATCTGCGATATCGAGGCGCTGGCGCAGGTGGCACACGCCCATGGCGTGCCGCTCGTGGTCGACAACACGGTCGCGACGCCGATCCTGCTGCGACCGATCGACTACGGCGCCGATGTGGTCGTGCATTCCCTGACCAAATTTCTCGGAGGCCACGGCACGACGCTCGGCGGCGCCATTGTCGATGGCGGCCGCTTTCCATGGAAGGCGCAGGCCAACCGGTTTCCGACCTTCTGCGAGCCCGACGAATCCTATCATGGCCTGGTCTATGCCGATCATTTCGGGCCGACCGCCTACATCCAGCGCGCCCGCAGCGTCTATCAGCGGACGATGGGCGCGGTGCTGTCGCCGTTCAACGCGTTCCTGCTGCTGCAGGGCATCGAGACCGTCGCATTGCGCATGGAGCGTCATGTCGAGAACGCGCACAAGGTCGCCGAATTCCTGCGCGTCGATCCGCGCGTCGACTGGGTCAATTACGCCGGCTTCGCCGACAGTCCGTATCAGGCGCTGGCGCAGAAATATCTGGCCGGCCGCGGCTCGTCGCTGTTTACATTCGGCATCAAGGGCGGCCTCGAAGCCGGCAAGGTGTTTTACGACGCTCTGAAGCTGATCACGCGTCTCGTCAATATCGGCGACGCCAAATCACTGGCCTGCCATCCCGCCTCGACCACCCACCGGCAAATGACATCGGCACAGCAGCTCCAGGCCGGCGTGCGGCCCGAGACGATCCGGCTGTCGATCGGCATCGAGCACATCGACGACATCATCGCGGATATCGATCAGGCGCTGCAGCAGGCCTGGACACGGAGCGGCCGCGCCAAGGCCGCCGAATAGACAACGATGGCAGCCCGCCCATGACCGTCGTCGTCGACCGATTCGAACTGTTGAACGTGCCGGACGAAAGCCCGATCGCGCCGGCTGGCGAGGCGATTGGAACAGATGTGCGGCCGCTGACTATCGGCCTGCTCAACAACATGCCGGACACGGCGCTGCAGGCGACAGAGCGGCAGTTCCTGCGCCTGCTGCATGCGGCTGCCAGCCAGCAGCTGGTGCGCTTGCATTTCTATTCGCTGCCGACGATCCAACGCTCCTCAGAAGCGAAAGAGCGGCTCGAGGCATCCTATGACGCTTTCCCTTCGATCCGACAGGCCGGTCTCGACGGGCTAATCGTCACCGGCGCCGAGCCAAAGACGGCGTCGCTGCGTGACGAAAGCTATTGGGATGAGCTCGCCGAGATCATCGCTTGGGCCAAGGATAACACGGTTTCGACGATCTGGTCATGCCTCGCCGCCCACGCCGCGGTGCTACAGCTCGATGGCATCGAACGACGCCGCCTGGCAGACAAATGCTCCGGCGTGTTCGCGTGCCATCAGGGCGAAGCAGACGCACTGACGACGGGGCTGCGCTGGCCGCTCCGCATCTTTCATTCACGTCACAACGACCTTGCGGAACGCGGTCTGCTCGAGGCCGGCTATCGTATCCTGTCGCGCACCGAGGAGTCCGGTATCGACATCTTCACGAAGAACTTCGGCAGCCTGTTCGTGTTCTTTCAAGGGCACCCGGAGTATGACTCGCTCTCGCTGCAGCGCGAATATCTCCGCGACGTCAGCCGCTATCTCAGCGGCGAGCAGAGGAATTATCCGGCGATCCCGAGCGATTATTTCGACGCGGCGACGACCTCATCGCTGCAAGCCTTACGTCAGCGCGCGTTGGCCCACCGCAATCGGGTGACCACGACGGACTGCCGCGACATCCTCGATCTCGCGACCGTCAATGCCGACCGTCGCGGCGCAGCCGCCGCGATCTTCCGCAACTGGCTCGCCGTGCTGCAAAGAGGTCGGCCGCAGCACTAGACTGTTTTCGCTTTTCTTTGAATCGCGAAAACCGTCTAGATTCTTGTTTGATCGCGTTTTCTTCACGCGAACCGGCTTCCACTTCGCTCGAAAACGCTCTAACTCAGCGCCCGTGTCACCGCATCGCGGATCGCGGCGAGGCCACCGCGCAGGTCGCCCTTGATATGCAGGCGCAGGGCCCGGCGGCCACGCTCGGTCAGCACGTCAAAATCGCCGCGGGCCTGCGCCGCCTTGACGACCCCGAAGCTCGTTTCACGGCCCGGCACCGCGAGATCCTTGCTGTCATCGGCCGTGATCTGCAGAAACACACCGGTGTCCGGCCCGCCCTTGTAGGCCTGACCGGTTGAATGCAGGAAGCGCGGCCCGAAGCCCACGCAGGTCGCGACAGTTTTGGCATCGCGAATAGCCAGACGCATCTCCTGCATGAGTTTGATGTCTTCGTCGTTCCGGTCGAGATAAGCCAGCAAGGCCGCATAATCATTCCGGCCGAGCTGGCTCAGATGGGCCTTGAGCCAACTTGACAGATCGCCGTCGGCGCCCGCTTTGTGCAGCTCTTTTGCATAGCCAGGGTTGGTGTAAAGCGAGACGGGACCGGCAGCGGCGACCGGCGTTTCCGACGGCAATTTGCCGGTGGCTTCAAAGGCTGCAGTCAATTCGCGCGTCTTGACCTTCGCCGCTTCGACATCCGGCTGGTCGAACGGATCGACGCCGATCACGCTGCCTGCCACGGCGGTGGCGATCGCAAAGCGAAAGAACTCCTGCCCGACATGGAGGGGCTTCGTCACTTCGATGCGAATGACGGGATAGCCGTCCTTTTCCAGCGCGACGAGCTTGGATTCCCGGTCAGAGGCTGAATCATCCGTCAGCCGCAGGTCGACGAAAACCCGATCCTGACCGTAGCGCGCGGGCGCGCCAAGGTCTTCGTCCGCAACGGGAATGATCGCCTTGCCGTTCTTGCCGGTCGACTCGGCAATCAGTTGCTCGGCCCAGGCCGCGAAATCGGCGATGCCTTTCGAGGCCGAGAACGTCACCTTGTCGCGACCCTGGGTCGCGGCCACGCCCAGAGCGAGCCCCAATTGCACGCCCGGATTTTCGGCAGGCGGCACATCGGCGCCGCAAGCCCGAACCATCGATGCGGCCGCATCGAGCAACTTCGCGACATCAACTCCGGCCGCAGCAGCCGGCACCAGACCGAATGGCGAGAGCACCGAGTAACGGCCGCCGATGCTCGGCTCGCCGAACACCGTCAGCGCGAACCCGCGTGCGTGGGCGGTCTTCTGCAGGGAAGAGCCGGGATCCGTCACGGCAACGAACTGGCCGCCGGCGGCAGCGCCTGTCACGCGCTTCACGCGGTCGAAGAAATAGTCCATCAGCACATTCGGCTCGGTGGTGCTGCCGGATTTGCTGGAAACGATGAACAGCGTTGTCGCAAGGTCGAGCGAGGCTTCGATGCGCCGAATTTGAGCCGGATCGGTCGAATCCAGGATTTGCAAGCGCGGATAGCCGGCTGCCTGACCAAATGTCTCGGCCAGAACTTCCGGCCCGAGGCTCGATCCGCCCATGCCGAGAACGACGGCATCGCTGAAGCCCTTGCGCTTCACCCATTGGGCAAATTTCTCGTAATCACGCAGATGGCGCTGCTGCACCTCGACCGAATCGAGCCAGCCGAGCCATTTGCTTTCATCCTTGCCGGTCCAGATCGAGGCGTCGCGCTGCCACAGCGAACGGATTTTGCCCGCTGTGCGCCAGTCCTGCTCCGCCGCCTTGACGTCCTTCGAAAGCTGGCCGCCAAGCGCCAGGCGCTGAGCATCGATGTGCGTGCCGAGCAACTTGGCGCGCTTCTGCGCGACGGCGCCAAGCAGCTTGTCGGCAGCTTCCGCGAACTGGCGCACGCCGTCATCGACCAGGCCGTCGGTAATGACGTCGAGCGAGATGCCGGCGCGCGCAAGCTCTGCGAGCACACGCTCCGCCTCGTCGACATTGTCCTCGAGCGTGTCGCGTGTCCGCCCATGATCCCGGAAAGCGTCAAGCGTGGCGGGCGGCACGGTGTTGACGGTGTCGCGCCCGATCAACTCTTCGACATAGAGGACGTCGCTGTAATCCTTGTTCTTGGTGCCGGTGGACGCCCACAACAGGCGCTGGACACGGGCGCCCTTGTCGGCGAGCGCTCGCCAGCGAGGCTTCGCGATCACGGCCTTGTAGTGCCGATAAGCGAGCTTCGCGTTGGCAATGGCGACCTTGCCCTTCAGTGACGCAAGCCGCGTTTTCGTCTCGTCATCATTCGCTGCGGCAATCTTCTCGTCCAGCTGCTTGTCGACGACCGTATCGATCCGGCTGACGAAGAAGCTCGCCACGCTGGCGATGCGGGACGGATCGCCGCCTTTTTTGATGTGGCTCTCGAGCCCCGCGAGATAGGCCTCCAGCACGTCGGCATAGACCGCTTGTGAGAACAACAAGGTGATGTTGACGTTGATGCCTTCGGCGATCAGGCCGCGGATCGCCGGAATGCCTTCGCGCGTGGCCGGCACCTTGATCATCAGATTCTTGCGATCGACCGCGCGCCAGAGCCGCCGCGCTTCGGCCAGGGTGCCTTTGGTGTCGAGCGCGAGATAGGGAGAGACTTCGAGGCTGACGAATCCATCAGCGCCTTGCAGACGGTCATAGACCGGGCGCAACACGTCGGCCGCGCTCTGGATATCCTCGACCGCGAGCGCCTCATAGAGATCGCCGACCGGACGATCGCGCGTCTTGATCAAGGTGCCCAGCGACGCATCATATTCGCTCGAGCCGCCGATCGCCTTCTCAAAGATGGCCGGATTGGAGGTCACGCCGGTGACCCCGTCGCGATCGATCAGCGTCTTCAGTTCACCATTGATGATGAAGCCCCGCGCCAGGAAATCGAGCCAGACAGCCTGGCCGTGGTCTTGCAGGTTTTTCAGCGACATTGCGTTTCCGGATTACGTTGGTTGAGCGTTGGCTTTGGTCGGGAATTTGCGCTTCGCCATCAGCGCCGCTCGAAGCTGTGGGCGCGCGTGACTTTAGGCGGAACGACAACCCGGGCGAAAGCCCTTTGGTTGCGCTCTCCGCGGGTCGACTCCGGCCTGGCCAGAAAATGCCGCAATTCGCGACGGCGGAACAAAAAGTCGCACAAATCGTAGACGTATGGATTGGTTGTGAAAGCAAATTGGATGACACGAACCGTATCACAGCAGCGCACCTCGCCCAAAGCTCTGTCTCCCGTCGTCTTCGTGGTCGAAATCGATCAACGGCCGATTGCGGCCTTTGCCGTTCGTTCGATCCGGGAAGCGATCGAGATCAGCCGCGAGGCGTGGTTTCGGGACGATCTGAAACGACTTTGGTCGCAGGGCCGGCCGCTGTGGGATGCGAAGACGCCAATCAAGGCAAGAAGCGCCCGCGCCGAGGAGATTCGGGCCTATAGCGAAGCCGTGCCCCACCCCGATGCGGACTTCGATGAAGTTTCGATCGTTTACCTGGTCGAGCTCGATCGGGGGGCTTCTGCTGCCACGGTCGATTCGCGGGCCGTTTCATCGGGTTGATGCCGGCAGCTGCCGTTGCGACCGGCATGAGCGTGGAAAGCCCTTGCGCCGGAGCCGCGTTCGCTGCGTGGCCGCGGCGCAATTCTGTGCACCCTAAGGCGAATTTTTCCCAGTTCGCGGCACACCCACGCCCGGCTCATGGCTGCGACAGCGGTATTATAACACCCTAAGATTGTATGGTTTACGAAACGTTCAACCTCTGAGTTCATTGTGATCGACGCGAAATCCGCCCGCCGCGGCCGAGATCTCGACTGGAACTGCCAAGGACAAAACGCAGACGCAGCCGGCCTTCCGGTTTAACAACCGACTTGCGAAGGCCCTCGGGATTTCATCGATGCTCGCAAATCTTTCGATACGCACCAAACTCGTTGCGGTTGTTTCTTTCCTGATCATGATGCTTTTTGTGATCGGCGGCCTTGGCTTCGCCGAGATGCGCACGATCAACAACGCCGCTCAGGAAATTCAGACCACATGGTTGCCGAGCGTGCGGTGGCTCGGCGAGATGCGCGTGCAGGCGGCGCGGTACAGGGCCGTCCTGCGCGATTACCTGATTGTCGCCGACGATGCCCGTGCTGACGTGGACAAAAACCTCGCCGCCCGCAAGGCCGACTACGAGGCGGCGCGCACCGCCTACGAACCGTTGATTTCCTCCAAGGCCGAGCGCGATCTGGCCAGGGAAGTCGAGACGATGTGGCGTGCCTTCATCAAGGCGGCCGAAGAGGTGCAGATATCGGCGCGCAAGGGCGACCTCAAGGAGGCCAAGGAGATCAACGCAAAGCGCGTGGTGCCAGCCGGCCGGGCGATGGACGCCACCATGGCGAAAATGACCGAATTGAATGACCAGGGCGCACGCGGGTCCGCAACAGACGCGCGGCAAACCTACGAGCGCGCCAGATTTCTGACAGGCGGGATCTTTGCCCTCGCCTTGGTGCTTGGCCTGCTCGCCGCGACCTATCTCGTACGAGACATCGCGCGGGGGATCGGATCAATCCTGGAGGCGATGGGCGCGCTCGCCGGTGGCGACCTGGAAGCGGTCGTCCCCGAACGGCCTTTGAGCACCGAAATCGGTAAAATCGCTCACGCGCTCCGGATTTTCAAACAGGCGCTGGCGACGCAGGTTCGTGCCGACAATCTGGCCAAGTCGGACGCCGACCTCCAGACCAAGCGCGCCGCGCGAGTCGGCCAGGCGACCGCCGACTTCGAAGCCATGATCAACAAGCTGGTCGGTTCATTGGCCAACGCATCAGTCGAGTTGGAGACCGCCGCGAGGACCCTGACCAACACCTCCGACATGACCGTGCAGATGTCCGGGGCGGTGATGGTCGATGCACAATCGATGTCCGCAAATGTTCAATCCGTCGCCTCCGCAACCGAGGAGATCACGGGTTCGGTGAAGGAGATTGCCCGCCAGGTTCAGGAATCGAACAAGATCGCTGACAGCGCAGTCGAACAGGCCGCCCGGACCGACGAGAGCATCACGCGGCTATCGCAATCCGCGGCGCGCATCGATGACGTCATCAAGTTGATTACCGCCGTCGCCGAGCAGACCAACCTGCTGGCATTGAACGCGACCATCGAAGCGGCGCGGGCCGGCGAAGCCGGCCGCGGCTTTGCCGTAGTGGCGTCCGAGGTAAAGGCCCTCGCTGGGCAGACCGCGAAGGCGACCGACGAAATCAGCGCCCAGATTAACGATATGAAGACGGCGACCAGCGAAGCCATCACGATGATCAAGCAGATCGGCGGAACGATCAAAACGATTTCCGAGGTCTCGGCAACCATCGCCGCCGCGGTCGAAGAACAAGGCGCGGCAACCCAGGAGATTTCGCGCAACGCCCAGCAGGCGGCGCGATCCGGCGCAAAGGTCGCCGACGAGGTCACGATGGTCAACCGCGGCACCGGGGAAACCGGCTCGGCGTCGGCGCAGGTGCTGGCGTCTGCACGGCAGCTCTCGGTGGAAGGCGCGCGACTTAAGAGCGAGGTCGAG
>Ga0081455_10006682_pt1 | contig 12325 bp, 11 predicted proteins | sample TabmetS3T2R1_FD_70207 | JGI IMG/M metagenome (GOLD analysis project Ga0081455, IMG submission 70207) | Tabebuia heterophylla rhizosphere microbial communities from the University of Puerto Rico - S3T2R1 | ecosystem: Host-associated > Plants > Roots > Rhizosphere ... | reverse complement strand
CAGCCATACGAGACCACGTAATGCTCTAGCCATGACTCCTGCTCTCCCCATACACCAGGGTATGTTCTATCAGTATGCTGCTGCAGAAATGCTGCTCCCTCTTCCGTGAACCTGTTGTGTTCCGTAGTATTACAACTCTTTGTAAATTTTTGCTCTCTTAAGGTGATGTTAAGTTTTGCGGCTTACGCTTGGTATCCAGCGTAATGTAGGCAGGAGAGGCAAACTACGAAGGAGAGCAAAATGCCACAGAGCAAGGAACAACTGTTCAATGACTTTGTCAACTTTGTCACGCAGCACGGCTGGGGCGTCGTCTACACACGCGACCCGCGCCAGGATGTGCCGTCTGACTGTGGCTTTATCCGCGTGCGTTTACCGGGTGAGGTCATGTTCACGTCCATTGGTACTATGAAGTTTCTCACGCGGGAGGAGGGAATGACGGCCTGCCAGGCGTTTGCCGAGCACAGTGAGACGTCGCTGGAATGGCAAATGAATTTTCCGCGCATGCCCTCTCAGACGTTTTCGTCACCAACGTTCGCTGAGGCGCATGCGCTCGCCCAGAGCCGGTGGTATCGATGGAAACGTGCCCTGGGTGCCTGGTGGCCCTCGGGCTCCCGCCATAACGCCAGGCCTGATCGGGCGACAACGTAACGTATCCGACGACGAGTCGCGACACCGCCAGGAGGTCGTATGTTTGGTTTAGGGGCCCAAGAGCTATTACTCATTCTCCTGATCGCCCTGTTTTTCTTCGGCGGGGAGAAGCTCCCCGACATTGCCAAGGGACTAGGCCAGGGCCTGCGCGAGTTCAAACGCGCCACCGAGGGGAGGATGGACAACGAGGACGAGCCCACAGAGCGTACCAAATCCCCGTGAAACGGCAGTGGAAGCATTCCGTCCGTGCAGCTGTTGTCGACCTCAGAAAGGCCCGAAGCCACGGACGATGCATCTGTATGTCGCCACGCCGTAGGGGGGTGATCGTTGAGCCTACGTAAACGAGTTGCACCTCCTCTACCGCCCCTATGGTCCCCTATAGAGAAAGCACCAGGTGCTCAGCCATACGAGACCACGTAATGCTCTAGCCATGACTCCTGCTCTCCCCATACACCAGGGTATGTTCTATCAGTATGCTGCTGCAGAAATGCTGCTCCCTCTTCCCTGGCGAGAGGGGGTTTGGCTCGCTCACGACTTCACCCCTACGATGGTAAATGTGACATCTACTGCATCCTGCACCGGGTTAAAAAAGGCATTGTAATGTATGCCAAAGTCCCTGCGATTGAGCGAAATGCTCCCCTGCACGACGATCTCGTCTTGTCGATGTTCTACGGTCACAGGAATAGTCACGCGTTTAATCACACCGCGCATCTCCAGATCGCCCTGTACCACATATTTCAGGCCATCTCTGGTAATAGCTGTGGACGTAAAAGTGATGGCCGGGTACTGGTCAACAAACAAAAAATCCTTCGAACGCAGGTGCTGATCGCGTTTGGCATTGGCGGTATTGAGGGAAGCGGCCTCGATGCTAAAACGGACGTGTGAAGCGTTCAATTGTTGGGCATCGGCGACGATTTCCCCAGAAAAGCGATGAAATGTGCCCAGCGCCTTGACCAACAGTGAGTAACCTTTAAACTGCAACTGGCTCTTCTGCGGCTCAATCTGATAGCGCTCCGCTGCCTGCCCTAACCCGACAGCAAGCAGCACAGTCCATCCGAGGACCCAACCGACCACCGCGAGTGTGCGACCTCCATGCCGCATGCTGTGTATGTCTCCTCATACGTACTACCCGCCGCCTATCCTAGGGCGCGAATGTGCTCGCGTACAGGCCCCTCAGCACCGCTCACGCCATGGCCATGCCTGCTGCTTTAGCACGCGCCGATGGCACCGCCAGGATCACCTGGGCTGCGTCACCGTGTCGATGAGGGCGAGCCGCTTCTCCTCCTTGACCACCCGCAGGCCCCGCTCTATAGCGGGACGAATTGCCTCCAGTTCGACAATGGGTCCCTCCCCGTAGAGGCTAAAGCTCCTGGCCAGGGTGGCGAAGTCGGTAGCGGGGCCCTCCAAACTGACGCCTACCCCAACGCGTTCCAGGGAGCGCTCGCGCATCCTGGTAATGGCCGTCTGGTGCCCAACATCCTGGTAGTAGGAACGGTTGTTGAACATCACCACCAGCATGGGGATGTCATGGTGCGCCGCCGTCCAGAGTGACCCCGGTGTGTAGAGCAGGTCGCCGTCATTCTGGATGCTGACACACACTTTGCCCGTACCCCTGAATGCCAGGGCCGCTCCTAGCGCCACGCCCATACCCGTCCCGGTTCCCCCGCCGCCAGCGACCCAGCGCGTCCCGTCCGTGACCTCCCACAGCCGCCGCTCCCAGCCGCTCAGGGAGCCGTGCACCAGGACCCAGTCCTCAGCCTTGATAGCTTCCCAGATCTCGGCGGCTAGCCTAGCAGTTGAGACCGGCTTCTGCCCCCACCAGCGGGTCTGGAGATCCTGCTGCATGCGGTCGTACATGGCAGCATGGAGCTGCCTGGCCTGCGTCGACCTGGCTTCCACACGCCGCTGCACCCCGCCGTCTATGGCGTCAGCACAGAGCCGCCGCAGCTCCCGCAGGACCTGCACTCCATCTCCCAGGATGGAGAGTGCCGTGGGACAGAGCCGGCCATAACTGCTAGCCCAGCTCTTGACGCCATAGTCTTCCAGACCGATGCGCATGAGTTGCGCCCCTGCAGGTATCAGGCTTTCATAGCGCCGGCCATAGCCGGCCGATACCCGCGCCTGGCCCGATGGCACGCTCCCGGCGTCAGGCACTGGTCGCTTCAGGGCAGCTTCGATGTCCTTCACACCGACGGCCAGGACCAGGTCAGCCTCTTTGAGCACCTCAACATTGGCGCCAGTGAGGTTGAGGGGGTGTCGATTGGCCAGGTTGAAGGCGGAGCCCTGCTCCAGCACCGGTATACCCAGGAGCTCAATCAGGGACTGGAGAGCTTCCGATCCACCCGGGCTCTCCCCCAGTCCCTCCACCACCACCACGGGCGACTCGGCGTCCAGCAGCGCTTTTGCCGCCTGAGCAAGCACCGCAGCGTTGCCGGCAGGTGCTGCCGGAGGACGGTAGTACGCCAGATCGGGGAGCTGAAAGTCTGCCGGCAGAGGACTTTCCTGCAGTTCGACGTCGAAGCAGAGGTAGACTGGCCCCTTAGGGTCGGTCATGGCGATCTGGTAGGCGCGCAGCAGGGATTCCGCCACACTCTGGGCCCCCTGGGGCTGGTCGTCCCACTTCACGTAGTCACGAACAATCTGTGCCTGCACTTGCGCGGTGTGAATCCAGTCAATCCAGGGCCGTCGGTGGCTGGCGTCCAGCGGCCCGGTGCCGCCGAGGACGAGCATGGGGGTACTGCGCAGCGCGGCTTCGTAGATGGCCTTGCTGGCATGTTGCAGGCCGACAATATTGTGTACTAAGGTGGCCAGGGGCTTACCCGTTGCCAGGTAATAGCCCTCGGCCATGGCGGCGGCTATCTCTTCATGGCAGCAGGTAACCACTTCGGGCGCGGTGTTGCCACCGTAGGTGACCAGGGATTCATGCATGCCACGGGTCGTCGCACCCGGGTTCAGGGTGACATACTCAATCCCCAATCCATGCAGCAGATAGACGATCAAGTCAGACACATAGTAAGGTCGTTCCAGGTGCATGCTTGCCTCCAAGGGTTAATGCCCCAATCGGCGAGGAATCATGGGTTCCTCGCCAATCCCAAACCAGCGATAGGCATAGCGACGGATGGCGCCGCTAAGCCCAAAAGGCATAAAAACGATCGTCACCACCATGATCACCCCATACACGAACGCCTGCCACACGTCTAAGCCAGCAAGCAGCTCGGGGAGAATGATCAGGAAGCCGGCTCCGAGCACCGAACCAAGCAAGGAGGCCAGGCCCCCTAAAATGATGATGGTAATAAACTGCACGGAGAGAAAGAAGCTGAACTCCTGCGGATCGAGAAACCCTACGAGAAAGGCGCTCAGGGCTCCGGCTAGCCCGGTATACAGGGCACTGATGGCAAAAGCGATGGTTTTATAGCGGGCGAGATTCACCCCCATCGCCTCGGCCGCCCTTTCGTTGTCACGGATGGCGAGAAACGCTCGTCCCGTCCGCCCCCGAATCAGATTACGGGCGACAATGAACATCACGACCGTGACGCCTAAGAGCAGATAGTATTTGCGATAATCCGTATTAAAAACGAATCCAGCTATAGCGGCAGGAGGCACGGACATGCCTTCTGAGCCATGGGTAATCACGGCGAGTTGGAGCAGCATCTCCTGCACAATGAGGGTAAACCCCAGAGTCGCCATCGCCAGGTAGAGGCCACTGAGCCGCAAACACGGCAGCCCCACCAGGTATCCGATCACCGCCGTGAACGCGGCGGCGCTGAGCACACAGAGCAGGAAGGGCCAGTGTAGCGACTCGGCCAGCACGGCGGCCGTATAGGCGCCTATGGCATAGAACGCCGCGTGTCCAAGGGAGATCTGGCCGGCGTATCCCGTCAACAGATTTAAACCGAGCGCTACAAGCGTGTACACACACAGACGGGCCATCACATAAATGATGTAGTTATCTACGAAATTGGGGAGCGCCAGGACAATCCCCACCAGCACGATCAGGAGCGGAACCTGCAGCCAGGCCACCCGCTCGATGGTCCCTTGACTCTCTACAACGTCAGCGCTCTGCATACGTCTTATACCTTCCTCATCGTCGCTGCCCCAAAGAGACCGCTTGGCTTGATGATTAAAACGAGAATGAGCAGGATATACGTCGAGACCTGCTTGATACCAGCATTGAAGAAATAGCCTGAGAGGTTTTCCAAGATACCCAGCAGCATGCCTCCCACAATCGCACCAGGAATGTTGCCGAACCCTCCCAGCACGGCACCAGCGAACGCCTTGACGCCGATGACCCCGAGGTTAGGATCAAGATAGATGATAGGGGCGATGAGGACCCCGGCAATGCCACTAATGCCCGCACTAATGGCCCACGTCATAGAAAAGATGTGCCGCACGCTCACCCCCATGAGGCGGGCTGCCACCTGGCTTTGCGCCGTGGCGCGCATGGCCGTGCCAGTTTTGGTGAGTTGGAAAAACAGATACAAGACCAGCATAATAAGGAGAGAGGAGACAATGACCCCGATGTCCATCATCGTAAATCTGAAGATCCCCAGGCGCATGGGGTCTTTGGAGAAGATGGTCGGCAACGGCAACACATCGTACCCATAGACGATCCCCGCCGCGGAACGCATGATCGTTGACGCCCCAATAGTGGCAATGACGATGCTGAAGATCGGGGCATCCATGATGGGGCGAACCACGATACGCTCCAACACCATGCCCATAAAGCCTGACAACGGGATGGTGATGAGCAGGACCAGCCAGTATGGCAGCCTACACCAGATGAGGAGGGTGTAGCTCATGAACCCGCTGGCCATGATGAATTCGCCCTGAGCAAAGTTCACCACATCCGTGGCTTTGAAGATAAGGACGAAGCCTAGAGCGACCAGGGCGTAGATACACCCCGTCGCTAACCCACTGACCACCTGACTGGCTAGAGTCTCGATCATGCTCGCTCTCCTGCTCCCTGTCTCGCTTCGTACCTATGCTCCCGTTGGCAAAGGAGACACAGGTCATTGCCGACGCATCTCCTCCAGCTCGAACCAGTCCGTCATTTTTGACCACTTGCCGTCCTTCACCACCACCATACGCGCCGAACGGCTCATGCCGCGACGGTTATCTCCACCATAGCTATACTTCAGACCCCAGCCGGGATCCCAGTCTTTAATGGTGCTGATGGCTTGCAGGAGCGTGTCATGCGTCAGGTTACGCCCAGAACGCTGTAACGCCTCAACGAACAGGGCAGCTTTCTGATACCCGTAGAGATTCGTCGTGTCCAGCGCCAAGTTGGGAAAATACTTCTTCATATCGGCCCGGTACTGGTCCAAGAACGGGCCGGGATCATTCGGGTCTGGGTACACCTCGACGCCAATCATCCCCTCGACGTGTTTGCCGCCGAGTTCGATAGTCTTATCCAGTACGATGGCCGACACCCCAATGAATACGGGACTGTACCCAATGGCATGACATTGCTCAGCGAGCCGTGGAGGCTCGCGGTACACGGCCTGCAGGATCACGGCCTCGGCACCCGACTCTTTGAGCTTTGCGGCCTGCGAGCTGAAATCAATGTCAGCGCGTTTGTAGTCCACTTCAGCGGCGTACTCCTTGCCCAGTTCACGCAGCCGCACCCGACCCGCCACATGGCCATCAAGGCCGTACTCGTCGTCCTGGTAGAAGCTGGCAATCTTGGTGAACTTGCGTTCATTCACCAGATAATCAACAATGAGACGCGTCTGATCAGCAAACGTGGCAAGATCGGCGATGTGCCACTTGCCGGAATTGGTCCACAGGCTCGCCAGGGTGGCTGGGAAGACATTAGGGATGTGTTTTTCTTCCAGGTAGTCTTTGATTGCCTTGGTCGTAGGCGTGCCGAGATGGCCCATCATGATGAAAACTTTGTCACGTTCTACCAGGCGCTTGGCATTGGCCACCGCCTTTGGAGGCTGATAGACGTGGTCATAGGCGATCAGCTTGATCTTCCGGCCGTGCACGCCCCCGGCCTCATTGACCCGGTTGAAGACCGCCTCCATCCCGGCTTTGATGTTGACGCCCCAGTTTGCCACAGCCCCCGTCAGATCCAGCCCAGCGCCGACGGTCACTTCCTTATCAGTCACACCGTCCTCGGCCCAGGTGGGGAGACCTGGACTGCAGAGCAGAATGACGACGAGCGCGATCAGTACTGTACAACTGCGATGCCAGTGTCTCATGTTCTCCCTCCTTCTGTGTGCCTCAATGTCCCAGGTACAACCGACGCACACGGTCGTCTCGTAGCAAAGCCTGACTGGCTCCAGCCAGGGCGACCGTGCCCGTTTCCAGCACGTAGCCGTAGTCCGCGATGGACAGGGCCTTGTTGGCGTTCTGCTCGACGAGGAGCACCGTGGTGCCGCTGTCGTGAATCTCACGAATGATGCGGAAGATCTCCTCGACCAGCATAGGGGCCAAGCCTAATGACGGTTCGTCAAGGAGCAGCAAGCGGGGCTGGGCCATAAGCGCCCGACCAATCGCCAGCATTTGTTGCTCCCCGCCACTCAGCGTCCCCGCCAGTTGCGTCCGTCGCTCGGCGAGGATCGGGAAATGCTCATAGACGCGCTCAAGGCTACGCTGGATTTCCGACTTGTCGCGACGCGTGTAGGCACCCATTTTGAGGTTCTCGAGCACGGTGAGCTCGGGGAAAAGCTCGCGGCCTTCGGGGACGTGGGAGATGCCGAGACGCACAATCTGCTCAGAACGCAGCCCCTGAAGCTGACGGCCCATGAATGTCACCGCCCCACGCAGGGGTGCCACCAGACCAGAGATGGACTTGAGAGTCGTTGACTTCCCTGCCCCATTGGCCCCCAGCAGCGTGACGATGGCCCCCTCAGGAACATCAAAGGAAATACCCTTGAGCGCCTGGATATTGCCATAATAGGTCTCAATACTCTCGACTGTGAGCAAGGACGGCTTCCGGTTACCATCAGGGAGCGCTTCACCGCTTCTCCGCATCAACATTCTCCCCCAGATAGGCCTTGATGACCTCTGGGTCGTTTTGCACCTCGTGTGGTCCCCCCTCGGCGATTTTCCGGCCGAAATTGAGCACGGTAATCGTGTCGCAGACATTCATTACCAGCCCCATATCGTGTTCGACCAACAGGATAGTCAGATGGAAGCGATCCAGGATGTGGCGGAGTAACTGTGCCAAGATCTGGGTTTCAGCGGTGTTCAGACCGGCAGCGGGCTCGTCGAGGAGTAGCAACGTAGGATCTAAGGCCAAAGCACGCCCTAGCTCGAGGCGTTTTTGCAAACCCAAGGGGAGATTGCCGGCTGCCTGCCGTTGCACACGTGCCAGATCGAGAAATGTCAGGATCGCTTGCGCCTGCTCGCGCACCATCCGTTCTTGCTGGTGCACAAAGGGTAAGGCAAGGGCTTCGGCCACAACACCAGTCCGCATGTGGCTGTGCTTCGCCACCAAGACATTGTCGAGGGTGCTCATAGTCCGGAAGAGTTGGACATTCTGGAAGGTACGGGCAATGCCGTGGCGGGCGATTTGATCTGGGCGGAGGTGTGTAATGTCCTGGCCCCGAAAGTGAATAGTACCACTCGTAGGGTGATAAAAACCAGTAATACAGTTGAAGATGGTCGTTTTTCCCGCGCCATTTGGGCCAATCAGCCCATGGATCTGCCCTTCCTGGATAGTGAAAGTGACGTTGTCAACCGCGCGTAGGCCACCAAAGTTGATAGAAAGCTGCTCCACCGAGAGATAGCTCACGATATCCTATCCTTTCTCCATCTCGATGCGCTCCTTCGCTGGTCGCTATTCTGAGCCGCTGATGGAATAGGGAGGAGCACGGCAACCCGCTTCGGCTTCTTGTAAAGTGGGGTCTATTATAGTCGCCTACATGCCTCTGTCAATCGCCCTCTGACCTCCAGCCATGACCAGCCAATCCAATGCTTCTGATTTTTATGATATGATGGACAGTATGGCGCAATGTGGCGCCGATGGTGTCAATGCCTCACACGCGGAAGTGTCTCGTGATGGCCTGGCGTAGTTGACTGACGACTGTACATAATAGGCAGGCAGGAGCCGCGCTTTAGAGGAAGCACAAGATGAAACCGGCGCCCTTTACCTATGCTGCTCCATTGACCCTTGAAGAAGCAGTAGCTCTGCTCAGTGAGCACGGTGACGCCGTGAAGCTCCTGGCGGGCGGGCAGAGCTTAATGCCTATGCTGAATCTCCGCCTGGCACGGCCACAGTATATCGTCGATCTCAACCGTATTCCTGGGCTCGATTACATTGCGGAGAGCGACGGGGTTTTAGCTGTCGGTGCGCTGACGCGTCAGCGCAGTCTCGAGCGCTCACCCAGTGTGCGGCAGGACTATCCCCTGCTATACGAGGCCACCACACTCATCGGCCATAGGGCGATTCGTAATCGGGGTACCGTGGGGGGAAGCATCGCCCACGCTGACCCCGCAGCCGAGTTGCCGGCGGTCCTGGTAGCCCATGGGGGGAGTGTACAGGTCCAGGGACCGCGTGGTATACGTCAGATTGCTGCCCCAGACTTCTTTTGCGCCTACTTAACGACGGCTTTAGAGTCTGATGAAATCCTTACGGAGGTCCGCTTTCCACGTCCTCCCGCAGGTACTGGCTGGTGTTTTATGGAGGAGAGCCGCCGTCATGGCGACTTTGCCATGGTAGGGGTGGCCGTACTCCTGACGCTGGATACGGCGCGGCAATGCACGCGTGTAGCGGTGGTACTATGCGGCGTAGGAAGTGTGCCACATCAAGTTGCCGCTGCCCCGGCATTGTTGCTTGGGCACACCGTGGATGCGGCGCGTCTCCGTGACGTCGCCCAGGCAGCGGCCTCTGAAATAGAGCCTGAAAGTGACCTCCATGCCTCAGCGGACTTCCGCCGTCATCTCAGCATGGTATTGATACAACGTGCTGTGCGCCAGGCGGCTGCACGCGCCACTGCCTAATGTCTCCCCTGCCCGTCTTCCTACCGCACGAGATCCTCAACTTGAGTAAAGAGCACATGGTCGTGACAGTAGTGGATGAGGAGAAACGAGAGCACCACAATGTAGTAGCTGTGCTCGAAGGTGAGCCCCGAGAGCCAGAACACACAGCCAATGAGGAGCAGCGTACCGAGCGTGTAGGCTATATTGATCCCATAAAAATAGCCAAAGTGGCTCGCACCAGCGCTCGACAGCCAGGGGATATACGGTCTCGCGATCTCGCCACGTTGCTGGCGTAGCGTGTGAATATACCAGGTGAGGGCGAGATATTGGAAAGAGTGCCAGGTGTTAAAACCCTGAAACGCAATCTCGAGATGATGGCCGCTATAACTAGTAATAAAGAACGCCAGGCCAATGGTCGTCACCATCAAGAGAATCTTGGGATAATGCACAGTCCGCTGCTGTATTTCTCGGATGGTTTTGCCAAGAAACAGCAGCAGGGCGAGGGCAAAGAAGCCGGAAATGGTATAGCACACGATGGGCGTCTTGAGCACTTCAGGATACAATAAAGGTGTTTGGCCAATGGAAAATTCATCATAGATAAATTTGTAAGAAGCAAAGGGATAGAGACTGCTGAAGACCACGGCGTAATCAATGCACCTGGCCCAGCGCTGGAAATGGCCATGCTGCTTGCGTTCATAGCATTCCAGAATATAGGCGATCTGGTGCAGCACATGAATGGAAGCCCAGAAGAAAAACAGCGTGATCAGGAGCTGGAAGTTCCAGAGGGCACAGGCCACGACGAGTACTGGAATCCCCAATGAACACCCGGCGAGCAGGCGATGGCGGTGCCAAAAGGTTGGGTCCAGGAGTGTCCGAGAAAAAGTGGCGTACATATGGGGACCACCGATAACACCGGCAATAAAAAGGTTGACAAAGGTCGCGGAATGGCCCATCACAGCATAGAGCATCAGAGGCAGCATCACGAGAACACTACTGCCAGTGATACAGAGGAGATCCCAGCGCTGGCTGTGCAGCCAGAGTCCTTGCGTCCACATGGCTCCTGGTACTTTCCTGCCTAACGCTGCTTCAGGGGTATTCATGTCAGGCATCTCCTTTCCCCATGGTTTGACCTGCCGTTGCCTGCGCTGCCCAGGGCAGTCTCGGTTCCTCAGGACAAGCATACTGCTGCTTATTACCAGGGCTGCAGTGGATACAAGTTTTGCAAATTCCCCTTGAAAGCACAAGCGTTTTCCCAAGTACAGGCCAGGATATGGCCGGAACGATGGCAAGGATTTTTTCAAAAGTCCTAGGGAAGTTGTCCGAAATAGGGTATAGTCTCCCAGCTTCTTCAATATGTTACTTTGATAGCGTTAAGGTGCAGAATGCATCTTCTTTCTGAAAGGGAACCAGGCTCATGACGCTGCTTTCCATTCGTCCTCCTTCTACGCATGATCAGCGTAAGATCGTGGAGCGCACGCAAGGCATTCGCGGCCTCCACGTCGTGTTGCTCAAACCCTCAAAGTACGATGACGATGGCTATATATTGCGCCATTGGCGAGGGGTATTGCCAAGCAACACGCTGGCCTGTCTGTATGCGCTCACTGAAGATGTCAAGCGGCGTCGAGCCCTACGTGAGGATCTTGAGATAACTGTTGAGCTCCTTGACGAAGCTGTCCATAAACTCAACGTTCCCAAGATTATCCGGCGCAGCGGTCGACCTGGATGGAAAACCGTGGTGTGCCTGGTGGGAGTACAGACCAATCAATACCCACGTGCTGTCGATCTTGCCAGGGCTTTCCGCGCTGCCGGGGTGGATGTGATTATTGGCGGCTTCCACGTCAGTGGCACTATTGCCCTGTTTCATGACCCCACGCCCGATATCCAGGAGATCCTCGACCTTGGAGTAACCGTCGTCACGGGCGAAGTGGAGACCGAGTGGGAACATCTGCTGCGCGATGTCCTCTTAGGAGAGCTGAAGCCTCTGTATAATTTTCTCGAACCAACCCCTGATTTAAGCACGCCTCCAATCCCCATGATTCACAAAAAATATTTGCGGCGCTTTGTCCATAAACAGTTTGGTACGATTGATTGTGGACGTGGCTGCCCCTTTAGTTGCAGCTTCTGCTCTATTATTAATGTGCAGGGACGCAAGATGCGTATGCGTGATCCGGAAGCGATCGCGCATGCTATCAAGGAGAATTACCGGCAGTCTGGTATCAATTTTTATTTTTTCACGGATGATAACTTCGCACGTAACAAGAAGTGGCGGGAGATCTTTGAGGCTCTTATCAGGCTGCAGAAAACAGAGGGTATCCAGATCGAATTTATGATCCAAGTGGACGTCTTGTCCTACAAAATCAAGGACTTCATTTCTTTGGCCCGGCAGGCAGGCTGTTCGCAGGTGTTCATTGGTATGGAGAGCATCAATGATGACAATCTGCAGGCAGCTGATAAGAAGCAAAATGATGCTGCAGATTACCGCAACCTCATTGATGCGTGGCATGCGGCCGATATCTACACGCATGTTGGCTTTATTATCGGCTTTCCTTTAGATACGTATGAATCCATTGCGCGAGACATTGAACGCCTAAAAAACGAGATACAGGTTGATCAGGCATCGTTCTTTATGCTTACACCGATTCCAGGCTCCATGGATCACTTGCATGCGGTGCAAAGTGGGGTACCTATCGACACGGATTTGAACCGCTATGACTCATTTCACCCCACCATGGACCACCCACACATGTCT
>Ga0081455_10006681_pt1 | contig 12325 bp, 13 predicted proteins | sample TabmetS3T2R1_FD_70207 | JGI IMG/M metagenome (GOLD analysis project Ga0081455, IMG submission 70207) | Tabebuia heterophylla rhizosphere microbial communities from the University of Puerto Rico - S3T2R1 | ecosystem: Host-associated > Plants > Roots > Rhizosphere ... | reverse complement strand
CAGATCACGATTTCCTCGGCAAAGCGCGACATGTGCACGGCCGCGATCGACGCCGCCGACAGCGTCTCCAGCACGAAATCGCGATCCGAGACCGCATCGAGCGAATTGGCCATGGGGCGATCGAAGCCGAGCGCTTTGGCGGTGGCAGCGCGATCGATCGGGAACGAGGTTCCGGCGAGCGCCGCAGCACCCAACGGCGATTCGTTCAGCCGCTTGCGCGCGTCGGCAAAGCGCCCGCGGTCGCGCGCGGCCATCTCGACATAGGCGAGCAGATGATGCCCGAAGGTGACGGGCTGGGCAGTCTGCAGATGGGTAAAGCCCGGCATCACGGTCGCGGCATGTTCCACGGCCCGCTCGGCCAGCGCGTGCTGGAAGGCGGCCAGCGCCGCGTCGGTCTCGTCGATCGTGTCGCGGACGTAGAGACGGAAATCGGTCGCGACCTGGTCGTTGCGCGAGCGCGCGGTGTGCAGCCGGCCCGCAGCGGGCCCGATCAGTTCGGACAGCCGGCTCTCGACGTTCATATGGATGTCTTCGAGCGCGCGCTTGAAGTCGAAGCCGCCCTTGACGATTTCTGACAAAATCGTGTCTAGACCCTTGCCGATATTTTTCGCATCACCCGCGGTGATAATGCCTTGCGCCGCCAGCATCGCGGCGTGGGCCTTGGACGCGGCGATGTCCTGGGCATAGAGGTGACGGTCGACGTCGATCGAGACGTTGATTTCCTCCATGATCGCATCGGGACGCTCGGTGAACCGGCCGCCCCACATCTTGTTGCTCATGACTTCCCGTGCCTTGCCATCTATATCGTCGAGCGTTCGGCGAAACGCCGGGCCGGTTTCAGCCGTAACTCGACCGTAATCTTGAGCCCTGCATAGCCGTAACTGATACAGGATGACAAACGATATGCCCGAAATGCCCCCGCCCCGCCCGGCCAAGACGCGCCGGATTCCGATCGCCATCGGCGCGGTAGTGGCTGCGGGTGTGGTCGGAATAGGCCTGTTTTACGGGCTCGGCGGCTTCAAGCGCGCCAGCGGCGATCCCACCTGTACGGGGGCGGTCGAACTGGCCCGCAAGATCGCGCCGCTGGCGCATGGCGAGGTGGCGGCGCTGACCATGGCGACGACCCCGCTGCGGCTCCCCGACCTCGCCTTCGATGACGCCGAGGGCAAGCCGAGGAAGCTGTCGGAATGGCGCGGCAAGACCGTGCTGGTGAACCTGTGGGCCACCTGGTGCGTGCCGTGCCGGAAGGAAATGCCGGCGCTGGAGAGCCTGCAGACCAAGCTGGGCGGCAAGGATTTCGAGGTGGTCGCCATCAACATCGACACCCGCGACGCCGAGAAGCCGAAAAACTTCCTGAAAGAGGCCAATCTGACCCGGCTCGGCTTTTTCGCCGATCAGAAAGCCAAGGTTTTTCAGGATCTTAAGAACGCAGGTAGAGCCCTGGGCATGCCGACTTCGGTGCTGATGGACACCCAGGGCTGCGAAATCGCCACCCTTGCCGGCCCCGCCGAATGGGCCAGCGAGGATGCCATCAAGCTGATCAAGGCCGCCATGCAGCCGATGAAGGCGGGGTCTTAGCGAAGGATTGACTGGGACGTCACCCCGCTCAACTTCGCCTGCCAGACCTCGTCCTGAGGAGCCGCATCAGCGGCGTCTCGAAGGATGAATGGCACGAGCGGGGCCACATGGTTCGAGACGGCGCTAATGCGCCTCCTCACCATGAGGATCCAACAGTGAAACAGCCTTTATCAGGCCGTAATTCCATCAGGCCGTAATATTGAGATTGCCGCCGACGCCGGGGGCGAGATTGGCCGTCGAGGGCGTGCCGAGCAGGGTCTGGACCGCCATTTTCTCGGCGTCCGCGTTCTGCTTGATGATCGAGGTCTGGATCTGCTGCTGCGTGCCCGCCGCCTGCATGCTGAGCATGCTCGAAACCATAGCCATCATATCCATAACGCAGCACTCCGATAACTTGCGGGCACCCTACCCCGGCACCGGTTAACGAATTCTGGAGATGGGAGAAAAGTTGGGCGGCTGCGGGAATGCACGCCGGGTGACACGCTGCGCGTGTTCCAAAAGTAGGGTGGGCAAAGCGAAGCGTGCCCACCATTTCCAGCGATATATTTGGAGGCATGGTGGGCGCGCTGCGCTTTGCCCACCCCACGGCATCGAAGTTGACGTCGCTCTAGCGCGTCGGGACCGGCTTGTCGCCGCGGTAGTCGTAGAAGCCGCGCTGGGTTTTGCGACCCAACCAGCCGGCCTCGACATATTTCACGAGCAGCGGGCACGGCCGGTATTTCGAATCCGCCAGCCCCTCATGCAGCACCTGCATGATCGACAGGCAGGTATCGAGGCCAATGAAATCGGCCAGTTCCAGCGGACCCATCGGGTGATGCGCGCCGAGCTTCATGGCCGCATCGATCGCCTCGACGTTTCCGACGCCCTCATAGAGCGTGTAGATCGCCTCGTTGATCATCGGCAGCAGGATGCGGTTGACGATGAAGGCCGGGAAATCCTCCGAGACCGCGACCTGCTTGCCGAGCTTGGCGACGAATTCCTTTGACGTGTCGAAGGTCGTATCGTCGGTGGCGATGCCGCGGATCAGTTCGACCAGTTCCATCGCCGGCACCGGATTCATGAAATGAATGCCGATGAAGCGCTCGGGGCGGTCGGTCGAGGCCGCGAGCCGCGTGATCGAGATCGACGACGAGTTGGTGGCGACGATCGCCTCCGGCTTCAGCACCGCGCAGAGCTCGTGAAAGATCTTGCGCTTGACCTCTTCCTTCTCGACCGCGGTTTCGATCACGAGGTCGCAATCCGACAATCCGTCAAGCGTCTCGCTGGAAGAGATCCGCTCCAGCGCTTTTTTGCGCGCGTCCTCGGTGATGGCCTGCTTGGCGATCTGGCGCGACAAATGGCCGTTGATGGTCGCCATCGCCGATTTCAGCCGTTCGTCGGAGACGTCGTTGAGCACCACGTCAAAACCGGCGAGTGCCGCCACCTGCGCGATCCCGTTGCCCATCTGGCCCGAACCGATCACGCCGACCTTCTTGATTGTCACCGCCATCTTGTCATCCACCGGAACGGCGCGCACATCGCGCCTGTTCATCTTCAAACCTCAGTTACGATATCATCAGAGGCGAGGTTTCAGTCCCACCATTGGCACGTATTCGTCACGCGAAGCTTAATCCACTTCGCCCGCAACCGCTTAAGGTAAATATCGGCCGGACGTTGCGCGTCCGGCCGATGTCTGGCCGTTTTTTCTTACTTTCCGAGCTTGCCGAGCGCCTCGGTCAGCTCAGGAACCGCCTGATAGAGGTCCGCGACCAGGCCATAATCGGCAACCTGGAAGATCGGCGCATCTTCATCCTTGTTGATCGCAACGATCACCTTGGAATCCTTCATGCCGGCGAGATGCTGGATCGCGCCGGAAATGCCGATCGCGACATAGAGTTCCGGGGCAACCACCTTGCCGGTCTGGCCGACCTGCCAGTCGTTCGGCGCGTAGCCGGCATCGACCGCGGCGCGCGAGGCGCCGACGCCGGCACCGAGCTTGTCGGCGAGCGGCTCGATATATTTGGCAAAGTTTTCGCGGCTCTGCATGGCGCGGCCGCCCGAGACGATGATCTTGGCCGACGTCAGTTCGGGACGATCGCTCTTGGCGACCTCCTCGCCGACGAAGCTGGAAAGACCCGGATCGGCCACGGCTGCGGCGTTCTCGACCGGCGCGCTGCCGCCGTCACCGGCCGCGGCAAAGGTCGAGGTGCGCACCGTGATGACCTTCTTGGCGTCCTTGGACTTCACCGTCTGGATCGCGTTGCCGGCATAGATCGGCCGCTCGAAGGTGTCAGGCGAAACCACCTTGATGATTTCAGACACCTGCATCACGTCGAGCAGGGCTGCGACGCGCGGCATCACGTTCTTGAAGCGCGAGGTCGCGGGCGCGACGAACGCATCGTAGGACGGCGCCAGCGATACGATCAGCGCGGCCAGCGGCTCGGCGAGATCGTGGGCGTAAGCCGCGTTGTCCGCCAGCAGCACCTTCTTGACGCCGGCAAGCTTGGACGCGGCATCGGCCGCGGCCTTGGCGTTTTCGCCGGCGACCAGCACATGCACGTCGGCGCCGAGGGCTGCGGCAGCCGTCAGCGTCTTGTTGGTGGCGTCCTTGATCGACGCATTGTCGTGTTCGGCAATCAGCAGCGTCGTCATCAGAGAACCCCGGCTTCGGTCTTGAGTTTGGATACGAGCTCAGCGACGTCCTTGACCTTGACGCCTCCCTTGCGGCCGGGCGGCTCCGCCGTCTTCAGCACTTCGAGATGCGGCGTGAGATCGACGCCGTAATCGGACGCGTTCTTGTCGTCGATCGGCTTCTTCTTCGCCTTCATGATGTTGGGCAGCGACGCATAGCGCGGCTCGTTCAGGCGAAGGTCGGTGGTGACGATCGCCGGTCCCTTCAGCTGCACGGTCTGCAGGCCGCCGTCGACTTCGCGCGTGACCTTGAAGTCAGAACCTTCGACTTCGAGCTTGGAGGCAAACGTCGCCTGCGACCAGCCCAGCAGCGCGGCCAGCATCTGGCCGGTCTGGTTGGAATCGTCGTCGATCGCCTGCTTGCCGAGAATGATGAGACCGGGCTTCTCCGCGTCGGCCACCGCCTTGAGAATCTTCGCGACCGCCAGCGGCTCGACGTTGCCTTCGGCCTTGACCAGGATGCCGCGGTCGGCGCCCATTGCAAGACCGGTCCGGATCGTCTCCGAGGCCTGCGCCGGGCCGATTGACACCACCACCACTTCGGTCGCCTTGCCGGCTTCCTTCAGGCGCAGCGCTTCCTCGACGGCGATTTCGTCGAACGGATTCATCGACATCTTGACGTTGGCCAGTTCGACGCCCGTTCCGTCGCTCTTGACGCGGACCTTGACGTTGTAATCGACCACCCGCTTTACCGGCACAAGAACCTTCATCGATCCTCTTTCGCTTCAATTCTGGGGTTTATTGGCTCGCTATTAGCTAGCTATCGGCTTGGGCGCGGAACCTAAAGGTCCCGCTATCGGCGGTCAACGCGCGAAAGGCAAAAATCGGCCCCGGATCAGGCCCACCTTAGCGGTTCTGACCCGGCACCCACAACACGTCTCCGGCCCCATTATCATTCATGGCACGGCTGGCGACGAACAGAAAATCCGACAGTCGGTTCATATACTGAATGGCCGCCGCGCTGACCGGCTCCGCAGGGTTGGCGGCGAGTTCCACCATGATCCGTTCCGCCCTGCGGCATATGGTGCGGGCGAGATGCAGGTATGCCGCAGCGGGGGTGCCGCCGGGCAGGACGAATGAGGTCAAGGGCGCCATATGCTCGTTCATACTGTCGATATCGCCTTCGAGCCGCTCGACCTGGCTCGCCAGCATCCTCAAGCGCTCGGCCTTGCCGTCGCGCTGGGGCACCGCCAGATCAGCCCCGAGATCGAACAGGTCGTTCTGGATCCGGCCCAGCATCGCGTCGAGGTCGCTGAAATCGCCGAGATGCAGCCGCACCACGCCGATGGCGGCATTGGTCTCGTCCACGGTGCCATAGGCCGCGATGCGCAGATCGTATTTCGGGCGGCGCTCGCCGCTGCCGAGCGCCGTGGTGCCGTCGTCCCCGGTCTTCGTGTAGATGCGGTTGAGCACGACCATCGGCCTCTCCCCTTCCTTGCCTTTATCTGCCCATCGCCCAGACCACCACCATGGTGATGACGATGGCGACGAACTGCAGCAACACTCGAAGCCGCATCAGATGCTGCGAACGGCTCGGCGGGCCGCCCCGCATCATGTTGATGAGGCCGAGCAGCAGCACGATAGCCACGGCCGCAACCGCGATGGGGAGGACGATCGAACTCAGAAAGGATGTCATCGGCGCTACATAACACCGCGAAGCGCCGACTTCCACACGTCCAAACCCCTCGTACAGCCGCTCGACGGTCTGGCCTTTAGTCCAGTATTATCAGATGCTAGCCTAAGTTTGGGACCGCGTCGCCGCACCCTGATCGAGGTGAGATGTGAGGTTCATTCGCTACGTCTACCTCGTCGTGATGGAGGCGTTTTATACGTTCCTTGCCGATGACGGCTGGGCGATCGCAAGCCACATCGCGCTGTCGATCTTGATGGCGCTGTTTCCGTTCCTGATCGTGCTGACGGCGCTGGCCGGCTTTTTCGGCTCCAAGGAACTCGCCGACGGCGCGGTCGGGCTGTTGCTGCAGACCTGGCCGCAGCAGGTCGCGGACGCGCTGTCGGGCGAAATTCACGACGTGCTGACCACCGCCCGGGGCGACATCCTGACGGTCGGCGCCGTGCTGGCGGTCTACTTCGCCTCCAACGGCGTCGAGGCGCTGCGGGTGGCGCTGAACCGCGCCTATTCGGTGGTCGAGCCGCGGGCCTGGTACTGGCTGCGGCTGGAATCGATCGGCTACACGTTGGTCGCTGCCGTCACGTCGCTCCTGATGGCGTTTCTGATCGTGCTCGGTCCGCTGATTCTGGAGACGGCGCGTCGCCACATCCCGTTCTTCGTCGAGAGCAACGAAAGGGTTCTGTTTTTCGCCCGCTACGGCATCACCATCACGGCGATGATCGTGGCGCTGTTCGTGCTGCATGCGTGGCTGCCCTGCGGCCGGCGGCGCTTTCTACAGATCCTTCCCGGCATCGTGTTTACGATGGTGGCCTCGCTGATCTCGGGCATCGTGTTCGGCCAGTATCTGGCGCGGTTCGCCAGCAACTACGTGACGATGTATGCGGGGCTCGCCTCGGTCATCATCGCGCTGGTGTTTCTGTATTTCATTTCCGCGATTTTCGTCTTTGGCGGCGAACTGAACGCGGCGATCATGAAGTCGCAATTGCCGAAGGGGCTGTCGCTTCATGCAGCGCAGTCGCCAAGGCGCGCGGGGACACGGGCTTGACCAGAAAGATATCGGCGCCGGCGGCGCGCGACGCCGCCTCGTCCTCGCCGCGGCCGGATATGCCGATGATCGGAATGCGCCCGAGCGGGGCTTCCAGCGCGCGAATGCGCCGGATGGCCTCTACGCCGTCGATCCCCGGCAGGATCATGTCCATCAGCACCGCATCGAAGGCGCCTTGCGCAAGCCGCTCGGGCGCCGCCTCGCCCTGGCCGATGAACTCGGCCTGGTGACCGAGTTCGGTCAGGATCGAATTAAGCACGACGCGGCCGAACGGATTGTCTTCGACGCTGAGCAGGCGCAGCGGCCGCGGCGAATCGATCGATCCCTCGCCGTTGGCGCCGGATGCCGCCGTCATGGCGTCGTCTGCGGATGACATCACCACGTTGAGGGTGAAGGTGGTGCCGCCACCGCGCCGTTGCGCCACGGTGATGTCGCCGCCCATGGCGCGCGCCAATTGCTTGACCGACGACAGACCGAGCCCGGCGCCGCCGAAGCGCGAGGCAATGGAGACATTGGCCTGCGAAAACGGCCGGAACAGGCGCTTGATTTCGCCGAGCGTGAGGCCGATCCCGCTGTCGGAGACCGCGAACGCGACCGCGACCCGCCCCTTTGAGGCGCGCAGGGGCGTAACCTGGAGTGCGACGCTGCCCTGTTCGGTGAATTTCACGGCGTTGTCGATCAGGTTTTCCACCGCGGCGCGCAGGCGGACGGCATCGCCGATCGCAAATCCCGGCAGTTTGTCGGAGAGGATAACCGACGACTGCAGGCCCTTCGCCGCCGCGCGCCCGGTCAGCGAATCGCCGGCATTGCGGGCGAGCGTGCGCAGGTCGAAGAAGTCCTGCCGGACCTTCAGCCCGGGACCGCCGCTGCGTGCGGCATCGACGAACAAGGTCGCAAGGCTCGCCAGATGTTCCGCACCCGCCTTGATGGTGTCGACCCAGCGCCGTTCGCGCTCGTCGAGTTCAGAGGTCGCCAGGAGGTTGCTGATCGCCAGAATGCCTGTAAGCGGCGTGCGAACCTCATGCGCGAAGGCGGCCAGCGCGGTCTCGACCATGCCGGAGGCGGTTACGGCAGACTTGCGCGCACCGCGCATTTTTGCCGCGGCGCTGGATACGCGTTTTTTCTTCGCGCGCCGCTTCTTGACCGTTCCCGTGGTGCCTGGTGAGCGCCGCTTTGCCGCCATGATCCCCCTTCCTCTGCCGCGACCAGCATGGCACGCGAACGAGGGCAAAGTCACGGAGACCTTTGCAACAACCCCCAGTAGAAGTACGGACTATTCCGACAATCCGACGATGCGCCTGATATCGGCCGGCGTGGCGCCCTGCCCGCGCAATTCGCGCAACCCGGTGGCAGCAGTCGATTTCGACAGCTTTTGCCCCGACGAATCGGCAACGAGCCGATGATGCCGATAGGCCGGTTGCGGGATACCGAGCAGCCGTTGGAGCAGTAGGTGGACGCTCGTCGACCAGAACAGGTCCCTGCCCCGCACCACGGAGCTCACGCCCTGCAGGGCGTCGTCGATCACGACGGACAAATGATAGCTCGTCGGCGTCTCCTTGCGCGCCAGGATGACGTCGCCCCACGCCTCCGGGTGTGCGGCAACGATGCCGCTCTCGCCGCCGGGGCCTGAGCCGTCTTCCTGCCAGGCAAGTTCCTCCGTGTGCGCGAGCGCTTTTGGCATGTCGAGCCGCAGCGCGTAGGGCACGCCCTCCGCGATCAACTGCTGGCGCCGGTCCGGCGGCAGCGATTTCGCGTCTCCCGGATACAGCGGCGCCCCGTCGGGATCGCGCGGCCATGGCGCGACGGCTTCGCGCTGAGCGACCAGGCGGGCGATTTCCGCACGGCTCTCGAAACTCGGGTAGATCAGGCCCAGGCCTGCCAAGGTCTCGACCGCTTCCCGGTAGCGCGCAAAATGCTCCGATTGACGCCGCACCGGCGTTTCCCAGGAAATCCCGAGCCAGGCGAGGTCCTCGTAGATCGCCGCCTCGAATTCCGGCCGGCACCTGGCCGCATCGATATCCTCGATCCGCAGCAGGAACCGACCGCCACTCGCGCGCGCGAGATCGAAATTCAGCAAAGCCGAATAGGCGTGGCCGAGATGGAGGTATCCGTTCGGGCTGGGGGCAAATCGGAAAACGGGTGGCGGCATCAGGCGGGCCTCGCCATAGCCGGACCACCGTCGCACTCCCGCTCCAGGCGTTCGACGACCGCCCGGTAGAATCGTTCGGCCTGCGCGACGACTTCTTCGGACGCCTGCGCGCGACCGCCCTCAAACGATGCCCTCGCCAATTGGAATTCCGAATCGATAAAGCTCGCGACGACGGGAGGCAGCGGAGCTGCCCCAAGCTCGCGCGTGACAAGCTTGCGGCTCATGAGTTCGGCAACCTCCCTCTCCAACGCGGCCGGCGGATCGCATTCCGCCATGAGCGTGGGAAAGTGCATCGGCGCGATGGCTTCGCGCGGCCGCATCCGCAGCCAGCGCAGGGTGGCCGCCGGACGCAAGGCGTAGAAGATCTTCTTCTGCGCCACGCTCGTCCCATCGCCAAAGTAGACCCGCCTCTGGCGTTCACCAAGATGGAGATAGTGGCGACCAATGGCCTCGCGGGTCGCGGCATGCCGGGCGAACTCCAGGAAGCCGTCGCGGAACCAGGCTTGCCCGCGATAGACCACGGGCGACCGCAGCCACTCCACAATCACCGCATTGCCTTTCAGCAGCAGCCGGAGCGCCTTGCCAAGATCCCATCCATTCGCGTCGAGATCATCTTCGGGCGGGAACTCGATCACGTCCCGTGCAGGCCAGGGCGTGACGTGCTCCGCAATACGCCGCACAAAGACGAAGCGACAATCATAGTCGCTGTCAGGCGAGGAGAAGCCCCATGCGCGGCTTCCGCTCTCAATGGCCAGCGGCAGAAATACGCCATGTTCGTCGGTGATGCGGTCGAGCAGCGCATCGATAAGCGCGACCTTCTCGCCATCCATTTCGCCTGGGATGCTTCTCAAACTCATCTTTCCAGCTCAGAGCGGGCCATGACCTGTCCGCCGAGGCAGAAAGATATCGACAGCCTGGTACCGCAGACGGGCTATTCGCAGTCTGCACAAGGCAGATTACCATGCCCGGCCATGACCAAGAAGATTCCATCATGACCGTTCACCTCAACAGCCAGTCCGACCTCGAAGACGCCGTTCACGCGCTGGTCAAGCAGGATGGGCGGCTGAAGCCGATCCTCGAACTGACCGGCATGCCGGCGCTGCGGCAGCGCGAGCCGGGATTCGCCGGGCTGGCGGCGATCGTCTGCGGGCAGCAATTGTCTACCGCGAGCGCGGGCGCGATCTGGGCGCGGCTGACGGCCGCGTTCGATCCGTTCGATCATCACGCCATCGGCAAGGCCCGCGCCGATCGGCTCGGCCGTCTCGGACTTTCGGCCGCCAAGATCAAGACCCTGAAGAATATCGCGCGCGAACTCGCCGCCGAACGGCTGAACCTCGAGGTGCTGGCCGAGGAAGATGCGGATGCCGCGCATCATACCCTGATCGCGCTGCACGGCATCGGGCCGTGGACCGCCGACGTCTATCTGCTGTTCTGCCTCGGCCATGGCGATGCCTGGCCGGCCGGCGATATCGCCATACAGGAAGCGGTCAAGGTCGGGCTCGGCCTGCAGGCCCGCCCGACGGCCAAGCAGATGGCGCCGCTGGCCGAGCCCTGGCGTCCCTTGCGCGGCGCGGCGGCACATCTGTGGTGGAGCTATTATCGCGTCCTGAAGAAGCGCGAGGGCGTGATTTCCGACAAGGTCACCCCCGCAGCGTCACCCGATCCTCGCGCGCGCAAGCCGTGACGAAATTGATCACCGCGCGCACCGCGGGCAGTTCGACGAGATCCGGGTGCGCCAACAGCCAGATGTCGGCGAGGCTGACCAGTTTTTGCGGGGCGACGCGGACGAGGTCGGGGTAGGCGGCGGCGACGAAGCAGGACAGCGTCGATATTCCCAGCCCCGCACGCGCGGCGGCGAGCATGTCGCCTTGCGAGGAGCAGCGCATCACCACCTGCCCCTGCCGCGTGATGACGTCGCTCCAGCGCGCCAGGCGCTCGTTCGACAACCGGTCGGCAAAGCCGATGACGCTGTGGCCCTTCCATTCGTCGCGCCGTTCGGGCAGGCGGCGCCGCGCCGCGTAGTCGCGCGAGGCGTAGAAGCCGGTGCCGAGCCGGCCGATCTTGCGGCCGATCAGGTTCTCCTCGCCGCTGTCGACCGGGCGCAGCACGACGTCGGCCTCGCGGCGGCGCACGCTCGCCGGATACGGATGGGTGATGATCTCGAGCTGGATATGGTCGTGGCTGCGCAGGAACGGCCCGAGCCGCGGCATCAGCCAGTGCGAGGCGAGCGTCGCCCCGATCGACAATTTGACGACGCCCCGCGCCTGCGCGCCGGCGGCGGAGACCGCGGCCTCGGCGCGCAAGGCGGCCGCCGCCATCGCATCGACATGCTCGCGAAATTTCTGGCCGTGCGAGGTCAGCGAAAGACCTTCGTTGGACCGGGCGAACAGGGGAATGCCGAGCTGGCTCTCCAGTTCGGCCATCTTGCGCCCGACCGTCGGATGGCTGGAGCGCAAGCGGCGCGCGGCCGCCGCGAAGCTGCGGGTCTCGGCCACCGCGACGAAGGTCTTGCACAGGTCCCAATCCATCGCGCGCCTCTCCGGCTCTGTACATTCCTGATTGACTGCCTGTTCAATATTGAACGACCGGGGGATGCCGTCCAGCCCTATAATGCATCGCAACGATCAGCGCGCGGCCAGCGGCTCCGCCCGGCCCGACGCTCTCAAATCAACATCAACTGACGCGCCCGGCACCGCCGGCTTTGCGTTGCAAGGGAGAGACCGAATGCCGCTACCTGCTTCACTCGCCGACAAGCTCGAACTGCCCGTGGTCGGATCGCCTTTGTTCATCGTCTCCGGGCCCGAGCTCGTCATTGCCCAGTGCAAGGCCGGCATCGTCGGCTCGTTCCCGGCGCTGAACGCGCGCCCGGTGGAGAAGCTCGACGAATGGCTGACGCGGATCGAGAACGAGCTCGGCGAATACAAGACGCTGCATCCGGAAAAGAAGGTCGCGCCCTACGCGGTCAACCAGATCTGCCACGCCTCCAACGACCGGCTGATGAAGGACATGGAAACCTGCGTGAAGCACAAGGTTCCGATCATCATCACCTCGCTGCGCCCGCCGATCGAAGTCGTCGAGGCCGCGCATTCCTACGGCGGGCTGGTCTTCCATGACGTGATCAACGTCAAGCATGCGCGCAAGGCCGCCGAACATGGGGTCGACGGCCTCATCCTGGTTTGCGCCGGCGCCGGCGGGCATGCCGGCACGCTGTCGCCGTTCGCGCTGCTGCGCGAGGTGAAGCAGTGGTTCAAGG
>Ga0081455_10006680_pt1 | contig 12325 bp, 14 predicted proteins | sample TabmetS3T2R1_FD_70207 | JGI IMG/M metagenome (GOLD analysis project Ga0081455, IMG submission 70207) | Tabebuia heterophylla rhizosphere microbial communities from the University of Puerto Rico - S3T2R1 | ecosystem: Host-associated > Plants > Roots > Rhizosphere ... | reverse complement strand
CACGCGGTACGCCTGCTGGCGGACCTCTCACGTGCGCTGATCCTGACCAAAGGCAATGACGCCGATTCAGCCATCGCTGCTTTTACATCCGCTGGCTACCAGCCGACGCAGGTTTTGGACGTCATTGCCGGCACTGCGATTTCGACCATGGCGGCAATCACGGCCAATCTCGCCGATACGCCGCTGGAGCCAATGCTGCAGCCGCAGGCTTGGTCGCGCTAGCAGGTTCAGTGCCGGAAATGGCGGATGCCGGCAAAAACCATCGCCAGCTCAGCTTCGTCCGCGGCTTTGATGATCTCATCGTCGCGGATGGAGCCGCTTGGCTGGACTATCGCGGTTGCGCCAGCCTAGCGCCAAACCCAGTCATTCACGCTCATGACCCGGGTCGCCGGCGCGACTACTGCTGGGGTGATATTGACAAATCAGTCCAGAATGCCATATTGGATGCATGAGCCGTCCTAAGCAGTTCGATCGCGACGCCGTTTTGCATCTCGCCATGCTTCTGTTTTGGCGGAAAGGCTATGAGGCGACCTCGACCGAGGATCTGGTCAAAGCAATGGGCATCGGGCGCCAGAGCATGTACGACACCTTTGGGGACAAGCATGCCATCTTTCTCGAAGCGTTGGAACGCTACGTGCGGACTGAGGTCGGCGGCTTGCAACATGCGCTATCGGGTGCAGCTTCGCCGCTGCAGGCGATTGAGGGAATCTTGTTTTCAGTGTCAGCGGAGCGGCACGAGGAGCGCCGTCGCGGCTGTCTGCTGATGAATTCTACGATAGAGTGCGCAGAGGGTGACGCCGATGTGCGCAAAGTCGTCACTTCGAGCGCCCGAAGGATCGAGACGGAGTTCCAGCGAGCCGTCGAGCGAGCGCAAACTCTTGGCGAATTGCCGGCCCGAGTTGATGCTCGTGCTGCGGGCCGCTTCCTGTTCGCGACGCTTCAAGGGCTCCGCGCTGCCGCCAAGTCTGATGCGCCGCCGGCGGCGCTGCGGGACATCGCGCACCTGGCGCTCAGAGGGATCGAGGCCTCGGCTTCATGAATTTTTTTTGCGGCATTATGGACTAAACAGTCAAGAATAGGAGACTCGCATGAACTTCAAAGACAAATACGGCCCGTGGGCGTTGGTTACAGGCGCCTCTGGCGGCATAGGCTATGCGTTGGCCGACGAACTCGCGTCTCTCGGCCTCAACGTCGTCACGATCGCGAGAAGCGCGGAGGCGCTAACAGCTCAAAAGCAAGAGATCGAGGCGAAGTACGGCGTCAAGGTGAATCCGCTTGCGCTCGATGTGGCTGCCCCATCATTTCCTGCGGAAGTTCTGCAAGCGACGGCGGGCCTCGATATCGGGCTTGTCGTGCCCAACGCCGGCACAATCGAAGTCGGCGACTTCGCCAAATCAGACGCAGCAGCCAACAAGCGCTTGATTGCGGTCAATGTCGAACATCCGGTCATGCTCGCTAACGCGTTTGCGAGCCGGTTGGTGGCGAGAGGGCGCGGGGGCATCGTGCTACTGTCCAGCACATTTGGCTATCAGGGCGTGCCGTATCTCGCCAACTATGCGGCTGGTAAGGCCTTCATCCTGGCGTTTGGCGAGGCGTTACATGTAGAGCTCAAGCGCTTCGGCGTCGATGTGACAGTGCTGTCGCCAGGGCTGACGAGAACCAGCATGTCTGAAGGGCTGCCGCTGGATCTGGGAAAGTTGCCGATCCGATCGGAATCTGCTGCGGCCGTGGCTCGCTTTGGAGTCTCGCGACTTGGTCGGACAGCGTCGGCGGCGCCTGGCATTCTCAACAACATATTCATTTTCTTCAACCGGTTGAGCCCTCGGATACTGCCCGTTGCGCTGTTCGGTTTCTTAGTCAGGCGCGCATTCCGGCCCGACGCCAGGGGGTCTCTTCTGATCGGACCGCAATAGGATTCCGCCTTTCGGCACGTGCCCACTAGACGGATCGCGCCTGACCCCATGGAGCCCTTCAAACAATCGAAGAAATTCGCGCTTCTTTCCGCTGCAACTCCGCGAATGGACGCCTGACAACCTATGCCACGTCTTCGAACGAGAAAGTGGCACGTGTCACTCCCACTCGACTGCTTCATACAATTTCTGCAAACATGTTTGCACCAGAACCTATCCGCAATTGGAGTTACATGTGTTGTTGACATGTGCCATCACCGATGGTCTTGAACGATGCATTGCGCCAATCAGGCAACGCGACGAGCGAGATATGTCCCTATCGCCATGAAGACGATGCCGATGATGCGTTGCGTGGTGAGTTGAGACTTCAGGGCGCCGAATAAGCCGAACTGGTCGATCAACGCCGCTGACGCGATCTGCCCGAGCAACACAAAGAACACGGCGTTGGCGACGCCGATGCGCGGCGCCGTCCACGTGATCGACAAGACATAGAAGGCGACCACAAATCCACCCGCATAGTAGAGCGGCGGCGCGCTGAACCAGCTTTGCTTCGGTAGCCCGAGGATCAGCATCACGATTCCGCAAATAACTGCGCCGAGAACGAAGAGAATAAAAGCGGCCGCCCAGGGACTTTCGATCTCAATGCCAAGCTTGGAGTTCCATGCGGCCATGACCGGGATGGCGACGCCGGCGGCGAGCATGAGAAGCGATAGAAGGAGATTGTTAAAAGGCGTCGTCATGGCGTCACACTCCGTCGTTGCTCGCGTGAATAACGCGGGAGATAGGCCAACCGACCCGCCCCCGGGACCGGAATCAGTTCCATCGATATCGAAGCGTCGGCACTAGATTGATCGCCGCCGGCGCGCCTATCTCTTGTTGATGAGCAGTCCGATAAGATTGGCGGAAATCGGCGGGGTGATCGGTGATCCAGCGCGTGCAGTGATACTCTGCGCGCTGCTTGACGGCCGCACCCATAGCGCAACGGAGTTGTCCTTGGTCGCAGGTGTCTCGCCGCAGACGGCGAGTTGGCACCTCGCGAAACTCTCCGACGGAAAGTTGGTTGCAGCAGAGAGGAAGGGCCGCAACCGGTATTTCCGGATGGCGTCGCCGCTTGTAGCGCAGGCTCTGGAAGCAATGATGGCAGTGGCAATAACGGGGTCCCGCCCGTCGCGCTCCCACGCGCTTTCGGAGCGCGAGCAAACATTGCGCAATGCACGGACCTGTTACGATCATCTTGCAGGAAGATTGGGCGTCGCGCTGACCGAGGCGTTTACCCGGCGAAAGCTAATCGTCCTTTCGGAGGACGGCGGGCTCGTCACCCCGCGCGGAGCAAAGCTGCTTTCCAGCTTCGGCATCGATCTGTCCGCCATGCAGCAATCGAAGCGTCCGATTTGCCGATCATGCCTCGATTGGAGCGAGCAAAGGCCGCATCTCGCAGGTGCAATTGGCGCGGCATTCGCAGCACGTTGCTTCGATTTGGGCTGGGTGCTGCGCTTGCCCAATACACGGGCTGTCGCAATTGCACCGGCAGGTGTCAAGGGCTTTCAAGAGCAGTTCGGGGTGACAGTGTAGGTCGCCGAATCGAACACGCAGCACACTCATCCACTCATCTAAATGACCGTCGGAAAAGCGTCGACGCTTCAGCCAGACGACATTGCTGTCATGGACAATCTGGGCAGCCACAAGGGCAAGAAAGTGCGAGCCGCCATCCGCAAGGCCGGCGCGCATCTTATCTTCCTGCCGAATTCGCCCGACCTCAACCCAATCGAACAGGTGTTCGCCAAGCTTAAGCATCTCTTGCGAAAAGCGGGCGCCCAGGTCCGGACCGTCTGGCTGAGCCAGCGCCGAATTTGGAATTGTTCCGTGAATCGTAGCGAGGCTGCGATAATCCGTACGCTCTCAAAAACTCCATAAGGGCGGCGCTGCAAGCTTCGGGCAGCCAGTCTCAGAAAAAGACCGTCAGAACGATCAGAATTCTAGACGGTCTTTTCTCCATCGCGTCTCGCGACTTCTGATCAAGCCGTCGGAAGAACCGTCAAATGCGTCAGCCTGGTCCGTCCGCCAATCTGTCAAATCAACGACTTGGACAAGCAACGGACCGGAGAGACAATGTAGGGCGAATGATCAATGAGCTATCCTGTACCCCTCTATTTTTACTACGCTATTTCCCTCCGGAGCCCTCTAGGGTATCCCACACCCCTCATTCCCACTCGATCGTCCCCGGCGGCTTGCTCGTCACGTCATACACCACCCTATTCACGCCCTTCACCTCGTTGATGATGCGTGTCGCGGTCTCGGCCAGAAACTTCATGTCGAACTGGTAGAAGTCCGCGGTCATGCCATCGGTGGAGGTGACGGCGCGCAGGCCCACCACGTAATCATAGGTGCGGCCGTCGCCCATCACGCCGACGGTCTTGACCGGCAAGAGCACGGCAAAGGCCTGCCAGATTTCGTCGTAGAGGCCGTGCTTCCGGATCTGGTCGATATAGACGGCATCGGCCTTGCGCAGGATGTCGAGCTTTTCCTTCGTGATGTCGCCGGGGCAGCGGATGGCAAGGCCCGGGCCCGGGAACGGATGGCGGCCGACAAAAATTTCCGGCAGGCCGAGCTCGCGGCCGAGCGCGCGCACCTCGTCCTTGAACAATTCGCGCAAGGGCTCGACCAGCTTCATGTTCATGCGCTCTGGGAGCCCGCCGACATTGTGGTGCGACTTGATCGTCACCGACGGGCCGCCGGTGAACGACACGCTCTCGATCACGTCAGGATAGAGCGTGCCTTGCGCCAGAAACTCTGCGCCGCCGATCTTCTTCGCCTCCGCATCGAACACGTCGATGAAGAGGCGGCCGATGGTCTTGCGCTTCGCTTCCGGGTCGGTGACGCCGGCAAGCTCGCCCAAAAATTGCTTCGAGGCATCAACGTGAACCAGCGGGATGTTGTAGTGGCCCCTGAACAGGTCGACCACCGTCTCGGCCTCGTTGAGCCGGAGCAGGCCGTGATCGACGAACACGCAGGTGAGCTGGTCGCCGATCGCCTCATGGATCAGCACCGCCGCGACAGCTGAATCCACGCCGCCGGAGAGGCCGCAGATCACCCTGCCCTTGCCGACCTGTGCGCGGATCTTTTCGATCGCCTCCTCGCGGAAGGCGCGCATGGTCCAGTCGCCGTGCAGGCCCGCCACCTTGCGCACGAAATTGCGCAGCAGTTTTGCGCCGTCGGGCGTGTGCACCACTTCGGGGTGGAACATCAGCCCGTAATATTTGCGCTTCTCGTCCTGAATGACAGCAAACGGCGCATTCGGCGAGGTGCCGGCCACCACAAAGCCCGGCGGCATTTTGGTGATGCGATCACCATGGCTCATCCACACCTGATATTTGCCGCCCTTGTCCCAGGTGGCATCGAACAGGCGGCTGTCGCCCTTAACCTCGACATCGGCGCGGCCGAACTCGCGGTGATGGCCGCCCTCGACCTCGCCGCCGAGCTGGGCCGCCATGGTCATCTGGCCGTAGCAGATGCCAAGCACGGGCACGCCGGAATCGAAGATTTTCTGCGGGGCGCGGGGCGAGCCTTTTTCGTGCACCGATTCCGGGCCGCCGGAGAGGATCACCGCTTTCGGCTTCATCTCGTCGAAGGCGGCCTCCGCCTTCTGGAACGGCACGATCTCGGAATAGACGCCCTCTTCGCGCACCCGGCGCGCGATCAGCTGCGTCACCTGACTGCCGAAGTCGACAATCAGAATCTTTTCATGCGCCGAGGCCACCGGGGGCGTCGACTCCAAAGCTTTCTGTGCTGCTGTCATGGCAAGCAGATACGCGACGCCGCCCGCCCCCGCAACCGCGACAGCCGGGCAGCCCACATGCTTCTGAAGGCATGCGGATGGCGCGGGCCAGCCTTTCCGCTTCTCTCGATGGACATTCCATATATGTAAGTAATACTGACCTATATGGAGGAAACCATGACCCAGCGGCATCACGACCCCGCCTTTTGCCTGGCCCTCGGCAAGCAATGGATCGATGCCTGGAACTCGCACGACCTCGAGCGCATCCTCGCACTCTATGCCGACGACAGCGAGATGACTTCCGACAAGATCCCGCTGCTCGGGCTTGATCCCACCGGCACGCTGCACGGCAAGGACAGGCTGCGCACCTATTGGCGCAAGGGGCTGGACCTCCTGCCCAACCTGCATTTCACCCTGATCGACGTCTATGTCAGCCCCGACAGCCTCGTCGTGTTCTACGAGAATGAGCGCGGCGCGAAAATCTGCGAGTATCTGCGGCTCAACGCCGACGGCAAGATCCGGCAGGGCTCGGCGAACCATCCGGTGCATTGAATGCGCAACCGTCGTTGCGAGCGAGGCCGCGAGAACGGTTGCCGTTGTCATAAAACCTCGGCGGACGAACTGCGACTATGCGACCTGCAAATGAGCTAGAGGCTCCTGGTCTTTCCGGGTACCATCTTTAGTTGTGTTTCGTAGGCAGGGGTTATTCATGAAACTTGCATCCTACAATGTCGAAAATCTTTTCATGCGCGCGCGAGCCCTGAGCGGTCCTGGATTCTCGGCTGAAGGCAGGAAAATCCTGAAGGCGCAGGCCGACATCAACGCCGTCCTCGGCAAGGACACGTACACGGCCGCCGACAAGAAAAAGATCGTCGAACTTCTCGATGTGCTCGGCCTGAAGAAGTCCGACGAAAGCAAATTCGCAATCCTGCGCCAGAACAAAGGTCATCTCGTCAAGCGGCCGTCGGGCAAGCCGATCCAGGTGGTTGCAAACGGGCGCGACGACTGGATCGGATGGGTCGACCTCACACTGGAACAGGTCGATGAGGAGGCAACGCGCAATACCGCCAGGGTCATCAAGGCCATCGATGCGGACGTGCTTGGAGTCGTTGAAGCGGAAAGCCGGCCTGCGCTGGTGCGGTTCTGCAAGGACGTGTTTCCCGCCGTCGAGGCCACGCCCTACGACCATATCATGCTGATCGACGGAAATGACGAGCGCGGCATCGACGTCGGCCTGATGAGCAAGAATAAATTCAATATCGCTGCGATCGCGAGCCACGTCGACGACGAGGACGCGAAGGGAGTCATCTTCAGCCGCGATTGCGCGCAATACGATATCGCGACGGCAAAGGGAAATACGCTCGTCGTTCTTGTCAATCATTACAAGAGCAAGGGTTTCGGCTCTCCGCAGGCATCGGACGCAAAGCGCAAACGCCAGGCCGTTCGCACCGCGGAAATCTATCGAGCAATCCACCAGCAAGAAAAATTCATCGCGATCATCGGTGACTTCAACGACACACCCGATAGCAATCCGCTGGGCCCGCTCTTCAACCAGACGGGCCTGAAAGACATCAGCCAGCTGCCGGGATTCCAGGACGGTGGCCGTCCCGGCACGTTCAAGAACGGGACGGCGTCAAACAAGATCGACTACATCCTCCTGTCGCCGGAACTGTTTGCCAAAGCGACGGCAGGCGGGATCTTCCGCGACGGCGTTTGGGGCGGCACGAACGGCACGCTGTTCCCCCACCTGCCAACGATAACAAAGGAGATCGAAGCGGCATCCGATCATGCGGCGATCTGGGCCGAGCTCGACATCTGACCAATCCGTCTGAGGCCATCGCAACAGCTCAGGAGCAGCCGAGGCTTCCCGGCCGCTCAATTCTTTGAGGACGAAGCGCAAGTGCATGCTTGCGTCGGGTCCGCGCGTCTGAAGCATCCTGCTTCAGCCGTTTCGAATCAACACCGCGACAAAAAACCCGTCCGTGCCGGTGCGCCGCGGCGTCATCAGCCAGCCTTCCTCCGAGCGCAGCGCGGCTTGAGCAAAATCCTCGGCCTTGTCCCGGAGCACGCTCGCCGTCTCCTCCGGCGGCACAACGGCAAACTCCGGATGGCGCGCGATAAACGCGCGCACCTGCTCATTGTTTTCCGCAGGCAGCACCGAGCAGGTGACATATGTGATCCGTCCGCCCGGCTTCACCATGGTGCTAGCGCGATCCAGCACCTCGATCTGGTCCTTCAGCCGCACCTCCAGCGCGCCCGGACGCATCCGCCATTTGGCATCCGGATTACGGCGCCAGGTGCCGGTGCCGCTGCAGGGCGCGTCGATCAGCACGAGATCGGCGCTCGCCTTGATGTCGGCGAGCGGCTCGGCCTCGCCCTTCGGCGCGCGTACTTCACAATTGTGCACGCCGGCGCGCGACAGCCGTTCGTGGATCGGCGCGAGCTGGCGCTTGTCGCGGTCGGTCGCAATCAGCCGGCCCTTGCCGCCCATCAACGCGGCGAGCGCCAGGGTCTTGCCGCCGGCGCCGGCGCAGAGGTCGATCACCTGATCGCCGGGTTTTGCCGCCGAGAACAGCGCCGCAAGTTGCGAGCCCTCGTCCTGCACCTCGACCGCGCCCTTCACAAAATCCTCTTCCGAATGGATGCCGGGATTGCGCGCATCGGCACCGAGCTCGATACGCAGGCCGATCGGCGACCACGGCGTCGGCTTGGCGCCGAGATGCTTCAGCGAGCCGAGCACCTTCTCGCGCTTGGCCTTGAGCGTATTGACGCGCAGATCAAGCGGCGCCCGGCTCGCCATCGCGGTTGCTTCCGCCACGCGGTCCTCGCCGAACACGGAGGCGAGTTGCGCATCCAGCCACTGCGGATAGTCACCGGCGATGTGCGCGGGCGCTCCTCTCAGCGAACCGGAAGCAAGCGCCACGCGCTCGGCCTCGCTCAGCGGCTCGGGCGCGTAGCGGCCGCCATCGCACATTGCGGCGATGGTGGCGACGTCCAGCCCGCGCTCGAGCTTGAGCATGCCGAGCAGGCGCGCCCGCGGCGTCTCGCTTCCCATCAGATGCGCGCTGGAGGCACGCCGCCGCAACACATCCCACACCAGCCCCGAGATCGCCGCGCGATCGCCGGAACCGGCAAAGCGGTGCGACGTGCCCCATTCCTTCAGCGCTTGCGCTGCCGGAATGCGCTGGGCCTCGATGCTGGCAATGACGTCAATGGCTGCGGACAGCCGGGCGGCGGGAGTCATGGAATTCTTGCTGCGTTTAAAGCGGAAGAAGGATCTTCAGCGCGAAATAGACCCACATCGCAAACAGCACAAGCACCCCGGCATACCAGGCCAGCGAGCGGGTGCGGCCATTATCGGAGGCGGCGAGGATGCCGGCATGGGCAAAGCGGGTCACCACGAACACCCAGGAGAGCATGACGAGGACGAGATCGACCCGGCGCAACGGCAGCGCGATTGCGATCAGGACGTAGAACAGGACGGGGAGCCCGAACTCGTCGGCGAAGCGATTGTCGCCCCGCGTCTCGCCGCGAGCCGGTGCGTTGCCGCGCGCGCGGGCCGCCCACAACAGCAGGAACAAGGTGAGGCCGACCTGGACGAAGGCCGGCAGCAAGACCATCTGGACCGTCATGGCAAACCCCTTCGCGCTGGCGTCACCGTTCCGACGCGTTACACTGCTACGGCTTCCTTTGGAAGGAATAATGCATGAGCGAATTTCGCCTGACCCAGATTTCCGATACTCACCTTTCCCGCGGCGCCCGCTTTGCCAGACTGACCGACAATTTTCACCGCGTCAGCGAGCACATCGACGCGTCGCGGCCCGATCTCGTGATCAACAGCGGCGACGTCTCCTGGGACGGCCCGACGAGCCGCGGCGATCTCGAATATGCAAAAGAGCTGCACTCCGGCCTGCCGGTCGACTGCCGCTATCTGCCCGGCAATCACGACATCGGCGACAACCCGACCGCGGTCGGCGCCGCGCCTTCACATCCCGCCAACGAGAAGGATCGCGACACGTTCATCGCCGTGTTCGCCGAGGACCGCTGGCAATTCGAGGCCGCCGGCTGGCACTTCATCGGGCTGAATTCGCTGATCATGAATACGGGGATTCCGAGCGAGATTGAACAGCATGAGTGGCTGGAATCGCAACTGTCAGGCGCGAACGGCAAGCCGGTCGCGCTGTTCCTGCACAAGCCGCTGTTCCTGGAGACGCCCCAGGATCCGGAAACCGAGGGCACCGCCATCCGCTATGTGCCGCAGCCGGTGCGCGCGCAGCTGGTCGAAATGCTGGGCAGCCACGACGTGCGTCTCGTCGCGAGCGGCCACGTGCATCAGCGCCGTGACTTTACGTTCGGCCACACCCGCCACGTGTGGGCGCCGTCAGCCGGCTTCATCATCCCGGACCGCATACAGGAAGTGATCGGCGCAAAGGAGACCGGGCTCGTGGAGTATCGCTTCAGACCCGATAGTTTCGAGGTCCGTCACGTCCGCGCGCCCGGTCAGGTCAATGTCGGTATGGACGAGCTGTTCGGCTCGGGCGGCTAGCCGCGCCGATCAATACGGTGCGACATAACCATAGTAGCCGTAGTAACCATCATCCCAGGGCGCTGTCGCAAATGCTCCGACGCGGGGCGCCGGATAAGTCCGGCTACCATAGTAGTAGCCGGGCCCAGCCGTGAACCTGTAGCCGTAGCCGCCAGGATAGTACGGCCCGTCGGCATAGCTGTATCCCACCACACCGGGTTCCTGGATTATTACTTGCGCCATGGCCGGTGTGACGAGTGCGGCCACCGAGAATAAACCGGCGGCAGCGGCGAGAGATTTGATCATCATATCGCTTCTCCATTGCTTACGAGAAGCCAATCGATGCCGGCAAAGGCCGTTCCGACAAAACTCTCAATCAAGCGTGAGCTTCGTCATTCCGCACTTCAAGGCAGTCAGCTCGATGGCAAGCGACCTGCCGATCAATACCAATAGCGACCGTAGTAGTAGCCCTCCGGCGCCGTCCTCAGCGAAGGCCATCGATTCGCATAACCATAGTAGTAATCGCTGGGCCTCGGCTTGAAGCTATGGCCGTAGCCGCCTCTCAGATACGCCGAATTGGGATAATTGTAGCCCATGACGCCAGGTTCCTGTGTCGCTTCCTGCGCCATGGCCGGTGTGGCGAGCATCGCAACCGAAAGCAATCCAGCGGACAGAAGTTTCATCTTGGTCATTTGGCTTCTCCTTTTCATATGAGAACCCAACTGACGCGCGGGAACGCCGTTCCTGCGACAATTTCAATCCAGTGTGAATCCACGCGTGCGGAACGATGTCCGGTTCGCCTGCCGGCAATGTTCCCTGCAGGCGAAACTCAGGCCTTGTCCGGCCCGACGCGCACGAGCTGCTTGCCGAAATTGGCGCCCTTGAGAAGGCCCATGAAGGCACCGGGCGCGCTGTCGAGGCCCTCGGTGACAAATTCCTTGTGCTTGAGTTTCCCCTCGCGGAACCACTGCGACATGTCGCGCAGGAAATCGCCCTGGCGCGCGGCGAAATCGGAAACGATGAAGCCGCGGAAGGTGAGCCGCTTGGTCAGGATCGCGCGCATCAGCGATGGCGCCCATTTCGGCGCGACCGCCTGCGTATCGTTGTAATGCGCGATCAGGCCACAAACGGGAATGCGCGCGAACGCGTTGAGCAGCGGAAACACCGCCTCGAACACCGCGCCGCCGACATTCTCGAAATAGACATCGATCCCCTTCGGACACGCCGCCTTCAGCTTTGCCGCGAGATCGGGATCGCGATGATCGAGGCAATCGTCGAAGCCGAGGTCCTTTTTGACGTAGTCGCACTTGTCCTTGCCGCCGGCGATGCCGACTGCCCGGGCGCCCTTGATCCTGGCAATCTGTCCGACCGCCGAGCCGACCGCACCCGATGCGGCGGCGACGACCACGGTCTCGCCTGCTTGCGGCTTGCCGATGTCGAGCAGGCCCGTATACGCCGTCATGCCGGGCATGCCGAGCACGCCGACTGCGGTCGAGATCGGCGCAATCTTGGGATCGATCTTGGCAAGCCCCTGGCCGTTGGAGATCGCGTGCGTCTGCCAGCCCGCGCGCGACAGCACGATGTCGCCCTTGGTGAAGGCCGGATTGTTGGAAGCCGCGACCTCGCTCACCGTGCCGCCTTCCATCACGCCGTCGATCGGCACCGGCTGCGCATAGGACGGCCCGTCGCTCATCCGCCCGCGCATATAGGGATCGAGCGACAGCCAGATGGTGCGCAACAACACCTCGCCCGGCGCCGGCGCCGGCACGGCATATTCCTCGATGCGGAAGTCGGTTGGTTTCGGCTCGCCGACCGGACGGGAAGCCAGAACGACGCGCTTGCCCTGGGACATGGGATGTCTCCTCTGATTATTGTTATTCGTCATTGCGAGCCAACCGGTCGGCGCGAAGCGCCGCCGGATGACAGGCTGCGCGAAGCAATCCAGCGCTGTCAACTGGATTGCTTAGTCCCTGCAGTATGCTCGATGGTGGGCTTACACGCCGCCCGGATAGTTCGGGGCTTCGCGCGTGATGGTGACGTCGTGGACGTGGCTTTCGCGAAGCCCCGAGCCTGTGATGCGCACGAACTGCGCCTTCTCGTGGAATTCGCCGAGAT
>Ga0081455_10006679_pt1 | contig 12325 bp, 16 predicted proteins | sample TabmetS3T2R1_FD_70207 | JGI IMG/M metagenome (GOLD analysis project Ga0081455, IMG submission 70207) | Tabebuia heterophylla rhizosphere microbial communities from the University of Puerto Rico - S3T2R1 | ecosystem: Host-associated > Plants > Roots > Rhizosphere ... | reverse complement strand
TTCTCACCGGCGCGGCGGTCACGGGTGTGCTGGCGCAGCGGCTAGCGCGCAAGCTCTGCACGCACTGCTGCGAGATGTACACGCCTTCCGTGGAGGAGCTGCTCGCGGCGCGCGTCTCGCCGGACGTCGCCGCCGCCTCGGACGGAATGGCCTTCTACCGCAAGCGCGGCTGCCCGCGCTGCAACCAGACCGGCTACCGCGGCCGGATCGGCGTCTACCAGCTGCTCGAGATGAGCGAGGAGCTCTCGCAGCTCGCGTCCGCGAAGGCCTCGCGCGAAGAGATCGAGCGCGCCGCCATCGGCGAGGGCATGCGCACCCTCTGGGACGACGGCATCTCGAAGGTCGCCGCCGGACTCACCTCGGTCGAAGAGCTGGCCCGCATCACGGTCTAGCCCGAACGGACGAGGCCGCTCCGGCCAGGTCCCGTGACCTCGTCACCGGCCATGTTCCCGAGAGCCATGCACCACCGTCCGACCGTCGTCGAGTGGCCGAACCGGCCACGTCCCGCGACGAGGTCACGGGACGTGGCCGCAACGGACACGAGTGTGACGAATGCGTGCCAACGTGGCCCGCAGCGTTGCCGGCCCCGATGTCGGCCGCTACATCTTCTCGTGATGAACCGACCGCGGATTCAGGTGCCCGGCATCTACCACGTCAACACGCGCGGCAACGACGGTGCGAAGACATTTCGCGATGTGTGGGACTTCGCCGGCTTCTTCACGATCTTCGAAGAAGCCTCGCCGACGTTCAAGAACCGCTTCATGTTCATGGCCAACTATACGGACGAAGCCGCGTTCGACAAGTTCATCAAGGGCTTTGATCTCCGCAAGAAGGTCGGAAATCTGACCTGCCCCTACCTCGTCGTCGGCGGAGACTTGGATGAGCTGTCGCCGATCAAGCACACCTACGAGCTCTCGCGGCACGTGCCGGGGCCGGTGGAGCTCATCATCTATCAGAACGAACGACACGCTCCCGGCCGCGCTCCGTCCGCGCAGTTCGGGCCGCATTGGTACTCGACGATGGCCGATTGGCTCGCGGCGCGCGTGCGGGACCAGAAGCCACTCGAAAAAAACCGCTTCTTGTTCGTGAGGTCGTCCGGTCAGGTCGAGGAACGCGCGATGCCCTAATCTGCATTCGCGGTGAAATCGGCGGAATGGTCGTTGGAAGGAAGAGCACAATGCTGCGCACCGGCGAACAGTACATCAAGGCGCTGCAGGACCGACGCCAAGTCTATCTCGGCGGCGAGCTCGTCACGAACGTGACGACGCATCCGGCGTTTCGCAATGCGGTCCGATCGGTTGCAAGCCTCTACGACGTCACGGCCGCGCCGAACAACCGCGACGTCCTGACATATCTGGAACCGGAGACCAACCAGCACTGCAATGCGATCTTCCTGCGGCCGAAGTCCGCAGCAGACCTGGCGCGCCGTCGCCGCGTGCATGAAGCCTGGGCGGACTGCACCTGGGGTCTGATCGGACGGGCGCCCGACCATGTCGCCGCGTTCATGACGGGCATGGCGTGCATGCCTGAGATCGCCGATGCGCACGGGCAAGGCTTCGCAAAGAACATCGTGAGCTATTGGCGGTATATCCGCGACAACGATCTGTTCCTTGCCTACGCCGTCGTGCCGCCGGCCGGGGCGAAAGGCACGGAAGCAGTCGCGATTCCCCAAGGGCAAGCCGTCGGCAAGACCGAATGGGCGGAGAATGCCGGTCTGCGCGTCGTGAAGGAAGACGACCGGGGCATTACGGTCTGGGGCTTCAAGATCCTCGCCACCGGCGCAGTGCTCGCCGATGAGGTGCTGGTCGGAAACGTGCTGCCGCTATCTCCCGGACAGGAGCAATATGCCATCACCTTCGCGGTACCGATGGCGATCCCCGGGCTCAAGGTCGTGGTCCCGTCGACGCCCGCGGACATGATCGGGCTGTTCGCCGCTGCGGTCCGAGACCCCGACCCGGTGATCGTCGTGGAGCCCAAGGTCCTGTACGCGAGCAAGGGCGAGGTGCCCGACGGCGAGATCGTCGACGCGCTCGGCAGCGCCAAGGTCCTGCGGGAGGGCTCGGACGTCACGATCGCGGCGCTCGGCGCGATGGTGCCGAAGGCGCTCGAGGCGGCCGAGACGCTCGCCGGCGAGGGGATCGGCGCCGAGGTCGTCGACGTGCGTTCGCTGGTGCCGCTGGACGTGACCACGATCTCGGGATCGGTGGCCCGGACGGGGCGCCTGGTGACGGTGGAGGAGAGCCCGCGCCTGTGTGGATGGGGCGCCGAGGTCGCCTCGATCGTCGCAGAGGAGAGCTTCTTCGACCTGGACGGCCCGATCGTTCGGATCACGACGCCGCACATCCCGCTTCCGTCCGCAGACGCGCTCGAGGACCTGGCGATCCCCTCGTCCGCCGCGGTGGCCGAGCGCGTGCGGGCCACGATGGGCTGAGCGTCGACGCACGAGTGAGGGAGGCCGGGAAGGTCGGCAGGAAGGAGGAGGCATGGCTGATCGGATCCTGCTGAAGGGCGGCCACGTCATCACGGTCGATCCGCAGATCGGCGACATCCCCGGCGGGGACGTCCTGATCGAGGGCGACACGATCGCGCAGGTCGGGACCGGCCTGTCGGCCGACGCGGAGGTGATCGACGCGACCGGCAACGTCGTGATCCCTGGCTTCGTCGACTCCCACCGGCATACGTGGGAGACCGCGATCCGCAACTGCGCGCCGAACGCGACCCTGGACGACTACTTCGTCGAGATCCTCGACAGCTTCGCGCCGCTGTACCGGCCCGAGGACGTGTACGCGAGCAACCTGGCCGGCGCGCTCGAATGCCTGAACGCCGGCATCACCACGCTGCTGGACTGGTCGCACATCAACAACACGCCGGACCATCCGGACGCCGCGGTCCGCGGCCTGCAGGAGTCGGGCATCCGCGCCGTGTACGCGTACGGCAGTGCGAACACGTCGCTCGCGGGCTACTGGTTCAACAGCTCGATCCAGATCCCGAGCGACGACGTGGCCAGGGTCCGGAGCACGTACTTCAACTCGGACGAGGGCCTCATGACGATGGCGCTCGCGACGCGTGGCCCCGGGTTCTGCCAGGACGAGGTCGTGACCGGCGAGTGGGGGATGGCGCGCGAGCTCGGCCTGCCGATCACGATCCACATCGCGATGGGCAAGCTCGCGGGCAAGTGGAGCATGCTCAAGCAGCTCGACACGCTGGGGCTGCTCGGGCCCGACATGACGTACATCCACTCCTGCTACCTCAGCGACGAGGAGTGGGAGCTGGTGGTCAAGAGCAGGGGCACGGTCTCGATCGCCCCGCAGGTCGAGATGCAGATGGGCCACGGGTGGCCGCCGGTGGCGAAGGCCCGCTCGTTCGGCCTGCGCCCGAGCCTGTCGATCGACGTCGTCACGACGGTGCCGGGCGACATGTTCACCGAGATGCGGTGCGCGTTCGCCGCCGAGCGCTGGCGGAGCAACGACTCGGTGTGGAAGAGCGAGGATCCCCTGCCCGAGAACGCGCTCACGGCGCGCGACATGCTCACGATGGCCACGCTGGACGGCGCGCACGTCGTGGGCCTCGAGTCCAGGACCGGTTCGCTCACGCCGGGCAAGCAGGCGGACGTCGTGATGATCGACGGTCACGCGCCCGCGGTCGCCCCGGTGATCGACCCCGTCGCCGCGGTCGTCCTGTCGGCGGACACGTCGAACGTGGACACGGTCATCGTCGGCGGCGCGGTGGTCAAGCGCGGCGGCAAGCTGGTGGCTGACTGGGAGAGCGCCCGCAAGAACGTGCAGGCCTCCAGCGAGTACCTGCAGGACGCGCTCGCCGGGAAGAAGGCCGAAGAGGCAACGCAGGAGCAGGTGTGAGCCCGAGACACATCGTTCGGAAGGCGGCCGACGCGACGTGGGGCCTGCCCCCGGCGCTCGAGGGCCACGTGAAGGGCTATCGCCGGTGGACGGTCGTCGACGAGGGCGGCGGGGCCGTGCACACGGGGTTCGGGATCGGCGAGATGGAGCCCGACGGACGCCTGGAGTGGCACGTGCACTCGTACGAGGAGAGCCTGTACGTGATCGACGGCGAGGTCGTGCTGTACACGCCGGGGGCCGCGGCACGGCTCGTGAAGGGCGACTACGCGCTGCTCCCCCTCGGCACGCCGCACGCGCTGGCGAACCTGAGCTCGGGCGCGGCGCGGTGGGCGGCGCTCTCGGCGCCGGCTCCTCGGGCCGCGCACGGCGGGGACACGTACTTCGTGCCGGCGCTGCCGGAGCTCGAGCCGGTGCTCGTCGACGCGCGCGATCCTCGAACGCGGTCGCTCGGCCACATCGAGCCCGAGCACATGGACAAGCAGATGCAGAGTCAGGAGCTGCTGGCGGTCTCGGCGAGCATGCGTTCGGCGCTGCTGGTCTACAGCGGGATCACCGTGAAGATGATGATCGACTCGGACCTCGGCGCGCAGCTGTCGACGATGTTCATGGTGCAGTACGACGCGCAGAAGGGCGTGATCGGCGGACACGACCACCCGCTCGAGGAGACCTACCTGATCCTGGACGGCGAGGTCGACGCGTGGTTCGACGGTGAGCAGTACCACCTCGTGCCGGGCGACGTGGCGTGGGCCGGGGTCGGGTGCGTGCACGCGTTCGCGAACCCGGCCGACGTGCCGGTGCGGTGGCTCGAGACCCAGTCGCCCGCACCGCCGGCGCGTCACTCGTACCGGTTCGAACGCGACTGGGACTACCTTCGCGAGACGCTGTCGACGGAGTCGAGGGAGGGCGCATGACGGACGGTGCGGTGGTCGTCGTCGGTGGGACGTCGGGGCTCGGCAAGGAGGTGGCGCGCCACTACGTCCAGGCCGATCGCGAGGTGGTGGTCACCGGGCGAGACCCGACCCGCGGAAGCACGGTCGCCGAGGAGCTGGGCGGCAAGACCCGCGAGCTCGCGTTCGACCTGTCGAAGCCGAAGGAGATCGCGCCGGCGCTGGAAGGCGTCGGCGACGTGAGCCGGCTGGTCCTGGCCGGCGTCCATCGCGACCTCAACACGATGAAGGACTACGACGTCGACGAGGCGATCGCGCTCGTGACGCTGAAGCTCGTCGGCTACACCGAGGTCGTGCACGCGCTCATGGACCGCCTGCACGACGACTCGTCGATCCTGATCTTCGGCGGCCTGGCGAAGGAAGTCCCTTACCCGGGCTCGATGACCGTGACCACGATCAACCACGGCGTGGACGGCCTGGTGCGGTCGCTCTCGGCCGAGCTCAAGCCGATCCGCGTGAACGCGCTCCACGCCGGGATCGTCGAGGACTCGCCGTTCTGGGCGGGCAAGACCGAGGCGCTCGACGCCCACCGCAAGCGCGCGAAGACCGGCCGCCTGGTGCAGATGCAGGACATCGTCGAGGTCGCGGTGATGATGCTCGAGAACCCCTCGATCGCCGGCACCGAGTTCCGGGTCGACGGCGGCTGGTCGCTCCCGTACTGACACGGTGAGCGCCTCGGAACGCTCCTCGAGGGTCGCCGTCCTCGGCACCGGCCGGATGGGCGGCGCCATGGTCGGCACGCTCCGCCGGGCCGGGTTCGACGTCGTCGCATGGAACCGCGACCGTGGCAAGTGCGACGCCGTCGCGAAGACCCACGACGCTGACGTCGCGCGCAGCGCGAGCGAGGCGGCCGCGGGCGCCGACATCGTCCTGACGAGCCTCGCCGATGACGCGGCGGTCCGGGCCGTCTACGAGGCCGCGAGCGACGGCTTCCACGAGGGGCAGATCGTGCTGGAGATGAGCACGATCGCGCCCGAGACCGTTCGGGAGATCGAGCCGTCGGTGCGCGCGGGCGGCGCGACCCTGCTGGACGCGCCGGTGTCCGGCAGCGTCCCGGTGGTCGAACGTGGCGAGCTGCTGATCATGGTGGGCGGCGACGACGGCTCGCTCGAACGCGCGCGCCCCGCGCTCGAGGCGTTGTCGGTCAAGATCCTGCACGTCGGGCCGCTCGGGACCGGGGCGGTGACGAAGCTCGCGGTCAACGCGCTCGTCCATGGGCTGAACGCGGCGCTCTCCGAGTCGCTCGTGCTCGCCGAACGCGCGGGCGTCCGGCGTTCGGCCGCCTACGAGGTCTTCGCATCGGGTGCCGCCGCGGCGCCGTTCGTCCTGTACAAGCGGGCGGCGTACGAGGATCCGGACGGGACGCAGGTCGCGTTCCGGCTGGACCTGGTCGGCAAGGACCTCGACCTGATCCTTGAGCTGGCTCGCTCGGTGGGGGCGCCGATGCCTCAGGCCGAGACGAACCGGGAGGTCGTCCGCGCCGCCGTGGCGACCGGCCTGGCCGACGCGGACCTCAGCGCCCTGGCCGTCTACCTTCGCGGGCTGCCCGGCTAGCTGTCCCGCCGTTCGAACTCGGCCACCACGCGCTTCGGCGCCGCCATCCGCCAGGCGTCGAGCACGAGCTCACGCATCTCGGCCTCGTCGATCGCGTGCAGCCGGACGTCGAGCCAGTGGTATCGCAGGTCGCCCTTCGAAGGCATCATGAACTTGTCGGGCTCGGACCGGACGATCGCCTCGCGCTCGGCCTTCGGGAAGCCGAAGCCCATCTCGGTCTCGTCCCGCGAGAACGCGATGTACACGTACCGGCCGACCCGGAACTTCACGCGGTCGCGCACGAGCGTCTCGTAGGTGCCGGGCAGCGTCATCGCGAACGCGCGGACCTGCTCGATCGTCACCATGCGGGCATCCTGGCGGGCGCTGCGCCTATGCTGTCGCTCGGTCGCGTGCCCGCCCCGCGGTCGTGCGGCATCCGAGAGCCGAACGCACGGGACGACGAGGAGGTCGGGATGGTCGAGAGCTCGAGCTCGAGCGGCAGGTACCAGATCGACGCGCAGAAGCTGTGGATCGGCGGCCTCATGGCCGGCATCGTCGCGGCCGGAGTCGCGATCGTCGGCCTGCTGATCGTCCGGGGCGTGTTCGACATCAAGGTCTTCGTCCCCGGTAACAGCGACGAGGTCGTGAACGCCAGCACCTGGTGGTACGCGGTGGTCTCGTTCGTCGCGGCCCTGCTGGTCACCGGCCTGCTGCACCTCCTGCTGATCTCGGCGCCGAGCCCGTGGCGCTTCTTCGGCTGGATCGTCGGGCTCGCGGTCGCCATCGTCGTCATCATCCCCTTCACCAGTGACGCCGAGCTTTCGGCCAAGGTCGGGACCGCCGCGATTAACCTGGCGGTCGGCATCGCGATCTACTCGATCGTCTCGGGCGTCGGGCGTTCGGCGGCGCAGGCCAGAACCTTCTAGCGCGGCTCAGCTCGGCGTCCATGTACGGTCGCGTGACCGGGGTCACGCGGCCATGCACGGTCAGTCACTCAGTTGGGATCATCCTCGTCCTCGGTCCAGTCGAGGAGATGCTGCATGAAGCGTCGGTAAGCGGAATCGTCACCCGTTCGCCAGTCCTCCAGGAGCGGTTGAAGAACAGGGTCGTTCCGAATCTCCCCTTCAGTCACGACGATGCCCGGTCTCGGGACCGACGCCCACGCGGTGTCGAAGTCGCAGGTCTCGAGGAAAACGTGCCAGTTCGCTCCCAAGACCTGCCCCTCCCGCCGCCGGATAGTGCCCTGAATGACGAAGAACCGCTCCTCAGGTACGTCCGAGAAGCGGGAGCGGTCGGCGTACAGTCGCCAGTCCACGAGCGTCCTCCTGATGATCGACCAGGACGAGATTCTGCTCAATGCGAGCACCGAAGGGAATGTACGCAGCCGAATAGTGACTGGGGTCACGCCTCCAGGCCCGACGAGTGCGGAAGGGACTACAGAGCCGTGCCGGGACCGCTGAACCCAACCAGCAAGTCCATAACTTCGAGGACGACGTCTTCGTCAGCCTCGCGACCTTCTGAGGCTAGATGCTCCCTCCACTGCTCCATTCGTTGGATCATCTCTTCGTGAGACGTGCCTGAGTTGACGTAGCGGATGACTACGGCTCGGAGACCATCCAGCGGATTCGCCGCTCTCAGGACCTGATCCACCTCGGTCCACTCGTCAGGCTCGTCGGGCGTCATCGGGTCAACCATAGGCGCTCAAGCCTGCTCAGGTCGGATGTATGTTTCCGTAGCGTGACCGGGGTCACGGGTCCATGCGCGGTCGGCGTTGAGCGTTGGGGAAGGGCGCTACGTGACCTCCGCCGTGAACTCTAGAACGTCCTTGACGGCGTAGTAGCAGTCCTCGCAGACCCACGTGTTGCCGTCGTCCGTAGAAAATCCGTATTGCAGGTACTCACGCTCGCCCCGTCGCCAGGGCTCGTCCTTCTGGACTTGGAACTCCTTGAAGCAGAAGGCGCAGTGCTCATGTTCGTTCTGGCCTTCGTATTCCGCGAACCGCAGAGTTGCTCGGTAGAGTCGCTCGCGCTCAACCGGCCCTCTGCCCACGCGCCAATTGATGTAGCCGGGGAAGAACGAGGCGGCATATTCGCCTGGCGATATGTCTGGCGGTGGTTCCTGCCACGCTCCCATCGCCGACCCGAAATACCGCTCAGCAGTGCTTTTGGCTTCGGCGAACGTGTCGAACTGGGTATGCCCCACAGCCCCACCGTCCACTGCGACGCCGAAAAGCGTCCACGGGGGTCGTCGTGATCCCCACGTTCGGATAACGAGTGCCCTGAAGTCAACGGTCGTCTCGAAGAAGGCACGTGCTTCGTCGGTGATCTTCGACTCATCGAGAAGCGAGATCAGCCGAGTCGTAGGAGGCATGGGGCCAATTCTAGAAGGTCGTTCCCTACGCCTCCGCAGATGTACGCCGCCGAATAGCCCCGGGGGTCACGCGTCCTTAGGGCTCACGTCTCCCATGGCTTCCTTGAAGTGTTCCTTCGCGTCCAGCATCTCAACTGCCGGTGCAGCCGCGTCCGTATCGGGTTCGACCTTGTCGGGCATGAAGTCGGTCTCGAAAGCAACCTCGTCACCCCTGAGCGAGTAGTCCAAGTAGACGAGGTTCTCGGGCTCAATCGGTCTTCCGTACCAATACCACTCCCATCTCACGCGGGCGGCTCGATGGATTCGCAAGGCAGATTGATTTGCTGTAACACCCACGGGACTCCATACGGTCAGCCTCTCCTCCTGATCGAAATGGAGGATGAGGGTATCGGCGGTCGACTCGACCTCGACAATTCGATGGAAGTTGTCCCAAGGACGTCCAAACCAATCGCCGAAGAAGCGCAGGGTTCCCTCAGCGAGATGCGGCAAGGCTTGTTGATTCTGGACGCCATCTCCACGGTGGATTCGGTTATATGAAGGGACTCCTCGGGCCAACCGTGCCGTCGACTGACGCTACTCATCCGGCGCCGGATTGCAACTGTCAGTCAAGGAGAGGTCAGCAGGAGATGTACGCCGCCGTAGCGTGACCGGGGTCACGCGTCCATGCGCGAATGCGATGATGCCTGCCGGACCCGACAAGGAGGGATCGCGTGGCCCATCACAGGGTGAACGGGACGCTGGACGAGCCTCTCGAGGAAGTTGAAGCCTCGTTGCGGAAAGAGGCTGGCTCGGAAGGGTGGGCACTCGCAGAGGGCGAGAGCGGCCCAGGGCTGCTCGTCTTCAAGAAGGGCACGACGGCTACCTCCTGGGGCGCTGAACTCCGCGTCTCCTTGGAGGAAGCATCCGCTAACCAGACGAACGTCACGATCAACACCCACGAGACGTGGGCGCTGACGGACTGGGGACGCGGAAGCCGTGCAGCGCGTCGGCTTCTCAAGGGAATCGGCGCGGAACTCGACTGAACGTCCGGACGTTCTCGCTCCTGACGGGGGGAATGTACGCCGCCGTAGCGTGAGCGGCGTCACGCGGCCAGATGCGGTCACTCGACACCCTCCGCGTCACCGAGGAGATCGAGCACGATGCGCGCCGTTTCCTCCGGGCTACCCCCATTGAATCGCTCAGTTCCGGTGTCACCCTCGATCAGAAAGGGGCACATTCCGGACGAAGACTCGATTTGCACCCTGCCTGGACGTTGACCAGGTCGGTGGAAGAACCAGAGTCCGTCGTCGTCAGCGGGGTATTTCACCTGCAACTGGCTCCAGATCACATCGGGAAGAGCCGCTCGCACAAGCTCGATGACTCTGTCAATGTCAGCCACCCGGCTTCCTCCGGTGAGTAGGAAACTGCGAGAGCACCCGTCATCCTAGGGCGGGTGAGATGTACGCCGCCGAAGAGTGACCGGGGTCACGCGACCATCCGCGGGGCCAGGTGGAACCGGCGTCCTCACACGCCTAGGACGCCGTAGTCGCCGATCCGGATCAACCAGTGATCTCCGCACGTCCAGCGTCGCTCAAGCGCGTCATACCCCCAGGAGAATCCAGGCTCACCGTTTTCCTCGCAGTCGGCTGTGCGGTGAGGTGGCTCGCTGAACGCAGGCCAGACCCACACAACGGCGAGCGCGACCACGACGAGGACCGAGACAACAACCTTGCGCCACACTGTGCGACTGTAGCGAGGGTTCGATGCTCCGATGGTGACGGACTGCTGACGGCGGTGTGGTTATTCGGCTCCTCCTGTTGCGCGAACGTGCTCTGCCTCTTGATCGATGGGTGTATGGAGCCGCAGCGTGACCCGGGGTCACGCGTCCATGCTGCGAGTGCTCAGGTTGATGAACGCTCCGAAGCTCAGCCGGGAACCGCGGCGGACTACCGCCGGTCCCATGTCGGGATCATGCCGCAGCGGGTCTCCACAGCCGCTCTCTTGTCATCACGATCGGGGTCCTTGGTCTAGCCCCGGGAAAGGATGCACGGCCCCTTTCGACGCCTAAGCAAGATGCCGGGGGCCAAGCCGCAATCGTGGTGAAGAACGCGCCGCAACATCGGCCCGTCCGCGTCGGCACGCCGTCGGTTCTCGGCTTCTTCTCCGTGACGTTGCTGATCGTCGTGCTTCTGGTTTCCCGGACTGGTGTCCGACGACTCCTCGACAGCCCTCGGTGAATTCGAGTGGGGCTGGCCAGTCAGCCGCGTCGCCCTCGGCCAGCAGCCGCGCTGCCGTGCGGCGGACGTCCGGACGAACTCGGGTAACAGACTTGCACGCTCCCCTGGGCGAGCGTCCCCTTCTTCGATCAGTGCCTGACGAGGAGGGGAGATGTACGCCGCCGTAGGGTGACCGGGTTCACGCGCCCAGGCCTGCCGCACCCCGCTCGTGGGCTCCCGTGCGGCGGGTTGCGACGAGGATGGTTCCGATGACCGCTACGCCGAGGCTCACGGCCTGGAGCCAGAAACCGAGCTCCAACGAAGCGCCGGGGAAGGTGCCCAAGCGCAGCAAGGCGCCGATCCACGTGAGCGACCAGGCCACCACCGCGCCCACCAACAGGGCGGGCAGCACCGGGCGTCGATCGCCCCTCAGAAGTGCTACAACCGCGACAGCCGCGACGGGGGCTACGCCGCCGAACAGGTACAGCACCGAACTGAGGTCCGAGCTTCCGCCGTTTGGTCCCAGCGTCAGCTGCTGATACAGCGTAGTTGTCGTCTTCGTTCCAGGGATTGAAAGCCCCGTGTACCCCACGTAGGGGAGGAAGCAACTTGCCACGAAGAGCGCCGCGCCGAGAAGCACGATCGCGTAGCCGAGGCCGGAGCGGTGTGCCCGGGGTCTGGAAACCTCGGTCGCCATCCGCCGATGATGTCGCCCCTCTGGGCGGATGTCGAACCCTTTGCGCGTACGTGTACGCCGCCGTAGCGTGACCGGCGTCACCCGTCCATGAACTCTCGAACGAAGTCCGCCCGGGCCAAGACTGGTGTCTGCGGGACGTGAAGGTTGCGAGACCTGGCCGTGACTCCTTCGCGCGAGGCGGGAGCCTTGCTGCACGAGACCGGGTGAAGAGCCTAGAGGGAGATGAGAGCCAGGAGGAACAACACGAACGCCGCCCAGGTCACCATCATCTGTACCCAGTTGATCGCGAAGTACCTGCGTCGCCCGGCCTCCCAGTCTGACGGCATCGCGTTTGGGTCCCAGGACAAGATCAAGTTGTAGGTCGGGGTCTTCCACACGTTGGAGACGAGCCAGATACCGACGAGCACGATCCCGAGGCCGATCGCGGTGAGGATGAACGAAGTGGAGCCGGGATCGTCCCAGAGGAGCACGAGCGCGACGATCGGGCCCTCGATGCCGAGCGCTTCGGTCTACGACTGCTGGGGTTGAACCCAGCACAGGCAGAACGGATGCCCGGCAGGATCCGCGTAGACCTGGAAATTGTCGGGGGAGCCGCCCTCTGTGGTCGCTGGCTTGAGCACGCTCGCACCGAGCGACATGACTCGATCGTGCGCGGCCGCGAAGTCCTCCACCCACAGGTCGAGGTGGATCTGCTGCTCGGGCGTGCCGTCGGGCCAGTCGGGCGGG